>Ga0075480_10001492_pt1 | contig 14865 bp, 13 predicted proteins | sample DEB08_DNA_7_FD_81590 | JGI IMG/M metagenome (GOLD analysis project Ga0075480, IMG submission 81590) | Aqueous microbial communities from the Delaware River and Bay under freshwater to marine salinity gradient to study organic matter... | ecosystem: Environmental > Aquatic > Marine > Coastal ... | reverse complement strand
GTGTATTCGCCCAGACAAACGAGAAAACTTGTGTGCTGATATGACGTCGTCTTCTAAAAAATTATTCGTGAAAACCTATGGCTGTCAGATGAACGTCTACGACAGCGAGCGAATGGTCGAAGCCATGCAAACTGCAGGCTACGAGCAGACAGAGGATGTCAACGATGCAGACATGATCCTGCTAAACACCTGCCACATCCGTGAAAAAGCGGCCGAAAAAGTTTATTCCGAACTGGGCAGGTTTAAAACGCTCAAGCAGGAAAAACCGGATCTTAAGGTTGCCGTTGCGGGATGTGTCGCGCAGGCTGAAGGTGAAGAGATCATGCGCCGCCAGCCTCTTGTGGATATGGTCGTTGGTCCCCAAAGTTATCACCGTCTTGCCGCGCTTGAAAAAAAGGCCCATGAAACTGGGCGTGCAATCGATATCGAGTTTCCCCAAGATGATAAATTTAACCATCTTGCGGAACGTTCAAAAGCAAAACGAGCACCCTCCGCCTTTTTAACAGTGCAAGAAGGATGCGATAAATTCTGCGCCTTTTGCGTGGTTCCCTATACAAGGGGTGCCGAAGTATCACGTCCCGCCTCACGTATTCTTGAGGAAGCGCGTTCTTTGGTGGAGCGGGGAGTTCGTGAAATAACGCTCTTGGGCCAGAATGTGAATGCCTACCACGGTGAGGGAGCAGGGGGCAAAGAGTATTCCTTGGCTGGTTTGATTTGGGAACTGGATAAAATTGACGGTTTGGAACGGATCAGATTCACGACAAGCCACCCCAACGACATGCGTGATGATCTTATCGAGGCACATTCAAGCTGCGCAAAACTCATGCCTTATCTGCACCTTCCCGTGCAATCGGGATCTGATCGGATTTTGAAAAGGATGAACAGATCCCACACGGCTCAATCTTATATAGAGTTGATCGCAAAGATACGTCGCGCACGTCCAGATATCCTTTTATCCGGTGATTTTATTGTCGGCTTTCCCGAAGAAACAGACGAAGATTTTGAAGCGACCCTCGATCTTATTCGGACCGTAAATTACGGGCAGGCCTATTCATTTAAATATTCAACCCGTCCCGGCACACCTGCGGCGGAACGCGATCAATTGCCGGAACCTGTGAAAACTGAACGTCTACACCGGCTTCAAGAGCTACTGTCCACACAACAACGGACCGTTCAAGACAGTATGGTTGGACGTGATGTCAGCGTTCTTTTTGAAAAACCTGGCCGATTTGACGGTCAGCTTGTTGGTAAATCCCAATATCTTCACGCGGTGCATGTAGCTGCGTCAACAGAGAGTATCGGCCAAGTTAGGGCGGTGCGAATCACTCAGAGCAGTAGCAATTCATTGAGCGGTGAACTGATATAAAAATGATCATTTTGATCCGTTGCGCTCTCTCTGCCGCCGGTGCAATGTTCTAAGATTTGGCCCTTTATGCGCAAATCAAACCAATCGTTTCCAATGCTTGAACAATGCGGGCGTGAACTGTGGCAACTATGTGATTTTTTAAAATTTAATAACCATAGGTATAAAATTATATACCATTAGATATTTGTATAGGGTATATCATTACCCTTGGTATGGTTATTTTTTCGGGGTAAGTATGAAGAATTTCATAGTGTTGCTGCTTACGATTGTGAGTTTTTCCTTTGGCATCGCGTCAGTGCCAAACGCTGTTCAGGCGCAGGCCGTTTATATTCCCTCTATTTGGGTCGATCCTGATGGATGTGAACACTGGGTTATGGACGACGGTGCGGAAGGCTATATGACGCCGCATGTGACGCGTGATGGGCGTCCTGTGTGCAATGGGTCTGGAATTTGCGGTCTCGTAAGTTCAGATCAGTTTTTCAAAACAAACAGTGCACGCATTGGTCAAACTGGGCGTGCTGAACTGGAACGATATTTCAGAAACGCGGGTGGTCCGAAATTTTCTATTCAAGGACATACCGATAGCCGGGCGTCTGATGCATATAATCAGAAACTGTCCCTCGCTCGCGCGCAGGCAGTCGCCGATATTGCCCGGCGTTCTGGCGTTGACGTTGTCGATGTTCTTGGGTTTGGAGAAACGAGACCGAGAGCGTCCAACGCGACTTCTGAAGGCATGACAAAGAACCGTCGTGTCGAAATCTTTTGCGTAAATTGAGGTGAAGACTATGAGAATTTTCAAAAAATGTTTTAGATTACTGGGACTTATAGCGCTTTCTGGATGTAATGTTATGAATTTGTCAACCTCAAACCAACCTCAAATGGGGGCTGATAGGGGGTTTGACTCCAAGCCTCTTACAGAACTCAAGGCGGGTATTTGGGTGGATCCAAATGGGTGCCAACATTGGATTATTGATGATGGAATAGAAGGGTATCTGTCCCAACGCTTACAACCAGATGGCCGTCCTGTTTGCACCGATGACTATCCAATCAATGCGGTAGTTGGAAATCACAATAGCGGTGATACTATTCTAGGTGACTTGATTTGAACCCATTCCTTTGAATATTTCGTAAGGAAACTGTGATAAAAAATACCTTTCCTGCGGGAAACAGGGGTATTTTGTGTAGGGGTTGTGACATTTTGCGCAACCCTATTGCGTTTTTGCGAATGCCTTGGCACCCTGTGTTTAAATGAGCAAGGAGTGATAAGTGAGAGCAGATTCGTTGGGTTCCTTGATCGATAACCAAATCGCCGGACAACAAATTATCGATTTTCCTGACAATAGACTTCTAATTGATCTCTGTGGCGAGTATGACAGAAACCTCGCCGATCTAGAACAAAAACTTTCGGTACAGATTATCCGGCGGGGCAATCAACTTGCCGTACACGGAAGCAGTGACGCAGTCCTCGAAGCGGCAGCAATTTTGAACGAACTCTATCAACGTCTTGAAGGTGGCCGTGACATAGAACCGGCTGATTTCGAAAGGGCAGTCAGAGTTTTGGACGAAGACAGAGATGGTGAGACAAGCCCCGAGAACCAGCTCGAAATGTTTGGCGGCGGGGATATCGAAATAAAAACCCGCAAAAAAACCGTTGAGCCGAGAACAATTGCCCAAAAAGATTACGTGAAAGCGCTTCATCGCCATGAGTTGTCTTTCGGGATTGGTCCGGCAGGCACAGGTAAAACATACCTTGCTGTGGCTGTCGCCGTGTCAAAATTCATTTCAGGAGAGGTGGACCGGATTATCTTTAGCCGTCCGGCAGTAGAGGCTGGCGAAAAGTTAGGCTATCTGCCGGGAGATATGAAGGAGAAAGTCGATCCTTATATGCAACCGCTTTATGACGCGCTGAATGACTTTTTACCGGCGCGTCAGCTTGCACGCTATATCGAAGAAAAGCGCATTGAAATCGCGCCACTTGCTTTCATGCGCGGACGCACATTGTCTCACGCGTTTGTGGTTCTGGATGAAGCCCAAAATGCCACCTCCATGCAAATGAAAATGTTTCTCACCCGTCTTGGTGAGGGGTCTAGAATGGTAATTACTGGGGATGTTTCTCAAATTGATCTTCCTCGCGGTGTTCCATCGGGTTTGTCGGAGGCTGAAAAATTGTTGAAGGATATTCCTGATATCAGTTTTTCCTATTTTACAGCCAAAGATGTCGTGCGCCACAAACTTGTTGCGGCAATTATTCAGGCTTATGATGAAAAATCCCATCTGATAACCGGACATAAAAATGGATGATTATGCCAAGTAAATGCCAATTGAAGTGCTCATAGAACACGGCGACTGGCAGAACGCGGATGTGGAACGTCTTGCCAACATCACTTTTACTGAGGTGATGGATTATTTTGGATATGACCCAGAGCTTTATGAAGTCAGCCTTTTGGCCTGCGATGACAGCCGAATTGCGGGGTTAAACGGTGAGTTTCGGGCAAAAAATACAGCGACCAATGTGCTAAGTTGGCCCTCTGTGGAACGTGGTCCCACAGACTCAGGTGGGTTTCCGAGGGCGCTCGACCCAATTCATGACGAGTTTCTGGGTGATATTGCACTGGCTTATGAAACCTGTTGCAGAGAAGCAGATTCTGGGGCAAAGCTTTTTTCAGACCATGTAAACCATTTAATGGTACATGGACTTCTGCATCTCATGGGTTTTGATCATGAAACTGACGCAGATGCCACACTTATGGAAAGAATTGAAACAGAAATACTTGGCAAAATGGGTATAAATGCCCCATATACAGAGTATGAGTAGGTGAACACCTTGCATTTGGACGAGGAAAATGGGTGACAGCGACGGATCTTCGGGAGCAGCGCATCGCGCGCAACCCGAAGAAAATAGGAGAATATCGCATCGATCGGGAGGTCTGATGCGGCTGCTAAATGTGTTGGGAGTGACCTCCGAAGCGATAACATCAAACGATAGCGCACCAAATACTTTCGAAGCAAGTTTTGGGATGATGAACCTCAGCAAGATGCGTGTTGAGGACGTTGCCGTGCCGACTGCTGAAATTGTATCTGTGCCCGACACAATTTCGAAGGCTGATCTGGTTGAGGTTTTTCGTGAAAGCGGAATGACCCGTATCCCTGTATACTCAGGAACGCTGGATCGTCCGATCGGTATGGTCCACTTGAAAGACTTTGCTCTGAAACATGGATTTGATGAACAATGCGGAGATTTTGATCTTGTCGCCATGCTCAGACCATTACTCTTTGTGCCTCAATCAATGACAATCGGTGTTTTGTTGACAAAAATGCAGACCGAAAGACGGCACATGGCGTTGGTTGTGGATGAATACGGCGGCGTGGATGGATTGGTGACCATCGAAGACTTGATCGAACAGGTGGTCGGAGAGATCGAAGACGAGCATGATCTGGAAGACGATAGTTTTTGGATCAAAGAGGCAAACGGTAAGTACCTTGCCAAAGCGCGAACACCGCTCAGGGAATTCTGTGCGGAATCGCAGTTGGATCTGACCGCGGGTGAAGAAATTGATGGTGAGGAAATCGAAACCCTTGGTGGGCTTGTATCCATGCTGGCCGGGCGTGTGCCTGTACGGGGAGAGGTTATTGAACACCCAGCAGGACTTGTCTTTGAAATCGTAGATGCGGACGCAAGACGGGTCAAAAGGATGCGGGTGCAACTGCCCGAGGTGCGTCAGGCCGCCGAATAAGTAATTTGATGGCAAACGCGTCCTTCCTGCTAAAAATGATGTTGCTCGGTATTGGATGCGCCGCAGGCCAAGCACCTTTGTCGTTTTGGCCGATCAGTCTTATTTGTCTTCTTGGTTTTTTCTACCTCCTTCGCTTCTTACCGTTGACGGGGAGAATAGCCTTTCAAGCCAGCGGAACCTTTGGGTTTGGTTATTTTCTGGCTACCCTGAATTGGATTGTAGAGCCGTTCCTTGTGGATATCATCGCCCATGGCTGGATGGCGCCATTTGCGCTTTTGTCCATGGCGGCGGGCATGTCATTCATTTGGGCGGTAGGGGCGGTTATAGGGCATCGGGTTTACAAGACAATTTTGGGGCTTGCTCTTGGAATTGGTCTCGCAGAAGTGGCCCGTGGTTTTCTTTTGACTGGGTTTCCTTGGGGCCTTGTTGGCTATATTTGGAGCGGTACGCCAATCGCGCAATTGGGCGCCTATATGGGGATTTACGGTCTTACGCTTTTAACTGTTTTTCTTTGTGCACTTTCAATTATTCCAACGAAACGTCGCGACCGTATTATATCGATGATCGGGGCTCTTTGCATTCTCGCTCTTGGGTGGATGGTTGGTATGAACCGGATTGTTCATTCCGATTTGGAGCATGGTTCCAAAATAGTCAGACTGGCCCAACCAAATGCTTCTCAGGAATTGAAATGGCATCCTGATCATTCAAAGATATTTTTTGAACGCCTCCTGTCGCAGACTCAGGCGCACCCAAAACCTGATTTGGTGATCTGGCCAGAGACAGCACTTCCAGTTCCCTTTGAATTTGCACAAAACTTACTGGACAAACTGATCGAAACTGCGCCGGGCACCCCCGTGTTATTAGGCGCATTGCGATTTGATGGAGAGCGATATTTCAATTCTATTTTGCATCTGAATGCCCAAGGCGAGACCGTTTCGGTATATGACAAACATCATCTTGTACCATTTGGAGAATATTTGCCCTTTGAGGATGCCATGTCCCAGCTGGGGCTGCGCGGGTTCGTTGAGTTTGCCGGAATAGGGTTTGCCCGCGGCACAGGCCCCAAGGTCGTTGATATTCCAGAGATCGGTAAAGTGTTGCCACTGATTTGTTATGAGGCTGTTTTCCCTCAGGATGTTTCTGGAACGACATCTCGCCCGGAAGTGATGATGCAATTGACCAACGATGCGTGGTTTGGAGATTTCTCCGGCCCACAGCAGCATGTGACGATGGCGCAAATGCGCAGCATAGAGCAAGGCGTATCGCTGTTGCGTGTGGCAAATACGGGGATCACCGGATTGATTGATCCATTTGGTCGTTTCACGGAACGACTTCCGCTTAATGTTGCGGGTTACATCGATGTAACTGTACCAAAAGCACTCTCACCAACGCTTTACAGCCTATTGGGGATGTGGATTGTGGCATTCATGGGGTTAATTTTTAACATAATTTGTATATTTTGTAGCTTTTCGGCGCGACGAGTTGACGGAAATAAAGAATACGGTTAACCAGACTTCACAACGCTCCAACGGCTTCCTGACGGGGCGCATTTATATTCTAACGGAGCACTATCATGACAGGCCATAAATACGTTTTTACCTCAGAATCTGTGTCCGAGGGTCACCCGGATAAAGTTTGTGATCGGATATCTGACGCTGTGTTGGATGCCTTTATCGAAGAAGAACCCGAAGCGCGCGTTGCTTGTGAAACCTTCGCAACAACAAACCGAGTGGTAATAGGAGGTGAAGTGGGGCTTTCTGACAAGGCTAAACTGTCGGAATTCATGGGGCGTATTGATGAAATTGCGCGTGCTTGCGTCAAGGACATTGGATATGAGCAAGAGAAATTTCATCATGAAACTATCGAAGTTACAAACTTATTGCACGAACAATCCGCTCATATTGCACAAGGCGTAGACGCCGCAGAAAATAAGGACGAAGGTGCCGGTGATCAGGGTATCATGTTTGGATATGCGACCAAAGAAACCGAAGATCTGATGCCGGCGCCGATCCAGTACAGCCATGCAATATTGCGCCGGCTGGCGGAGGTTCGCAAAAGTGGAAAAGAACCATCACTGGGTCCAGACGCAAAATCACAACTGTCTGTTGTCTATGAAAATGGGAGCCCCGTTGGGGTAACGTCGATTGTTTTGTCCACGCAGCATCTGGATGAAACAATGACATCCGAGGATGTGCGCCATATTGTGGAACCTTATATCCGTGAAACCCTGCCAGAGGGGTGGATTTCGCCCGAAACGCAGTGGCACGTCAATCCCACTGGAAAATTTGTCATTGGTGGACCTGATGGAGATGCAGGCCTTACAGGGCGTAAAATTATTGTCGATACTTATGGTGGTGCCGCTCCGCACGGTGGCGGGGCATTTTCCGGAAAAGACCCGACAAAAGTCGATCGTTCTGCCGCTTATGCGGCACGATATCTCGCGAAAAACATTGTTGCGGCGGGGCTGGCTGAAAAATGCACACTTCAACTTAGTTATGCAATTGGTGTGTCCCAACCGTTGTCTATTTACATCGACACTTTTGGAACAGGTACGGTGCATTCAGATATCATTGCAAAAGCAGTGGCAAGATCCATGGATCTTTCGCCGCGCGGTATTCGCCAACATCTTCAACTCAATAAACCAATTTACCAACGCACGGCCGCCTACGGGCATTTTGGACGCGCGCCAGACGCGGATGGAGGATTTAGTTGGGAAAAGACCGATTTGGTGGACTCTCTGACGTCGGCTTTGTGATTTTTTCTTTTACAACCGATCAATCGGCCAAGCTTTTGAGCTTGGCCTTTTTTTGTGCCGATCATAACCGTGAAATCTGTACCCATTGAAACCTCGTCTTTCTGCGCGGCTTGTGAGATTATTAAAATCTGGTTAACCTCTGAACAGACAGGTTTTGCCAGAGAGGTACCCATGCAACAGGCCCATGATTTTCTTGAAGAAGCCGCGACGCTCGCGGGCCTCCTTGAAAATCAATCTGAAAATCTTTTTGACATAGTCACCTTGTTCAAATCGTGGACCATAAATGATGTGATTGGGCATCTTTACATGTTCGATGTTGCGGCTTTGAAAACGCTCGAAAGCGGGCAGGCGTTTGATACATTTTTCGCACCGATCAGTGCTGGGTTAAATCAGGGAAAGACCCTTTTGGAAACGCAATATCCGTTTTTGGGTGATTTGCGCGGCCGGGCTCTCTTTGACACTTGGCTTGAAAATACAGAAATCCTGGGCCAGGCCTATGCGCTTGCTGACCCAAAACTGCGGGTAAAATGGGCCGGCCCCGACATGAGTGCGCTGTCAAGCATCACCGCTCGCCAAATGGAAACATGGGCGCATGGACATGAAATATTTGATGCATTGGGAGAACAGCGAAAAGAAGGAGATCGCATCAAAAATATCTGTCACCTTGGGGTGTCTACCTTCGGATGGACGTTTGTGAACCGTAAAATGGAAATTCCAGAACCCGTCCCTTTTGTTGAATTGACTGCACCAAGTGGGCAGATCTGGACATGGAATGATCCAGCATCACACACCTCTGTGCGGGGCAGTGCCGTTGAATTTGCACAAGTCGTCACACAAGTTCGGTGTTTTGAAGACACCAACCTTGAGGCCATCGGTCCATCTGCGCAGCTTTGGATGTCTCTGGCACAGTGCTTTGCAGGAAATCCGGAATCCCCGCCTGCCAAAGGCAGCCGATATCAGGTCTAAATCAAAAGCTCTGCTCTAGGCTTTGTAGGCTTATTGAACGCCTACTGTGCGGTTTTGATCCGTTTTGACCCGGTCTATTGGTCTATTTAATTGTCTTTTGTTCAAATTTATATTAACTAAAGACAGGTTTTTACTTGTAAGATCAGACGATGGAGTTAGAAGCGTTACATTTGAAGGTGCGTGGGCAGTTTGCCTTGGTGGGCTTTGAGAAAGGCTCACGCACGACAATTGATCTTACACCGACCGGACAAAAACAAAGAGGGCTTTTGGCCCTTTTGGCCTACGGTTCAAATCGCACATTGTCGAGCCACTGGTTACGTCAACACCTCTGGAGCGATCGGGGCAATGAACAGGCACAGGCAAGCCTTCGTAAAGCGCTTCAAAGCTTGAAGGCGATTGATTGCACGCCTTTCGAGCTTATTGTGAATACACAAACTGCCATAAGATTGAGCGATCATATCGAATTAGATACCTCCGGCAGCTCAGCTCTTTTTGAGGATCTGGATATAAAAGATCCAATGTTTAACGACTGGCTGTCCAAATTGCGCCATGATATCGATGGCAAAATACAAATGTTGGACCGTGGCAATATGGCTATCCGACATGCTGAAACGATCCGAATTGTCAGCAATAGTGTGCCAGGAAATGATGCTGATTTTATCTTTGCACAAAACCTCGCAGATACTTTGTCCGCACGTCTCAGATCACTTGGGCCTGTAGAAATTGTTCACGCCGGTTCGGATGGTAAAGCGCAGAAAGGCAAAGGTAAGGATCTTTTGTTGATCCGGATGAGTTCAGCCTTGTTGAACCAAAAGTGGAGTGCACAAATTTCCGTCTACAAAGGCGGCTGGGAGCCTGTGTTTCTGTTAAGTGATAGTTTCAACCGGAGTTCCAATTTTCAAAGCGCATGTGATCAAAATGATGTCCATGAATTTGCAGCAAAATTGGTGAATCGCATTATTCTGGCGAGCGGGCTCGAAAAAAAAATAGTCTTTATTTTTCGATTCAAAATGCGGTGACGCGGCTTTACTCTTTCAAAGAAGGGGCCTTGGATGAGGCAGCCCAAATTTTAGATACGAATATTCACCTTGATCGCAGTGGAATAATAAGTGCCTTGTCCGCGTCGGTTCTTTTGGCGCGCTCTGTTGAGTATCTGGATGTGTCTCCTGCCTTAAAGGAGACGATGATCACGCGTGCTGATGATGCTCTTTACCTCGGATCAGATCATGCCTTTGTAAATGCCTTGGTTGCTCGTGTGTTTCTCAATATTTCTGGTGAGCACAGCAAAGGCTATGAGCTTGCCAATAAAGCAGTCCTCTTAGATCCACAAAACCCTTATGCGTTAAATAGCGCCGCGGCAGCGCAATCATTTTTGGGTGCCCCCAAAGAAGCACAAATTCTTGCTCGAAAGTCGCAGAAATTTGCAAAATCCCAGCCCAATGAATTCTGGTTTGATGCAGGATTTTCTCTGAGCGCCGCTTCGGCTGGCGATATCACCGCTGCGCGAAACGCCGCCCTGCAATCCCACCAAAAGATGAGAAGCTTTAGACCGGCTCTCCGGTGGTTGGTGGCCTACAGTTATTATGAGCGTGATTTCAAAATGGCCAGTTAATATACGCGCCGCCTTAAAATTTTGGAACCGGATTTTCACCCGTCGTCATTGCTTGAACCTTCATATCCGGTCGCCATCCTTCGGCAAGCGGGTGTTATTGATCGGATTGGCGAAGTTTTAGGTTAATTTTTTCACAGTTAAACAGCGAATTTAAGAGCTTTTCTAAGACGATCTCGGATTTGAAAAATATTTGTGCCTGCCCTGACGTAGGCAGACGTGTTAATTTAAATGTTAGCTTTATGTGATCGACCATTCTTTCGCGGCAAGAGCAGCCGCGGCAGAGGTGCCGGAAACGGAGAAGAGTTTCTTGCCCCCGTTTGCGCAAGCCAATCTTCCCGAGGAAATACCTTCAGGATCAACGAGAATTTGTCGACCAGGTGATTGATTTGGATCTTTATACGCTCCGCAATACCATGCCGTTGTTATATTCTGTCCCATTTTTTGCAGCGCAGCGACAGAAATCATCCGGTCATGTTGGCAGGTTGCCATGATGGATGCGCTGCCTGATCTTTTTACCTTGGCACCTGCATCATCCCCCATCAGCGCATTCCCAGAAACATCATGGTGACGATAGTCTTTATCCATGAAGTAAGATTGTCTCTTCGCCAAGGGGCTAGATAAATAGGCCGCGGCATCATCGCGCAGTACCCAAAACTGGGGATCATGCAGATCATGCTTCAGCGCATGTAGCTTAATTTTCCATCGCCCTGAAGGTGCAGTGACATCCCCATGACGTCTAGAGGCAGTTGGCGCGATGCTCAATCTCATCTGAAATTGATTGTTTCTGATTTTCCGGCAGCTGACAGCACCGATAACTTTTCCAAAAAATGTCAACGTGCTGAATTCATTACTGTGCAGAACCACCTCAGCTGATTTACCGTCAGGGTTCGTCAGGGTCATTAAAAATTCATCGTCACATCCCACACAAAGTTCAATGGTATTGGTGGAATAATCGTGGGGTTCAATGAACCAAGTCAATTCGTATGTTACATCGCCTTTTTGCGCATTTCCAAGGGTCGCATGGATTTTGTCTTGCCGATGATTTCCCATAGGCACAAAAAGGGAGACATTTTTATTTTGGTTCAACGAATAGGAAATTTGGCGCGCAATAGGGTGTTGCCCATCGTGTGGCCCACCCATGAAACCAAATGACAATACGATCCCGAGAGAAACATCTTTGTTTTGAGCTTGTCCCCACTGTTGCGCCCTTTTTGCCAGAGCTTCAATAGCAATGCCAACGATGCTTGTTAATGTATCTCCAGTGCTATCCATTACCGCGTTTACAGGCAATTCAAGCCCCATCAATTTGGTCCTCTCCGGTGCTGCGAGATGGGCCATTGCGGTTCCATGGCTGAACCCCTGCCGCTTGTAGAGGGGCAAAATATTTTTTTGCCGCGCAAACGTGCTTTTGGGATGATTGGTTCCAAGATCTCTCAAGACGTTCTTTTCGCCTTCTTTTTGCATTTGCGTGCAGTATCAGGCGATGTCTTCTTGCCCGATAAAACTTACAGCCTCCTTGCCGCTGTCCAAATCCATAAAGCCGATGTCAACAAATCGGCAGACACCGAGGTCATCCAAAAATGTCTTGTTCCAAAACGCGATACCAACATCAATGATGCCGATGATTTTTTCTTCTGTGCGCTGTCCTTCGGTGTTTTCCAAATTTTCTGATGTCGAAAGCACGCTCTCTTGCGCTGATTTACATAATGGAGAGAGGAAATAATCAGCGTCTGGATCTAACGCAGCCATTTTTCCTTGTAATACTTTCAGACTGGACAATCCTTCAAAGGCGATTTTTGTAGTCTCGCGCGGTGTTCCATCAGCCTTTTTCAAGGGCACGGGGATCAGCTGATAATGGTCGTTTTTTCTGGTCTCTGATGATTGCAAAGCCGCGAGAGCTGTGGGTAAAAAGTTCCACGGAATAAAAGACTTCTTAGGTGTTTCAAATTTAAACATTTAGCGTGTTCCCAGATGATTGAGTTCCCAAAGCGTTTTGGTGGCAATAAATCGAATGATAGGATCGGCCTCTTCGTTGATCTGATTTACCGGATCCATAGCCGTGGCATCTTGTGAGACGTTCAATTCGGCATAGTCTTCAACAGGGGCATACCCTCTAGGAAGCTCGGAAGGGTGATCTGTTTCAGGCAAATGAACCGAAAACGATTGAGTGGATTTCATCGCTTTGAGGTTCAATCCAAACACCCGATCAAGCAGCTTTGCTGCCAGCGCGTCGCCCAAAACAGCTCCTGCAGTACTGTCCACAGGGTAGTGAACCCCTGCAAAAGAGCGATTGTTGGCAATGCGCGCAGCAATTCGGCGCATATCGATCTGGTCTTTGCCAAAAAACATGTATCCCACAAATCGTGCCATCATAAAGCTCTGGGTTGCATGGCCGCTGGGAAAGCTGCTGTGGCTGGGCGTTTGAATGACCGGTCTTATTTCAGGACAAAGATGCGCTGGACGTCCCAGCGAGAAATTGAATTTCACTTCTGCAATCAGCGAAAATGTCGCGTTCAATATCAATTGAAGCAGATGAACAGTCCATGGCATGGAAGACGGGTTGAGCGGTGCGATCAGACCAAAAAAACTAAGAATATCGTTCAGCTGCAGGTTAATTTCTTCGAGCCGCTCGGAACGTTGCCAAATCATATCGCGCAGTGGATCCCGCTCTGATTTCCAAAATGCTTCGTTCTGTTCAATTGCGCTGAGGTCCAAAGTAACAAACGGGGTATCTTTTTCCAAAACCTGAACAGGTCCGGGGAAATCCCCTTCGACACGCAGATCTTTCAAAAGTGCCTTTTCGAACAAAACGGAAAAATGCCGTGAATGAAGCTGGTCAAATTCAGGTGTACCCCCTTTGGGAACGCCGTTTGCTCCGGTGGTTGTACTGTCATTTGCAAGCGCCTGTGCAACCGTATCCAACGCAGAAGACACCGCACCACTGGACGCCTGACCAGCATAGCTGAGTTCAGGGACCACAGCCCCATAGGCCCCCGAAGACCTAACATCTTTGAAATCTTTAAAATCCTTGAAATCTTTAAAATCTTTAAACGCATTCACAGAATAAGGCATGAGGTATATCTCCGATAAAACAATGAGCTGAAGCTAACAATTCGGTAGGTTTTTGATGATAGAGAAAATCGCGCTTGATCAAAAATTCACGCATAATTCACGTTCTTGATCTGTTTGCGGCCAATTTCTGTTCTCTAAGGTTAGAACACAAGAGGGTAGGGGCTGAGATCGTTTTCAGGCAAAGGGATAGAAAGGTGAAAATTTGTGATAAATAGGGCGCAAAAAGGAGCGGATTTGATCCGCAATGCTCAATTAAAAATACAGACTTTTGTCATATTTTACTGTCGAAAGTTAATTTTCTTATTGGGCGCCAATGGATGCGTAAAACACTATATTTATTGATACTGAGCCTGCTCTGTGCCTGTGGGGGCGGTGTGAAAGATACACCTACCAATCAAACCTCCGCCGGTGGAGGAACAGTTCCAACGCCTTCTGGCGGACCTCAAGTCCCAACAGAGTTTCGTTTGATGGAAACACTGCGCGACAACCACAGCGTGGTTCGGTTTTATCAATCCCAAGAGGGCGCCGTTTACACAGGACTTGTGGCGGGACAAGAAATTGCAAGCGATCTTGCAGTTGGTAACCTGACTGTTCATGGCGCTCGCAACACTTTGCCCAATGACCAATATAGTATCTCAGGTCGGGCAACGACATCGCGCGGTACGGACCTTAATCTATTAATACGCGGGCTTTTTTTGAACAGTGACGGCACGGAATATGTGACGCGCATGTTTGTGAGCAACAGTAACGGGAACAATGCCTATTTCGTTCAAGGAACGCCAGCCTCCTCTTTGCCGTCTGGCAGCGCAGCTTACAAAGGTTTTGCCGAAATTTCACGCAATGATGGATCCGGAGTGCGCCAAGAGGGAAATTTCGAACTTTGGATCAATTTCAATCAAGCCGTTCCAACGGGGCGTATCACGGCATCGACCCAAGACTATATATTCACTGCCTCAGATGTGACAGTGGATCCAAAAACCGCAGAGTTGCAAACAATGAATGCGCTAATCGGACATAAACTGGGCCAACATAAGCCGGCGCATCTCCATGGAAATATTCTGGGACTGACTGGTCAAGGGGTTGGCGGAATCGTTTTATCGACGGAAATTGGACCGGAAGGCTTTGTTGGGGCATTTTTGGGTAAAAAATAATCTTACTTTATCTGAAAAAGATGATTAATGCGTTGATATAAATGCATTTTGTCAAAGATCCAAATTTTTTATAATCTTTTTTTTGGAAGGATAAAAAAGGGGGTTGCGTGTGTTGCTTGGTTTAATTAGAAGGGCCTTCACCGGCGGGTTGGCGACGATGCGCTGGTGGCTGATTGGGGACGATGTTTCTTGGTTGGTTGATAAGAATT
>Ga0075480_10001488_pt1 | contig 14872 bp, 23 predicted proteins | sample DEB08_DNA_7_FD_81590 | JGI IMG/M metagenome (GOLD analysis project Ga0075480, IMG submission 81590) | Aqueous microbial communities from the Delaware River and Bay under freshwater to marine salinity gradient to study organic matter... | ecosystem: Environmental > Aquatic > Marine > Coastal ... | reverse complement strand
TTACCACCGCGACGGGGGACTCACAATTGATCCGGACTTATAGGCCCACATGACCCACAGTGGAGGTGGCGGGCTCGAGTATACACAGTGGCACACGGTGGAGAACCGTAAAGGCCATCAGAAGTGGTGGCACGGTGGGTGGTCGGTGTCACAAAGAAAAATCTTTTTCATCAGGCCGGCCGGCTAGTATTTTTACACCCATGGTGGTAAAACTGGTAGGGCAATGATAAAATACCCCCATACTAAAAAAAACGCACAGCGGTCTAATAGGGCACTGTACCAGATCTGGGCGAAAAGCACCGTACGGCCGTGTTCCTCAGATCTCAAAAATTTGCACAGCACCCAGATTTGACCCCATATGCCCAGGTTGGCGACTGCGCCTTTACAGTGTATAATAACCTGTATGTCAAAGCCGCAATACTATTACGTTATGTGTCAAAAGGGCAGTTCGATACATCGTGCTTATGTGCAGTTGGATCCTGCTTCTGCTGACATACTGCATGACTCACTGGAATCTCGCTATGACGTGGTACAGGTGTGTGAAGTAAAGGCCAGTGAAGTTGAACTGGATCTGTTGATAGACCCCGCCCCTCGAACACCAGCATGATCTTGCGTGCCTTGACACACGCCCGATATATAATAGCATTATGACGTCGAACATGCTGGGAGCGATACCCTACACACACCTAACCCCCAACAGCACCATGCATGGCATCGACTACACGACCAATGATCGGGGATGGAGAACACACACGGCCAGCGCTGAGCGTGGCTCCGGCACCATGTTCCTGGGCTGTAGCATCACCGTGGGCCTGGGCGTCCGCGTGGAGGACAGTTGGGCACACAGGGTCTGGCAACGCTCCGGCACCCGATGTTTCTGGAATCTGGCGGTGTGTGGCGGTGGGATCGACACGGCCAGCCGCCTGTTCTGGCACTGGGCGCCACTGCTCCGCCCCGAGCGGGTGTACGTGCTCTCACTGTTCGAACCCCGGCGCGAGTTCGCCACCGACACCGGCTACCACACCGTCAGCGCCCATTCCCAGGACGCACACGATCAGCAGAGCATGATCAGGTATTTCCAGTCCACTAATGAACAGCACATACACGGACAGCGTTGTGGTGCATGGATCGATCACATCGCGCGCGACCATGGTGTGGAGGTGTGCTGGGTCCAGGCCGATTGGTGCGAACCCCTGGACAACGACGGTGCGGACGGTCAGCACCCAGGCGCGTCGTGGCACGCGCGGGTGGCACGCACGGTGCTGGAGAATTACCCGCCTCGCAACGCCCCTTAAAGCGGAAAAAATAACGGTAGCATACCCGCCTCGGGATCTGCTATAATACACGCACGGTCATGGTGAAATCAGGAGTATCCAGACACGTCCGGTGCATCGTCACTGGAGCTCGAGAGGGCACTACAGGTTCGAGTCCTGTTGACCGTATCATGGGGACTGGTGATCCCACGTGGCCCTGTCACCAGCGGGGCCATGTAGAACAGCATACCACCTAGGTGCACATAGCAGTAGATTTCGGACCTGCAACATGATAAAATAGTAGCAAAAACAAAGGAACAATCCAACACAATGATACCATACACAGACGAAGAACACAACTGGGTGAGCACGGGCTCATACCGCAAATCAAACCTCAACAAGCAACGCCGAGTCAAGCAACAGGCGTGGTACCTGCCCAAGCACGGCTACGCGATTAAAACAACCATAGAAGTGGATGGCAAGACCTACGTGGTGCCGGTGCAACTGTGATGAGACGGATCGCTACATGATGCAGATCACCGGCGTCGCTGTGTGATGACTAGAATTTCTCCCTGAGTAGGTCCAGCGTGGTGCAGTGGAATCCACCGCCCAGTGTACGTGAATGGCTCAGTGGCATGGCCACTGTCTTGAATCCGTGCTCGTTCAATTGCTCGATCAACGGCCGCTGTATGCTGTCCACCAACACCGTCTCTGGATCTATGCTGAGCACGTTCATGCCTATCCACTTGGAAGCGAACGGGAAATCCGCGAACTCGCGTGGCACCATGTCGTCCACCCATATCACATCGCAGTGTCTGAGGAAGTCGGGTATGTTGTCTTTGGTCACACGCTTGGCGTTGGCCAGTATGGTGTGATCATTCAGTATGGCCAAGGTGCTGTCGATGTGTGCGAAGGCGTAGACATCCTCCCACTTGATCACCTCGTGTGTGTTGCCCAACACAGACTGCAACCAATCTGCACCGGCCTCGTTGCCACTGCTACTGACCAGATACAGTATCTTGTCTCCGAAACGCAACACGTTGGCCGCGTCAAACATGGGCACGTTGTTGGTCAGGTGCACCCTGCCATCGCTGGTGTAGAAGTCCTGTTCCAGCATACGTGGCGTGGGCGCCGCGATCCATCTGGCACCATCCTTGATGGCCTGCCTGCGTATCGTGTCGAAGGCCCTGAATTCGTTCTGTCTGCTCACGGTGGGAGTGGGACACTCTATGACCATGTCATCGACGATCAACAACAGATCCCTGGTGCTGTATGAGTGCATACCTGTGGTGGCGTGATCAAGATTGTTCGTGATCCCGGCCCAGTCCGTTACATCGGGCCTGTGCACCGACACGCCCCTCTTGTCCATGACTTCGGCCACATCGTCCAACTCGTTGTTGGCCTCCTTGATTATGTGTTCGGGGATGGCTCCCTGTTTGAGTGGAGTGGGCCAAGTGCTGACCGCTGACATGCTGTCGAAGAAAGGATCGCCCGAAGGCCAACGTGCATGATCGGCACGCCCTATGACCATTGATCTCAAGGCCATGAATTCGCTGTTGGAGTATATTTTCATTTAAGTAGTTGCAACTATTTAAAAGAATACACATGGAACAAGAAAAAACACTGCCCAACCACAAGAACAAGCCGTATGGTGGAGCATGGGCAATCGAAGACGATACCTACATCAACGCCATCGATGACATAATCACCACCAACGGTGAATCGTTGAGCAACACAGTTCCGGGTGAATTCATAGATCACTACAAGCAATGGTTCCAGTCATCACACAACATACAAGGCATCTCCACGTTCGACAAGGCAACATGTTCGTTGGGCACCACGGAGACCTTTGACAAGTTTTACATGTACAACAGGAACAGGAGATTGAGGTTATTCAAAGGGGAATATTTCTATCATCAGATGGTGGCCAGGAAATTGTACAAAGACAACTGGGCATGGATGGATGATGAGATACTGCCCGGCGATGTGCTGGTGTTCAGCCTCCCGTTTGCTGACACTGGTTCATACATACATGGTTTGGATAAGGTGTTTGACCAATGTGACACGCACGGGGTGCCTGTGTTGATCGACATGGCCTACATCAACCTTGCACGAGGAATGCAGGTGGACCTATCACGTGACTGCATCAAGGTAGTGACCACAAGTCTCAGCAAGGTGTTCCCGGTGCAGTATCACAGGATAGGTATGCGACTGACAAAGGACATCGACGACGATCTCATGATTGCGTACCAGCAGAACAATTACGTCAACAGATTCGGTTGTGGACTGGGTATTGAGATGATGAAACGTTTCGGTGCCGATCACACCCACAAGGCCTACGAGTCAAAACAAAAACAACTTTGTAATGAACTTGGTATCGAAGTTTCGCCGTGCGTGATCTTTGGAGTGGACCACACCGGCAAATACCAAGAATATAGCAGGGGTGGTACAACCAATCGTTTGTGTTTCAGCAACGTGTGGAACAAAAAAGGTTGACCGAAAACCAACATTAGTGTAATATAACACTATGCCACTTACACCAATAGTGATAGAACAGACATCCAAGGGCGAAAGATCCTACGACATTTTCAGTAGGTTGCTCAGGGACAGGATAATCATGTTGGAAGGTCCGATAGGAGAGAACACAGCCAGCGTGTTGTGTGCCCAACTGTTGTTCCTGGAATCACAGGATGCCGCGAAGGATATCACGTTGTACATCAATTCGCCAGGCGGACTGGTAACGGCAGGCATGGCCATATACGACACCATGCAGTATGTGAGGTCTGACATACAGACCATAGTGGTGGGCCAGGCGTGTAGCATGGGCTCACTCCTAGCGTCAGCGGGAACCAAAGGCAAGCGTCTTATGTTGCCACACGCACGTCACATGATACACCAACCCTTGGGAGGTGCGTCAGGACAGGCCACCGACGTGGAGATCAGGGCCAACGAACTGCTACGCTGGAAGCGGGAACTGACGGAGATATATCACAAGACCACGGGACAGGACATCGAGACGTTGAAGGCGGACATGGAGCGTGACAAGTTCATGACCCCAACGGAAGCGGTGGCGTATGGATTGGCAGACAAGATAATCACGTCAAGAGCCGACGACGATAATCAATAATTTAAGAAATAGGTTTAACCTTATTTGAAGTTGGTACCGAATGCACCCATTTCCATGGCCTGCTCTTTAGTGATCGGTATCAATGTGCCGTCATCTGCTGTAGTGTAGAAAGGAACGTTTTTAATATTTTTTGCTCCATTATCAAACAAACTCTTCTTCGCGGTGGGCGTGGACTCCACTTCTACTAGTGGGACGCTGAGGTCAACATCCTTGATACCCTGCCTTGTTGTTTTGTGTGTGATTATTGCGGCCTTGGTGCCAGCATGCACCATGCACACAGGTATGAAAGGTTCACCATTGAAGGCTTCCTTGAATGTGTCATTGAAACTTTGTGCATACCCGTGGATACAACTACCAAAACCACTGAAGTAGCCCAACTGCTTCATGGTCCTTGCGTACTCATATATCATAGATCCGGTAATAAGATAAAAGTCTCTTATAATTTCTACCTGGTTGTGTGTGTGCCAATCCCCAAACCAAGTTACTTTTCCGTCCTTCATAAAATTTTCTCTAGGCCATACTGTGTCTATAGTGCCTTCGTTTTTCTTTGTAACTTTTTCAGTTGCGGGCATGTATCCAAAAAGAGCCACGTGACCGCAGTTCTGCATTAGTGGTAGGCTCATGGTATAATGTGTTTCGTCTCTTAACCATTGCCAATATTTTTTTACGAGTCCTTGCCTTTCGGGGAACCAGATCCTTAGGTGAAATCTCGGCGCCGCTGGCACGCTCAGTGCGTTGCGTGTGGCAATCTCTATGTGCTCCTTTGAAGGATCTTGGTTGTCGTTCTTGTAACCAATAGTCTGGTAGATCAGTTCCATAAAAATATTTATTTGTTTTATGTACCACCTTGAGTAAAATCAGATCTAAAAATAAATTACCAAATGCCGAGTAAGTAATTGCAAATAGTACGCATTCGCAATATAATAAGACATGACAGGAATAACAGCCGCAACATTCATATGGTTCAGAGAAGGTCTGGAGGCCTATCTTATAGTGCAGATGGCATGGTTGATGGCCAACACCCACAGGCAGAAGTTAACTGTATTGGCCAGCACTGTTTTGGCTCTTATTGCCAGCGCGGTGTTGGGTTACTTTGCAATAGATTTCATACAGAACGACTTTGACGCCGTGGAGGCCTGGACGGCACTGGCCGCTTCCGCACTGCTGTTCTGGACCGCATGGTTCTGCCATGGCGCATCTCAACACATGAAAGACATAAAGAACAACATGTCGGGCAGTATGATGGCCTTGGCTTTGATAGTTTTCTTGACCGTGTTTAGGGAAGGTGCCGAGGTTGTTGCGTTCCTTTCAGGACTTTGGGTAGCGGGCACGACCTTGACAGACATAGGGATCGGTGCAGTCGCGGGCATAGGTGTTTTAGCGGTTGTGTGTTACATCTTCAGCAATCAGATCAAAAGAATACCTGTGGGCAAGATATTCCGTGCCAGCAGATGGATATTCACCGCGTTGGCCGTGTATTTCCTTTACTACGGCATACATGAACTGCTAGAATAATCACAGCATAGAATTATCTTGTATCGGGTGTAAGTACTTTTATGTACACTCTTGAGAAACGCAAGATGATCTACATAATGACCCGCAAGCCGGTGTGGTACCACACCCACTGCATAACACCATGGCGAGGCACGCCACTTTGGCACGAGCCTAATTGGGTCATAGGTGACTGTGAGCTGTGTCACATGGACGTGGAAGGCCAGGATTGGTGGAACGGCTGTTCCTACAACAATTCACAGAAAAAAATATTTGATAAAATCGAATTGAACAAGAAGTATTGGATCTAATTATTTTTCGTAACGTGTGCGAGGCACAGATCCTTTGCTGAACGCTTTCTTCTTGATGTACCGCTTGGTGCCTATCTTGTAGACGACGGGTGCGACATCATACTGTTCCAGCGTGAACTTCTCATACCGTTTCCACAGTCGCTTGATCCATCCGAACATTGGGCACCCTCCGTCATGTTGATTATTTCTTCCAGAACATCAGTTTCTTGCTCATGTCCGCTAGGTCCTCGAACTTCTCGTTGACCCACCAGCCTGCTATGAAACCGATCACTAATCCAATTGTTAAAAACATGGTGTCTCCTTTATTGGTAACAGTATTTATTTCTTTACAAACTCCAGTAATGTGTTATAATTACTGCATATGAAAACAACTATTATAATAGCACTTGTATTCCTACTCACTGGATGTGCCATACCTTCCAACCCAAAAATAAGTTTTGGTAAGAAGTGCCAGGTGTCGGGATCAGACATCACGTATTCCTACGTGTGGTTATTCGACAAACAACAAGGCCTCAAAGCATCAGAGGCCCAGTGTGTTCACCTACCCGAAGGCAAGTAATGTACAAGTTACTGATCTTGGCCTACCTTATAGGCCAAGATCCCATAGCCACGCAACAGACTTTCCAGATGGAGAAGACCTTCGACACCATGGAGGCGTGCAAGATAGAACTACTCAGCAAGGATCCCAACAGGGGGACTCATAATGTGATGTGGGATTTCGTCAACGACATGAACTTTGACTACGACTGGCTGGCGGCCGGATGCAAGAATGAGGAGACCGGCGAGGAGTTCATCATAGAACCCACGTACCCAAAGGGCAAGCCGGACGAGCTAGAAGGTCTGGACTTTGATCGCAAACCCGCTATTCAACTTTAGATTTTTCTATTTCTTTGTCTAGATTATCGAAGTCTTCGTTGACTTCTTTCAGGTACTCTTCCTGTGACTGGTGTGGAACCTTCTCGTCCTTGACACGCTGACACTCCTTGTTCCACGGTGCGAACACACAGCCTATGGCCTTGCCTGCCTTGCCCATGTTTCCTATGGTGTCGATCAGTGTTGGTTGTTCTGGTTGGCCTGCCACTTTTGGTTTGGCACAAGATGCCAGACCCAGCAGTAAAACCAGTAACAGTATGATTGTAAGGTCTTCAATTTTTTTCATTCTGGTTATTTACACCAGACCACGATTTTTATAATTGGTGTTGGACGATACTATTGGAACGTGTCTTTTAGTGCGACTTTACCGGCGTTCTCACCGTTTTTAATCACATAGTCTCTTGTGCCATTAGCACCCACGTTCACTTCTTTACGTAGATTCCTGAAGAGCAGTTTCTCTTTAGATTCACGCACGAACTTGCTGATATGTGATGTTATTGTTTTTGTGTCTCTCATAGTTTTATTATATAGATTATTTATGCGTTGTCAACAGGTCAGATATGCTATTATTACATATCTGCCTTTATGTGCGTGTATTATGGTCAGATGTCCAACATATCCAAGATCAGTTTTACCATGCGTGTACAGGCGTCTGTGTGCGTTTAACAGGTAGACTAGACGGGGTTTATAGTGTACTATTTTAACTGTGACGCCGCTTTAGCTCAGCCGGTAGAGCAACTGATTTGTAATCAGTAGGTCCGCGGTTCGAATCCGTGAAGCGGCACCACAGAACCTAGAAATGATTACTATGATGACTTATTTGGCAAAAATGGCAGATTTGGTAATAAAGGTTTACGGGGGATTGGTGAAACGGGATCACGCATCCATGGCATGGATGAGTCAAGGGTTCGATTCCCTTATCCTCCACCAGAGTGGGGGTATAGCTCAGTTGGGAGAGCACTTGATTTGCATTCAAGGGGTCGTGGGTTCGAATCCCTCTACCTCCACCAAATATGTGCCCGTAGTTCAGTTGGATAGAATACGAGTTTCCTAAACTTGGGGTCGCAGGTTCGAATCCTGCCGGGCACGCCAAAATGGACCGGTAGCTCAGTTGGATAGAGCGTGAGTTTGCGGAACTCAAGGCCGGAGGTTCGAATCCTTTCCGGTCCACCAAAACTCAATAATTACTTGTGTGAAGAAATTTTATTCAATAAGGCTCAAGGAGCACAGGGAATCAATACCTGTTACCGTTGCACAAGATATGATCAAACAAGAATCAGAACTCGTGAAATATCTCAGTGACAATGGCGCCCTGGAGTTCCGATACATCAAATCGAGACACAGACTGGACCTATACGCTGAAGAAAAATATCTCACAATGGGCAGGATGAAGTATCCGGACATGTTCGGAGGTCGTGGTAGGATGGGCTTCATGGAGTTGTACATCAGCAGATTGATCAAAAAAAAATTACAACTGGCCAAAGGAAGCACGTGATGAAGTACGGTTTCTATTCTGATAACGATCTGCAAACTTTCAAACAATATCCGTTCCGATGTCCATCGTGGGATCCGATGCCGGATGGCAAGAAGAACGTGGTTATTCTGGGTTGTAGCCATACCTGGGGTGTGGGACTGGAAGCCAACGAGACCTGGGCACATCACGTCAGCCAACACAACACAGGTAGGTTGAGATACTGGAACCTGGGACAGCCCGGCGCAGGCCCAGAGACAGTGGTCCGTATCCTGTATTCGTGCGAGAAGGTGATCAATCCCAACATAATAATAGTGATGTGGCCTGAGATGAGTCGCAGGGAGAGGCTGGAGGATTTTGCCAAAAACCTGCATGGCACTGACGAGAAACTGCGTTTTGAAAATCACAAGACCGATCTAAATAACTTTCTTAAAAATGTTTTCTTCCTAGAGAAGTACGCGGAGAAGAATAAGTGCAAGACCTTCCACTGTTTCTCTGATCACTACCATGATTTCCGCACACCAGAGAACGCACCGGCACTGTTGGAGGATTACACCCTACGCAACTGCTGGCCACACTGGGACAGGTTCGAGGCAAGGGAGAGATATGACAAACCCAGTCGTGCGCGCGATGGCATACACTTCGGAACGGAACACCACGAGAGGTTCGCACGATTGTTCCTAGGGAAGTTTGGTCAGAAGTTGAGATAATCTTTAATGTCTATGCCACGCAACTTGTCCTGTTGACTGATAAATTCGTTCAGTTGTTGAGTGTTGTCCTCGTCCACTGCAATCTCGCCTGGAGATATCTGTTTTGCTTTTAGTGTTAATGGATTCGTATAACGGACGTTCAGTACACTCGGGCGTTGCAAAAACGCCCAGTCGTGTGGTATGCCCTTGTTCCTGGCAAAGTTTATCATGTCTGGTAGTGTCTTTACGTTGAAACAACTCACAGTGGTCCACATGTCCAACTGCAAAAGTCTGTAAGTCTTTTGTAATTTTTGATATTCATCTATTGTTTTTTTGTAGTAGTCCCACTTGATAGGCCATCTTGTGTAGTCGTGTACAGCACCTATTCCGTCGAAACTCAAAGTCACTATCACCATTACGTTTTTCTTCAATACATTCTCGAGCTCATCGATCATTCTAGAACCGTTGGTGTTCATTCTTACGATCTTGATGTTGGGGGGCAAATCCTTTAGAATGTTCTTGTAATTCTTACTAGCGGTTGGTTCACCCCCGTTGACATCTAGTTCTATTATCCTGTCCTGGGGTAAACCTTTGAAAACTTCTGTGTTGTCAACCCGTGGGTAGTTTTTAGATTCTAGACTTCCGATTTTGGTGCTGAGCCCGGCATTACACGACTGGCACGCACTGTTACAGATATTGTCTAACACACCGCCCACGATCAAGTAATCGCTTTGTACTGGTTTCAGCATCTTGTGTCTACTGATACTGTTTGTCCTGATGCTTTCACCTTTGACTTTCTCCGATTGTTGACATCTTATGCACTCGTCTGGCCACTGGTCTCGGGCCATCTCGTCTTTTACTTTCTGCAACCAAGCACTGTCATTCAACTCTTGGTATGTGGCGAATCCTTTACCACGCACCATGTGTCCACAACGTCCCACGCTACCGTCGGGCATGAGCCTCGCGAAATGTTCTAGCCTAGGACAAAACATGCTTGTACCTTTCGATTATGGTCTGTAGCTCAATGGGTGTTCCGATCAATTCCATCAACTTGTGATCCACTTCAACAAAGTCTTTCAAGATGGGTACTTTTGTTTTTTCTTTGGTGCTTTTTTTACGGTGTATCGAAGTCAGTTGTTTGATGTGTTCGAATCCCCTCAAAGTGACAGAGCCCTTGTAGAACCTGTAAAGATTCATCAGCCAGATGTACTGTGGACAGAAATGCCTGTCAACAAGTTTTCCCTGTTGTACTTGTGACCATGTCTGTTCAACACCCAAATCATTTTGTTCACTATACATGTTGATGCCAGAGATGAAACGAACATCCGGGTTCCTTATCAGAACCTCAATGTGCCCACAATCTTTTATTTCATCGTTGATGTATCTCCTTTCACAGGCACGAAACAGACTGGTTGAGCCGTTACGGAATATAGGATAGACTGTGACACCACCAACGTCTACCACCACGCATTCTGTGTTGATTAGTTTATTCCAGTCCTTCAGCATTCAACTCCTTGAACAATTTTGGGAAGACTTTGGTGCAGTCAGTGCCTCGACGGGCATCTCTTATTTTAGTCTGGTCAATAAATTCTTTGATGTTACCATCCCACTGGGTTGTGCTGTAATAGGACAGTAGATTTTCATAACTGTTTTTAAGATAACCATGGGGTTTAGCATCAAGTCTATCTTTCAACTTGGCAATCACGTTGCTTATCATGTGAGAAGGTAAGTTCAACAAATGCAAATGTTCAGGTGCGTATAAAGGACCAATGATAAAACTGTTGTCTTGGAATCCTGATCCTTTTAGATGGTCCACACAGTCAAACAATGAATCGTAGTTCAAGATGAAGTGGAGCATGTTGAAAGATATTTTGTGGTCGAGCTCTTTCACAACCATGAGATTTTTTTCAAAGTCCGACCAGGAACCATGGTGTCTTATGTATTCGTATTCATCACCTATGGTTTCAACGCTCATGGTCCAGTGAACATTGGGAAATGAAACAAGAAGATCAAAGATCCCTGTTTTGGTTGTGCTTAGGTTTGTGTTCACCCTTACAGTGCAATTTGGATTTCTTTCTTTCAAAAGAGTCAGGAACTCTAGGTTCTCTTTCATCAGCATTGGTTCACCGCCCGCGAGATACACGTTCTGTAGGTTCTCTATGTTCTCGAACACAAAGTCTTTGACGTCTTGTCTAGCATCCTTTTCTGACTTGACCTTGCGTCCTAATTCTTGTGCCCATTTACTGCTGAAACCTGGATTACAATACACACACGCCTGGTTGCAAGAGTTGGTCCATCTCAGGTCCACGTGTTTCAATTTGAAGTCCCCCGGTCTATCCAACAAATTGAGATCAATCCTTGATCCTATTTCTTTGAGATAGTAGAGTCGACTACTGATACTGCCTAGGTTAGACCTGCCTTTCTCTTGTAGATAGCAACCACTACAGTTGTTGGGTTTTGCATCGGCTAGCATCTTTGCTTTGAGACCGGTGTTGGTATCGCCGTGGACTATGTCTTTGATTCTTGTCTGCTCCACGTTACCGATGTTCTTGGTTGATATAACGCAGTTCTTGACGGTGCCGTCGGACTCTAATTGGAAACCCGTCCACGGCAACACACAGATACTTTTATTCTTTATTAATTTTTTTGCGTCCACTAGATCAGTATTTAAATACCTACAATGAAGTCATATTTTATTTTGGAATGCCCGGGCCTACAGAAAATTCAGGATAGTCTGTATGGATACTACAAGGGTATAACAGCAAACAATCCACCCACGAAATTTTGGACGCACCTTACACGCAAGGAGATCACGGACTACATGTCAATGCCCAATCTAGAAATCAAGAAATGGTTTGACAGTATGAATCTAAAAGTCAGGGACATGAGTTTCACAGTGTACAATGAACAGTTTGATTGCGGAATACACAGAGACGAACCTCCCGTGGTGGCCAAGATCAATGTGCCTGTGCTGAACACACGTGACACCTATAATGTTTGGTATGACGACGAAGTCGTCGAGATAGACAGGGTGGAATGCGTGAAACCGATAGTGTTGCGCTCAGACATCCTGCACACTGTGGAGATAGGCAAGGATGCTGTCTATCCTAGACTTCAGTTCAGTTTCTGTTTTTATAACGAACCTCTTCACCTATTAGGGTAGGACACTCGATAAATCTGTCATTCCGGCTTTGTATACGCTCCACGAGATCATTAAGGTGCGACCGGTAGTCTGGCGTGTCCCAGATGTCCTGTGTGTGAAAGTCGGCCATGGTGCCCCAGTCCTGTATGCGGTTCAGCCAGACCCTGTCCGCCCCGTATCGCTCTCCGAGGTCCACTATGTCTGCCATCTCATGGTAGTTGTCACGTTGCACCACGAAATGGATTATGAACTCGAACCCGTGCCGTCTCTTCTGTTCGGCCATGCACTCAAGACCATCCACGATCTTGTCCCAGCGACCGCCCAGCCTCAGCCTCTCGTATGTTTCGCGGGTGGCGCCGTCTATGCTGACCCCTAGGTTCTTAAGATTACCGATCACGTGGGGCACACGTGTGTGGAACTCACGGAACATCAGTCCGTTGGTCAGTATGCTGTAGCGGATGTTGTCCCTCTGTGGTGTGTGCTCCATGAAGTGCCTGTACACGTGTGATGCGAATGGATCACCGTCTGAACCTATGTGCACCTGTATGGGGTGTTGGAGGTCGCGGATCCAATCGTTTATCCTGTCGGCCAATCTCACGCCAAGGTCATGGGCGGATCCCTCCTTGTGGAATATCATGCTTTTCCTACAACTGGGACATCTGAGATTGCAACTGTCATCGATGGCAAGCCTGATGTGTCGTAGGTGTGTGGCACCACTGTCCATCATCAGACCCCCCTTGATGTAACTGCACTGATGCTCGTTGCAGTAGCGATATGAACCGTCCTCTATGCTTGTCTGCAGGTGCCTGTGCATGTCACTGCCCACTATATCTGCCAGGGGTTTCACCTGCAGGTTGCCTATGCTCTGTGGCAACCATGACTGGCATTCACAAGCAAAACACGATCCCTGCTTGTCTATCAGTACGGTGTCAAACGGTCTGGGACACCTTTTTTTTATCTGTAGGTCCTTGGAAGTGTCTATATGGTAATGCTTGAACAGTCGTTGATTGATCATTTCGTGGGATCCGTGATCATGTCCAAGGTCAGAGGTCTGGATTCGTTGGGTTTCTGTGCGGGCATCTGCTGAGACTTCCGACGTCGCCTGCGCTGTTCTCGTTCCTGTTGTTTCTGCATCTTCTTGGCACCTCGTGTGCTCTTGTAGTCGTAGTGTATGCCCATGATCCATCCTCCTGTTCAGTTGTAATTATTTGTTTGGAACTGTGTGGATAAAGTTTACCAAACGCAACTATTAAGTGTTGCTTTTTAGATAAATATGCCTTACAATCCGGAGCGGTCACAAGGCCAGTGATCGCATTTATAAACCTTATAGAAAAAAAGAAGATATAGGAGACAATCTATAATGAAAATGACAAAGAAGAAGACAGCCATAGGTGCGGCAATTATAATCGCGCTTGTGGTGATTGGGTGGTTGATGAAACCAACACCAGCAGAAGCGGCTGATATGAAAGTTTACGGTTCACTGAACTATATGCTTTCTAACAACGAGGACGCCAACGGCGTTTCAACATCTAAAGCAGAGAACAATGGTTCCAACATCGGTGTTGACTTCTCGAGCAACCTATCAGAGGGCATCGACGGTTTCGCCAAGTTAGAAGTGGACATCGACGCGGATGACTCTGGTTCCACACCGTTCGATTCAAAACTGGCTTTCGCCGGCGTTGACATGGATGGAGCAGGTGTGCTATCAGCAGGAAGACAGAACTCTGTATTCAAGGGTGCTGTTACATCTAAGACAGATGTGTTCCCAGAATACGGCGGAAGTGCCGCACAGAAACTGTTCAGCAGAGACTCACACACAGTGATCTACTCGAACACGTTCGGTGCGATCCAGATCGACAACTTGGTAAAAGTTGACGGTACAACTGGTAAGTCGGGTGTTGACGTTTACGAGACTGCGGCCTCGATGGACGTGAGCGACAGCCTAAACGTGGGTATCGCCTACACGGATGACAAAGTGAACAACATCGAGTACAAGGGTGTTGGTGCATCATTTGACATCTCAGATGCCACTTCGATCGGTTACAACCACACAATCAAGACAGTGGAATCAACCAACCTTGACACCAAAGCCAACGAATTCGTTGCTTCGCATGTTATCGAAGACACAACGTACTCGGTGGGTTATGGCAAGATCAAGGATGGCAATGCATACACAACAGTGGGAGCCGAGAAGAAGATCGGTGAGAACTTCAGCGTGTATGGTGCCTTTGAAATGACAGACGTTACATCAGGTGTTGACACACAAGATGCCGCGGCTGGAATCAAGTTCACATTCTAATCTAAACACAGTAAAGCCGGCGGAGATCTGAGAAGGTCAAGGTCGGCTTTACGCTTTTTAACGCTTCGCGTTATTTCTTTTTTACGCTATCTCTGGTAATTTACGCTTTACGCCTTTTGGTAAAGACCACTTCCTTCTTACGTGATCTGCCGAATTCGCTGTAGCCTAGGCTGTCTAGGTATGATATGATTTGTTTGCCTTTGGTTCGCTGTGCCT
>Ga0075480_10001485_pt1 | contig 14877 bp, 9 predicted proteins | sample DEB08_DNA_7_FD_81590 | JGI IMG/M metagenome (GOLD analysis project Ga0075480, IMG submission 81590) | Aqueous microbial communities from the Delaware River and Bay under freshwater to marine salinity gradient to study organic matter... | ecosystem: Environmental > Aquatic > Marine > Coastal ... | reverse complement strand
CTCCAGCATATTCATTTTTATCTGTAAAAACTGCCCACTTTGCAAGATCGTCTTCTAACAGTGTTTGAGAACGGTGTCCAGTTACGCACTTATATTTAATACTGCCGTATCTAACTATAGCGCCTCGGCCATAGTTTGTTGAAGGTTGCCAATCAGCTTCAAATCCTATGCCGTCGGCAAATAGTGTCCAATCAGATTGATTATTTTCAAATACCGATGCAGTGTGTCCTTTAACACATATCCATAACGAGCCTGTGTGTATAACTATATCGCCCAACTTGTAAAATGTAGAAGGAGTCCAGTTGCCAACAAACTGTCTTGCATCTGTCATTACAGTCCATCTTGGTTCAGGCTGTGGAGGATTAGATCCTGGTAATATCCTATCTAAATCTGTATAAAAATTAGCGTCAGAAGTGTGTGTTCCTAAACACACATAACTTTTACCACCATATCTAACTATGTCATCTCGATCATAGTTATAAGATGCTTGCCAATCTCCTCTCCAATTATATTTAAAGCGTTCTAATTTAAATTCAGCCATTTATCTAATCCTAGTATCCGTCCGGTGATATTGTATCATCGTGATCATATCCTTCACTTATTCGTAATATAAATTGCCCGTCTACAGGGTCAATATAATATGTCAGTGATCGACCGTCCCATTTAATCTGTGGGTATCTTAAATTGTCATAAATTATATTATGATTTTCATCAATACCATCTAAAAAATCTATTCCTTCTTCAAAGTCGGGGTAATTTTCTTCTGCATCGCCTATTTCGTTTATAGTCATTAAGTTTTCGGCGCCACCGCCTAATTGATCTACTCTAATTAAATAAAGTTCGCCGTCATTGGTTCTACGCATTCCGTAAGCATATCGTTTAATAATACCGTCTAATACGTCTTGTGATGAACTGCCTATAAAATTACCCATAATTATTCCTTACGTTATTTCTACATAACTTAACACTACGTCAAGACTGTCATCTACACTTGCTTGTACAGATAAAATGTTTGACGGTGCCATTATTAATTTTTCTCCGTTTGTAACAACTCGCAAACTTGTGTTAGCTGGTACAATGGTGTCTTTTAAATAATATCCCGTTACGCTGGTATCGTCTTTTAACAAAACACTGGCATACACAAACGACTCTGTTAAATTTGTTATGCTCATACCTATCACCGTAGCTCTTGCACTAGCTGAATTTTCTAAGATTTCAACTGGCTTAGTTCCTACTTGTTTTATTACTTTATTTTTAAAAAATGTTGCCATCTTATTATCCTAACATTAGTACTCTTTCTACAGCAATATCTTGTGCATCATTTAAACTAATACCAGATGCTGCACCAGCAACACCTGTCCATTGTGTTCCGTCCCAAACTTCAACACGACTATCAGCTGTATTGAAACGCATCATACCTGTTTCGGTATATGCAAGAGCCGGTCTGTTTGTTGCATCACCGACTGGTAAAACAAATCCGTTTGTGCTATCAACTTTAACAAAACCGTCTGTTGTATTTTCAAATATTGTTGCTGCATTTGCAACTGTATTTAAAATAGTGTTGTCTTTGATAGAAAAATTATCAATTACAACTGCACCAGTTCCGTTTGGAGATAGCTCCAAATCAGTATCAGTAGTTACTGTACTTATCACATTACCGTCTATTTGTATGTCATCAATGACTACTTTGTTAGCATTAAATCTTGATGCTGTTAAATCTGCAACTACTACGCCGCCAGTATAAAATCTAATAGTATTATCATTTGCGCCAGGAGTTAATTCTGCTGTAATATAAGTATCTTCGTCAAGGTCAATTGGACCTCTATTTAAAATAATCCAGTTTGTGCCGTTATAACCTTCAAAGGTATTATCATCAGCATTGTATCTGATCATACCCGTTTCTGGTGATCCTGGTCTTTCTAATTCTGTTCCTTTGGGTAATACAAAACTGTTTGTACTATCAATTTCTACTATGCCACTACCCGGCTGTAGAATCATGTCGTTTGTAGTTGAAACTACATTAGTATTAAAACTAAATTGGTCTATGACTATACTACCGGTGCCATTAGCACGTAGTTCTAAATCGCTGTTAGATAAAGTTGTTGTGATAAAGTTATCGTCAATTAATATATCACCTGTTGAAAAACTATTTGCAGTTATAGTACCTGAACTATTTAAATCTGCTATGTTTGCTGTGCCGCTTATAGTTATGTTTTGTTCAAACGTTGCATTATTAGAAGGTATGCGTACTATTCCTGTTCCATTAGCACGTAACTCTAAATCTGAATTGCTTTGTGTTGTAGTGATATAATTATCATCAATTAAAATATCTTCTAGTTGTGTGCTACCATTAACGGTAAGTGTATCTGTAATAGCAACATCACCAGTAACGGAATAATTTCCAGTTTGATTGTAATTGCCTACGTGTGTAATTGTTCCTGTAATATTTGTATTTGCAAGATTAGTAACCCCGCTTACTGTTAAATTGTTGTCTATTTGTACATTATTATTTGGAACATAGATAGTTCCAGTACCATTTGCGCGAAGTATTAAATTACTGTCAGCAAGAGTAGTAGTGATAAAATTATCATCAATTAATATATCGCCTGTTGAAAAACTATTTGCTGTAATAGTACCTGTACTATCGATGTCTGCAAAATATCCTACACCATTTACAGTTAAATTATTATCAATTTCAACATTGTTAGACGGAACATAAATTCTTCCTGTTCCATTAGCACGTAACTCTAAATCTGAATTACTAAGAGTTGTAGTAATAAAGTTATCGTTAATTAAAATATCTTCAAATTGTGTTTCGCTGTTTATGTTTACTATTCCGCTTACAGTCATATTTCCTGTAAGTGTTATATTGCCAGTTTGAACTGTATTTCCAGTGTGTGTAATTGTACCGTTAACTGTAGTGTCAGACAGTGTAGTTACACCATTTACTGTTAAGTTATTGTCTACTTGTACATTATTACTCGGAACATAAACTGTACCAGTTCCATTTGCACGTAGTTCTAAATTTGCATTAGAAGCAGTTGTTGTAATATAGTTGTCATTGATTTCTATATCATCTATGTCTGCTTGTCCAACAAAAAGATTTTTCCAAGTTTTTAAAGCACTACCTAAATTGTAAGTTGAAGTTTCATTGGGTACAATATCTGAAACTACTTCTGCAACAAGATTTAAATCATCTGTGTTTTGATCACCTATAGTAATATTACCACCAACTGTGACATTACCTGTTACATCAACATTACCAGTTACACTTACATCATCTTGTAGATTGATTTCTCCTGAAGCAGCAGTTATATTCAAATCGCCGCTGGTAGTTTCAATTGTGTTGTCGTGTATGCTGATGTTGCCAGTGTCAACTGTGGTACCGTCTATAAATGTTGTGTTGCCACCACTGGTAAATGTTAAACCTGATGTACTTTGTACTTGGAAGTTAGCACTTGAAAATGTAATTGTGCCTGTTTGCTGATCAACATAAAACAGATCACCAACACGGAAATCACCTTGGTGATCAACTGACGTATAACGTATTCTTGCACCATTAAGTTCTACAACTTCATTTTCTTGTACAACTGCTGTAGGCTCATTGTCTTCAAATTCTTCTGTTCCAATATATGCAAGGTTGTGTCCGATGGCATACATTAGTACACCAGGGCCGTCACCGTAAAGTCCATACTTACCGTAAACTGATGCAGATGCAATAGAACGTACTTCTGCTCCAAAGTCTGTATAGTCAGCTAGTGTTATACCTGTTGCTGTTGCGCCGCCGCTAAATCTAACGTCCTGTGCTAGTACAACATCATCTTCAAATGTAGTGCTTGCATTGTCGCCATCGAACCGTGCCATTAGCACAGTTTCTGATGTTACTGGTAATGGCAAGTTAGTAGGAGTAAATCCTGCTGTATATACTGCGGTGCCTTTTATTACTCTAACGTCATCTATGTTACCGTCTAGTGCTCCGCCGGCATCGTGTTCCGCACCAATGTATATGGGTTTGGTATTACCGTAGTCATTACTGTCTGTATATGTGCTGCCGACTTGTGTACCGTCTACAAAAAGTTTTGTGTCTGTTCCTGAACGTGTTAGTGCAATGTGATGCCAAGTAGTTGCACTTAATGCAGAAGTGCCTGTAATTACTGTGCTGTTGCCTACGTTGACTTTTGCATCAGCACCGTCTGCGTAAATCCATATTGCAGTGTCTGTGTCAACGCCTGCACGGAAATCTGTGAGTGTTTGTACACCACTAGTTGCATCTAAGTACATCCAACCTTCGACAGTAAAGTCACCTGTGCCAAACCCAAAGTCTGCTTGCGAAGTTATTGAAGCATAGTCACCTGTGCCGTCTAGTAATAAACTAGCAGTGCCCATTTTCTTAATGCTGGTGCTAAGTTGTGCATCACCGTTAGCAGCAATAGTTTTGCCGCCGCGCTCTGCTGCTGTTTCAAAGCCTACTACTTTTCCGTCTATATAAAACTTGCCATCGGCATCTTTGTCTGCGATAGTACCTGATGCTAACAGTGTAACTCCGTCGGTGTCATAATAAGAAACAGTTTCGCTTGCTGCAAAAGAGCCGCTTAGTCCGTCTACTCTAAGTGCAGTTTGTCCTGCACCTTTTAATCCATCGTTGCTGTCAAATGCGTTAAAACTTTTGTTAGCAAAATATGTGAATGAATTGAGCCATTCAATTCTAGCACCATTAGTTGCTGTAATAGCATCTACACCTGGACAAATAAATGTTACAGAATGGAAAAGCATACTTGCTTCTTTTGATGCTGAGGTAGCATACGCACCGTCTATGTAAGCACCTTTACCTGCGTCTCCGGCATTATATCCTCTTGGATCGCTAGGATCTGAAGTAGTACCAAATGTTAGTACAGTTATGTTTCTAATATAAGGTGAACGTGTTGTAACTTCAAAGTCAGTAGCAAAACGGAAAGCGTATCCGTTGTCTGGAAATATTCTAGTTCCACCATTGCAACTGAATGTTAAATTCTTAAGGAATAAATTTGCACCTAAGTATGTGTCGTGTGGTACATCTGTTGTAACTGTAAGCACACCAGTAGTATGATCGTAAACAGCATTTGATACGTTTGCTATGGTGCTATCGTCGGATATAATTTCTCCACCGGTTACATATGTATGAGCAAAGGGTGCTGTTCCTACATTAAATTTAATGTTTGTTGTGTCTACAATTTCTGTTACAGCAAAAAAGTTTCCGCCACTGTGGAAATCGCTAACAGTAAGATCTTCAATTGTGCTTTCACCGTTTAATAAGAAAGCATCATTATACCTAGTTGCATTTGTAGGTTTAATATTAACTGCTCTAATTCCGTGACCTTTTAATGCTACACCTTTAGGTATAGTTAAAGGAAATTGCTCTGTATATACTCCAGGATAAACATAAACAGTGTCGCCGTCTGTTGCTGATGCAAGAGCAGCCTTTACAGTGGCTTTAGGATCTTGAGGATGTGTTCCTGAATTTAAATTGTTGCCGTTTTCTGCAACATAAAATGTATTGCCAGGACGCAATGCTAAATCTACACCATCAACAACTAATGCGTCTGTATCAATATCACTTGCAACAAAATTATTAACCCAGATATTTTGCCAGCGTTTTGCATCTGTACCAAGTGTGTATGTGTTGTCTTGATCTGGGACTATGTTAGATGCAATTTCACCATTAAGAATAATATTGTCTGTATCTTGATCACCTATTGTTATATTGCCATCAGCAGTAATAGTTCCGGTAGCGTGTAGATTACCATAAACATTTGTATTTGCTTGTATTTCTACAGTACCTGTTCCGTTTGGACGTAGTTCTAAATTGCTGTTTGTGTCCGTAGTAGAAATAACATTTTGTTCTATTCTTATATTTTCAAATTGGGCGGTTCTGCCAACTGACAAATCTGTGGATGCTGTAACATTTCCAGTTACATTAATATTTCCATTACTAATAATGTTTTGTGTGGTAGTTGTTCCGTTAATCTGTAAATCTTGTGTAATTTCTACATTATTTGTAGGAATGTAAATTATGCCCGAACCGTTTGCTCTTAGTTCTAAATTTGCATTTGAACTATTGGTTGTAATAATATTATCGTTAATGTTTATACTGTCAATTTGTACTTCAGTATTATAAACAACTTTATCGGGTGTTGCAAGATTTAATATAGGCTGTGAAGTTTCTATAGTATTGCTACTAATAGTAATATCTGCTATATTTGCAAGTGTAGTTACTTCTAAGTTAGTTGTACGAGCTGTACCGTTTACATCTAGGTCGTACTGAGGATTGCTAGTGTTTACACCAATGCGGCTGTCTGTTACGTTTAGATATAGTAAGTCTGTCTCAAAAGCCAAATCGACGCCTTGGCGCTCGAGATTTGCCTTTAAGAGCGGACCACTTATGCGACCAAGTGCCATCTCTTCTCCTCAATACGGGGATCCTGTCCCTCCAACCACCTTACATTGCGGGTTGACCACAGTTTGTCCTGCAACAGCTGGTCTGCTATTGTTGCATTAATAGTATTTATCTAAATAAAAAATAAGAGGTGTGTTAGCCTAGTATTAGGCTCCATTCGTCGACGATTTCGCCCATGAGTTCTGCACTTACAGTTTCTCCTGCTGGACCAGTTGCTTCTATCCATTCTGAGCCATTGTATACTTCTGCTATACTATCGTCAGTGTTGTATCTAAATTCACCTATCTCAGGATTAGATCGTCTACTTGCTTCGTTGCCTGCTGTAACTGCAAAGGCGCCTGTGCCTGCAATTTTAACATAGCCAAATCCAGTTGATTGTAATAGCAATGCTCCAGCAGAGGTATTAGTAATTTTGTTATCTGTAAGATTTATGCTGTCAATTACTACTGACCCGGCGCCATCAGGAGCAAGATCTAAGTTACTGTTGGATACCGTTGTACTAATAATATTATCATCTATAGTAATATCATCTACTTGCAAGGCAGATAAGTTTACACTATCGGTTATAGTAGCTGTTTCTATATTATTATTATAAAAATACAGTGTGTTGTCTGTATCTCCTGCTATGATTTTTGTTTGATAATTATCACTGAATATTCCGTTAAATGCAGTGTTTGCTGTAGAGTACCCTTCAAACAGATTAAATGATGTATTGTATCTTAGGCTTCCAGACAGTGTTGTGCGGTCACCTGTTGTGCCTACGGGCAAAATCAAACTCCCTGTTGTGTTAATTTTTGTTTTATTAGATGCACTGTCTAATACAATGTCAGCAGTATCTGTCGAAAGTATATTATTAATAAACTTACTGTCTGCTAGGAAAGTTTTGCCAGTGCCGTCGGCACGAAGTTCTAAATTAGAATTAGAAACAGTTGTTGTAATATAGTTGTCATTTATTTCTATATTGTTTAAAACAACTAATTCATTTAGATCAAGATTTGTGTCTACTATAACATTATTTGCAGATACGGTTCCTTGTACAGTAACGTTATTAGGAATATCAACATTTTCTTTGAATATTACATTACCAGTTCCGCTTGCACGTAATTCTAAATCTGCGTTTGAAACTGTAGTTGTTACAACATTTCCTAATACAGATATTGATTCAAAAAATCCATCTCTAGTAGTAACGTTGCTAATTACTCCGTTACCAGTAATATTTAAATTTCCTGTTTGATTTACTGTACCTGTTACTGTATTTGTACCTGTAACTGTGGTATTTTGAAGTGCGGATACACCATCAACTGTTAGATTATTATCAACAACAGTATTGTTAGAGTCAATTAATAAAATGCCGTTACCATTAGCAAGTAATTCTAAGTTTGAATTAGAAACTGTAGTTGTTATAAAGTTGTCGTCAATTTGTATATTATTTCTTACAACCAAATCATTTATATCTAAACTTGTGTCTACGTCGATGTTACCGGCAAAAAACGTTCCGTTTACAGTTAGGTCATTTTCTACTTCTACATCTTTGTCTAGTGATACTACTCCGGTTCCTGCTGCTCTAAGTTCTAAGTCTGTATTAGACACTGTGGTAGTAATGTAGTTGTCATTAATTTGCACATCTTCAAATTCTGTTGCAGAATTAATTACGGTTTTTCCTGTAACAGATACATTGCCTATAACGTCTATATTGCCTGTAGTTGTTCTTGTACCAGTGTGTGTTAGATCCCCGCTTAGAGACGCTGTGCGCAAGTCTGTGACACCATTAATAGTGGTATTATTGTCAAAGACTGCATTGTCGGAAACATTTATATTTCCAGTACCATTAGCAAGTAATTCTAAGTTTGAATTAGATTGCGTAGTAGTAATAACATTATCGCGTATGGATATGTCATCTATAGTAAGTTCACTTAAAAATATATTTTTCCACGGCTTTGATATAGTACCTAAGTTGTAGGTGTTTGTTGTTGCAGGAATAATATTGCTTGTGATTTCTGCTTCAAAATCAACAGTATCACCAGATGCGTTACCAAGAGTAAAATTAGCACCACTCATAGTAAAGTTACCTGTCATGGACAAGTTACTCTGCATATTAACATCATTAGTAAAATTAATTGTTCCTGACGCTGCTGCTAGATTGCCGTCGCCTATTAATGCACTTATAGTATTATCTTCAATGCGCCAATTACCTGTTTCTATTTTTTCTGCATTGATAAAAGTTTCATCTCCGCCTGTGTTAATTGTTAAACTAGAAATTCCTGTAAGGGCTACATCACTGTCACTTAAACTGGTTGTTCCTCGTTCAAAGTCTACAACAAAGGCATCGCCAACTCTAAAGTTTCCGCCGGCGTCTTGGCTAGTATAATATATTTTGCCTGAGTTCAATTCAACAGTTTCGTTTTCTTGAATTACAAGTGTTGCATCATTTGAAACATCTTTGCCTGTGCCTATGTAAGCAAAGTTATGATTAATAAGATACATAAGTGTTTCGTCACCGTCGGCTTCTGCACCTTTGTTACCATATACACTTGCTGATCCAATAGAACGCAATTCTGCGCCTTTGTTTATAGTACTTCCGTCTTGATTTACTCTACCTACAGCATCATTGAATGCATACAAACCTCTGTTTGCAAAATACGAAAAACAATTTAACCATTCAACTCTAACACCACCTGTCATTGTAAGTGCATCAACACCGGGTGTTATAAATGTACAACTATGGAATAGCATTGCAGCATCGGCACTTGCACTGTTTACATCTGTGCCGTCTACTAATGCCCCTTTACCTGCATCACCGCTTGCAAAACCTCTCGGATCTGCTGCACTAGTTGCAGAGCCTTGTGTGATAACAGTAACGTTTCTAATATAAGGAGAACGTGTTGTTGTAATTGCGTTGCTAGCAAATCTAAACGCATAACCTTTATCGTTTATACTGTCATAATAAAAATCTTTTATAGTGATATCTTCAACTGTAGTTTCGCCTGTTATTAAAAATACATCTTCGCTTTGCGTAGAGGTAGTTGGTCTAATAATAGTGTTTCTTAAATCAAACCCTTTGACAGTAGTATTCGAAGGCACTGTTAATGGCAGCTCTTCTTGATAGTCACCTGCCATTACATAAATTACTGTTGGCCCACTGCTACTAGAATCAGCAACACTTAGAGCGTGTTTAATAGTTGCAAACGGTCCTTGAGGATGGTCTCCTCTGTTAGCATCAGATCCGTTTACTGCTACATAAAAAATATTTCCTACAGGTGTTCCTATGTTTACACCGCCAATAGCTATAGCAGCAGTATTAATATCGAGACCGTTAAGTAGTACAGATTTTACTTCAGTCCATTGTTTTGTAGAACTACCTAAGTTATACACACTTGATTGGTCAGGAACTATATTACTAGCAATTTCACCATTTAATACTATGTCGTCTGTATTAGCATCACCAAGTGTAATATCGCCGTCGAATGTAACATCACCTGTTGCGTGTAAACCGCCTGTTACATTTGTATTAGCATATATGTCTACCTCTCCTGTGCCGCCCGGAGATAAATCTAAATTACTATTAGAATGTGTAGTGCTTATATTATTTTGATCGATGCGAATATTTTCTAATTGAACAGCTCTGTTTATTGTAAGGTCTTGTCCAATAGTTAAATTTGTTGTTGATATTGTGCCGGTTGCTTGTATATCAACAACTGTAGTTGTTCCGCTTATTGTAACATTGTTATCTATAATAGCACTATCTTCTAATAAAATATTTCCAGTACTATTTGCAGTTAGTTGTAAATTTGTATTAGCAGAATATGTTGTAATAACATTGTCATTAATATCTATGTCAGCAGTTTGTAGACGCGGTATATTAACATAATTTCCAGCACTTATAATAATATCGCCTGTTGGTACTTCTATTCTGCTGTTTGTAAATTCAAAATTTCCTATATTAGCAATAGTAGTTGCTATTAAATTTGTAGTTTGTGCAGTACCTGATATTGATAAATCTCTACTAGGAGTCTCAGTGTTAATACCAATTCTATTATTATTAACATCAAAATAAAGTAAAGTAGATGCAGGATCAAACCTGTCGTTACTAAACGCTAGATCTATACCGTTTCTTTCTAAGTTGGCTTCTAAGAGCGGCCCTGATATTCTACCTAATTGTCGTGACATACTGTATTTCCTATACAGTATTTATTGGATTTACTTGTCGAAGTTGTGTAGCACTGTTACTGCTTTGCCTACAGGTACAGCAGTGCCAAAGTTTAGATAGTATCCAGGTGTTTTGCCTCCCGGATTTTGTACTAATGTGTAGTTTGTATTATGGATTTGAAAAACGTTTTCAACAAAAACTAAAATTGCTTGGCCGCTTTCTGGTACAGGATAATCTCCGTCACCGTTATTGAGTGGTCCAAACAATGTTTCTACAGAGTCACCTACTCCTAAGTTTTGTTGTACTATAGCTCTTGGTTCTTTGTATCTTAGTTTACGCCACTGGTCGCCTTGTCTAACTTCAAAGTCGTCTAGTTCAACATTATATCTAAGATAACCATTTAAAGGATAAAACGGTCTATTTTCAGTTCTGCCTTTTGGAACTAATACACCTTTTTTAGAATCGAGAATTACATGATCGTTTGCGTCATACTGAACTCCGCTGCCGCGAATGCTACGTAAATTTGTAGTTTGACGTTTTATTAATCTCATATTAGACTTCCAAATAACTTACTGTTGCACTTAAATTGGTTGGAGATTCACCTAAGATAATAATACTATCACCTTCTTCTAGTATAACTTTTTCACTATCAAATGTAAACGTTTCTCCTGCTGGAAGTACCAGTGCTCTAATAACCATATTTTGATCACCTTTTGGTTCGCCACTTGGTACAAAGTGCATATCAAAGTTTGTTTCACCATCTTCTTCGTGGTCTGGATTTGGTAGCCAAGTATTACAAATCATAATAGTTGTAATTGCATACCTTTTTCCTGCTGGCACAGTTAATAGTGTTGTATCTGTATCTATTATTAATGCATTCTCTATTGCCATTATTATTTCCTTTAAAACAACATACTGTAAACTAACGATCTGTTGTTGCTTATTATTTCATCTCTTGTACTAGAACTATTTACAAAATATAGTCCAGTATTACCTGTATCTTCGACTTTAGAATAAATTTTAATACCGTCACTAGGAGCAGTAGGCTCGCTAGCAGGGTCATCTACGCTAGGAGTAGCATTAATATGCATTTGGTCGTCTATCCTAACCGATCCTGTACCTGGTGCAGACAAAATTAAATCAGCATTAGATTCTACTGCTTCAATTTTTGTGCCCGCAATTCTTAAATCATTAAATTCTAATCTGTTAGCATAAAATTGCGCAACAGGAACATTATCTATTCCAAACTCTATATAACTAGGAGTTCCGGTTTCTTCTATGTCGTGTGTTTCAACATAGGTAGGACTTACGGTACCTTCGTCAATTCTACTTTGGAATGTTGTTGCTAAAACTAATGACACATAATCGTCTACGTATTTTTTATTTGGTATATGATCATCGTCTGTAACTTGTGCTTCATAGCTAGAAGTACCTGTTACACTTATTACTCCTGTGCCGCTATTAATTAAATATAAGTCGCCGCCTCCAGTTGTAATACTGCCCGTTCTAATTCCTACAAGGTCTCCGCTGAGGTCTTTAAAATGCCAGCCACCGCTTTTTAATGTTTCTGTATTTGGATCTAACCACTGGACATCTTCATCAAAAACAAATCGCTGATTTTCTAAAGATCCTCTGTCTATTTCTAGCCCAGACTCGTCTAAACTAATACCAGAACCTGTCTCGCCATCATTTAAAATTATGATGTTATCGTTAATAGATGTGTCAGTGGACTCAATAATAGTTTGAGTCCCTCTGACTTCTAAGTCTCCTGTAACAATTACTTTTCCGTTGCCAACGCCGGTATTTAATTCTATTTGACCGCCGTTGGTTACTTTGATATAGTAATTGCCGTTAGGTACATTAACAAAACGAGACATTATCTATTCCGTTAGATTGCTGTTAATCTTAAAACAGTCTCTGTAGAATCGTCTTCAACAGTCCACTTGTACTTGTTATTGCTAAAATCTCTGCAAGTTCTGTTATATAGTTTTTTGATTCTAACTTGAGTTCCTGTTCCGTCATCAAGTGTACCGTTTATTGACATTTCGTTAGCACCTAGTGCGCCTGCTGCTTTATCAACTAGTGTACAAGTATCTACATTACCAGTACCTGCTGTTCCGTCACGCTGTGTGCCGTCTGCATATACTGCTGTACCTGTTTTAAGATCATTAACAACAAACTTGCTAGGACTGCGTTGCTGTAATATTAAACCTGACTCTGTCTCAGTTTCAGATCTAATTTGTACATTAATAGCAATGTTGTAAAATGTATCGTTAAGCGGTGCAAAACGTGCATCGTCTGCGTCAGCTAATCTGCCGAACCATCTTTTATTTAAAGGTCTTCCCATTTTTTTTCTCCTAATATTGACGTTCTAAGTCTACGCGGCGGGTCCGCATAAGTCCTCATCAAGAGGCTCATCCTCATTGACACAAGTATTTATCTTTATTAGAAGTTTATGAAAAAGAATCTAAATTGCTTATCTTAGATTTTAAGGTATCGCGCAAGATTTGATAATTAGTTAATAAATTTTTTCTATTATGAAAAAATCTTGATTTATTTTCTAACATATAATCTTGCCAATAGCTAATTGGCTTAGCACAAAATTTTTCAATTTGGTCTACTAACATTTTTTCTCGTTTTATTACGTCTATTTCATTATCATAAGACAGATCAAATATATCATCAAACATATCAAATCCTTGGTTTTTTAATAATTCAACTTGAAAAGGTGTGCCAAACACCAATGGTATCTGATAATACCAAAAAGGTTTTGTAGATTTTTCTGTAAAGTGAGCTCTGTCAGACCTAGTTTGTGTTCTATATTTTTCTTGATACATCCAACCAACGTGTGTCTCTTGTACAACATTCAAACACACTCTGTCTAAACCTCTACCTTCTACTTCCCACTGATCTTCATCGGGGTGGTTTAAGGTGACTGGAAAACGATCGTGTAAATGTTCTGGTATTAATTTATACCAAAGCATATTTTGTTTGAAATGCGGGTGCGTAAAAAATTCTTCGTGGCCGCACCATCCGCACGACACGTATCCTTTTTTATCTAAACCTCTTTCTATTAGATCTACAGTTATTCTTACTCGTGAATATCTTGCACGACGAGCAAGACTGCTAAACAGCGTATCTTTTTCTGCAATAGCTTCTTCAAATTCTTTATACGGTTTTTCGGCAAATGCGTAGTAAAAAAATGGACTTTGTGCAAAATGCATATTAAATTTATCTGTTATTCGCAGCTCGAATCCACCGTCTATTATAAGAATATTTTTCCATCCTTCGTTGTGCAAGTAATCGCTAACAGCAGTCCATACTAACGTGTGCATAACTTCAAATTCGTACACTAAAATTATATTTTTATTTTGTAGATCTGTTTTTGTACTTTTTTTATGATCTTTTTTAAACTTTTTATTTGCCCTATGTGTCATAGACATTATTTCGTCTTCTGGAACATCTAAATAATTAACAATATAGGTATTGTCGTCAATAATATCACTCCATTTATCCCAATGCAGTGACGTATTCATGCTATGTAAAATTCTAGATTCGTGATATAAATGCATACGGTATTTATTGTTATAGAAATTCTGGTCAAAAAAATAGGCTCCTAAGAGCCTATTTTCCGTTTTATAAAATATAAAACTTAGCTGAAGCTTACATTACCTGAGGTAATTGCAACTTCACCTAGGTAGTCACCTGCGTTACCTAGAGATGACGCTGTGTTAGATAGCTCAACGTAGCCATAACGTGTCATAAATGATACGACTGGCTCGAATGTAGCTGGGTCTAATACAACACCGCTGCTCATCAATGGAATGTATGGGCAGTAGAATGCTGCTGCGTCTGACTCTGAAGAGCCTTTGTAACCAACAAGTACAGGTGTGTTATCAGCTGCATATGAATCAACATACACTTTCATTGCGTTGTTTAATGTACCAACCAACTTAGTGTTTGTAGGTGCTTCAAAAGAACCTTCTGTTGTTCTAGCAAATGCTGAAGTTGTAGCACTTTGTAGGATTGTTAACGCAAATGGGCTAACAACTGCAAAGTTACCAGCACCACGTCTTGTACGCTGTGCAATCAAGTTAGCAACACGGTTGATTTGAACAGCTAAAGCAGCGTGTTCGTCACCAACAAATGTAGCAGTACCTGATACAGCAGCTTGGTCATATGTTTCATATGTACCAGCCAATGAACGTAGGCTTCCTAATACTTCTTGATCAATCTCAGCGGTAATTTCTTGTGCTAAAGCAGCCATAATTTCTGCTTCAATATCAATACCGTGCTG
>Ga0075480_10001482_pt1 | contig 14899 bp, 16 predicted proteins | sample DEB08_DNA_7_FD_81590 | JGI IMG/M metagenome (GOLD analysis project Ga0075480, IMG submission 81590) | Aqueous microbial communities from the Delaware River and Bay under freshwater to marine salinity gradient to study organic matter... | ecosystem: Environmental > Aquatic > Marine > Coastal ... | reverse complement strand
GGTAACGCTCAACCGCAGATAAATTTTAGCGACAGCAAAAAAGTTAAGGGCTACCACGAGGAGATTTGACAAGATGAGTATGACGCAGAAACTATGGACAATATCGGCTTTAGGCGTTGAGTTTAATATGGACAGACGCGCTGTAGCCAAACGCCTCAATGATGTAGTCCCGGCGAAGACCGACAAGCGTGGCAAGTATTACAAACTCGACGACGCGGCCAAAGCAATCATCGGTCAGGTTGCCACAAGCAGCGAAGTTCTAAGCTATGACGAGGCACGCGCACGCAAGGTTGCCGCCGAAGCTGAGATGGCTGAGATTGAACTGGCAAAAGAACGCGGCCTGCTGCTGCCCGTCGAGATGGTTGCAGAAATCAACCAGAACATTTTTAGCGTGTTTCGCGCACGCATGATGGCATTGCCTGCAAAAGCTGCGCCTGATGTGTTTAGCGCGGACAATGTGAAAGAAGCCAAGTCGCTGTTGAAGGATTACGTCAACAGCGCATTAGATGAACTGTCAAACAGCGTGGTGGAAACGTATGAAGACGATAACGATACCGAACAAGCAGGCGGCTAAGATTGTCGTCCAGCGAACACTGGACGCAGTAAAGCCGCCGCCCGATTTAAGCATCAGCGAATGGGCTGACCAATATCGCGTGCTGTCGAGCGAAGCATCGAGTGAGTATGGCGCGTGGAATACCAGCCGTGCCGAATATCAACGCGGCATTATGGATGCCATATCGGACGACAACATCGAAGAAGTCACCATCATGTCATGCGCGCAGGTCGGCAAGACAGAGATGATACTTAACCTGATTGGCTATCATGTCGCGCAAGACCCAGCCCCGATGCTGGTGGTGCAGCCGACACTTGAGATGGCACAAACATTTTCGAAAGACCGCCTTGCGCCTATGGTTCGGGATTGCCCAACGCTGGCTGACAAGATTAAAGACCCGCGTGCTAGAGACAGTGGCAACAGTATCTTGAAAAAGCAATTCGCTGGCGGTCATATAACGATGTGCGGCGCAAACAGCCCATCAAGTCTTGCGTCGCGGCCTGTTCGCCTAGTTCTATGCGATGAGGTTGACCGCTTCCCGAACAGTGCTGGCACAGAAGGCGACCCAATTGATTTGGCTAAACGCCGGGCGACTACATTTACAAACCGCAAGATTGTAATGGTCAGCACGCCAACGGTCAAAGATGCCAGCCGTATCGAAGCAGCATTTGAAGAAACTGATAAACGCGAGTATCATGTCCCGTGTAAAGACTGCGGTGAAGAACAAGTGCTTCGGTGGAGCAACGTAAAGTGGGATAAGGACAGGCCAGAAACGGCTGCTTATATCTGCGAACACTGCGGTTCAGTTTGGGATGATGCGGCTCGTTTCCGAGCAATACGCAGGGGCAGATGGGTCGCCACCAACCCATCAGTCGGGAAGGCGGGCTTCCGACTATCTGGTTTATGTTCACCGTGGACACCTATTGAAAGTGCAGTGCGCGAGTTTTTGGAAGCTAAGAAGCTGCCAGAAACTTTGCGCGTATGGGTCAACACTTACTTAGGCGAAACCTTTGCCGAAAGTGGTGAGCGTGTCCAAGAGCATGACATTGCTGACCGCCGAGAAGACTGGGGCAGTAAAGTCCCGAACGGTGTGGTGATGCTAACCGCTGGGGCAGATGTGCAATCAGACCGGCTTGAAGTCGAAATCCTCGGAATTGGGCGTGACGAAGAAACGTGGTCAATCGGTTATGAGGTAATATATGGCGACCCGTCTTCACCGCAACTGTGGGGAGACTTAGACACATTGCTTGCAAGAACATATGAGCGCGAAGATGGATTTGTGTTGTCAATACAGTCTATGGCAATAGACACAGGCGGTCATCACACTCAACAGGTCTATAAATACTGCAAGCCGCGTTATGGTCGGCGCATCTTTGCCATCAAAGGTGTCGGCGGCGAGGGCAAGCCGCTTATCGGCAGACCCAGCACAAACAACAATATGAAATGTAAATTGTTTCCGATTGGCGTTGATACAGCCAAAGAGATTGTTTATTCGCGGTTGCGTATTCAAGAGACGGGTGCTGGCTACTGTCATTTCCCTATCGACCGGGATGACGAGTATTTTAGGATGCTGACCGCCGAGGAAATCGTGACACGCTTTCACAAAGGCTTTAGAAAGCGCGAATGGCGCAAGACACGAGCGAGAAACGAGGCACTCGATTGCAGGGTGTATGCCATCGCTGCTTCTGCTATACTTAACACGAATATCAACGCAATGGCATCTCGGCAGAAGGCCAGACAGAAGCCAGACGACGTTGCAGAAGAAGTTAAGGTGGAGCGCAGGACGGCCAGACGTAGGCCACCCAGCACAGGCTTTGCAAATTCGTGGAGATGATGTAAGATGGCAAAGAAGTTTGGGGTCGCAGAACCGCGTGTCAAGTTAAAGATACGGCGCAAGGGGCGACACAGCAAGGTTGTTAAACGGCGCGACAAGAAGCAGTCGTTCTTTACACAGGGGTCATGCCGCAATGGCTAATTTATTCGACGCTGATAACGCGCCAACAACTGAACCGCACAAACTTGTCGTTGGTGACTTTGTTCAGTGGAAGCGAACCGACCTTGTTGATGATTACCCTGTAGCCACGCACTCTGCTGAGATAGTTGCACGTTCAACACACGCTGGCTCGACTGAGTTCAAGATTGCCGCGACAGAGAACGCCGATTACTATTTATTTTCTGCTGCAAGCAGCGTGACCGAAAACTACACTGCCGGGCATTACCACTGGCAGCTTGACATCACAGAAACATCTTCTGGCAACCGCATTGTCGTTGACCGTGGCACATTCGACGTAATCGAAGACTTGGATGTGAACGGCGCAGACCCGCGCAGTCATGCCGAGATTATGGTCACGAAGATTGAAAGCATCTTGTCTGGCAAAGCTGACAGCGATGTGTCTAACTACAGCATCAATGGTCGCAGCCTGACTAAATTCTCATTTGCTGAACTTATGGAAGCGCGTGAAAGCTATCGCGCCGAATATCAGCGCGAAGTTAATAAGGAACTTGCTGAGAATGGTGAAAAGACAGGCCAAACAATTCTGGTGAGGTTCTAACCAATGGCATTTTTTGATTTTCTACGCACGAAACAGAAGCCAAAACACATGAAGCGGTCATATTACGGCGCGGAAACAGGCCGTCTTTTCTCCGATTTTATCACGCAATCACTGTCTGCTGACAGCGAAATCAGCCCATCTTTACGCATTTTGCGTGACCGTTGCCGCGAAATATCGCGCAATGACCCCTATGCCAAGCGTTATATTCAAATCTTGAACAGCAATGTCGTTGGCTCTGCTGGTGTTCGCCTGCAAGTTCGCAAACGCAATGCAGATGGCTCACTCGACTCGCCGGGCAACCGTGTTGTCGAAAATGCTTGGTCATCTTGGGGTCGCAAAGACACATGCTCGATTGATGGCCGCCTGACTTGGAATCAGTGCCAACGCTTGTTCATCGAAACGCTTGCGCGTGACGGCGAGGTCTTGGTTCGCAAGATTAAGAACCCTACTGGCAACCGCTTTGGTTTTTCGTTGCAGTTTATCGAAGCCGATTACTTAGACGAAAACTATAACAACACCGCGCCGAGTGGCAACGAAGTGCGTATGGGTGTTGAGATTACCAAAGAAGGCAAGCCAGTTGCTTACTGGTTGTTTGAAGATAACCCAAATCACACTAATGGGTTTGGTCGCAGCATGAGCGCACGCAAACGCATCCGCGTGCCAGCCGAAGAAATCATCCACGCCTTTATACAAGAGCGTGCAGGCCAGACCCGTGGCGTGCCGATGATGGCAAACGTGTTAAGCCGCCTCAAGATGCTTGACGGCTTTGAGGAAGCCAGCTTGGTTCACGCTCGTGTCGCAGCTTCTAAGATGGGCTTTTTCACATCACCGTCTGGCGATGAGTTTATTGGCGACGACTATGACGGCGCAGCCCCGCTGATGGACGCAAGCCCCGGCACGTTCAGCCAGTTGCCAGAAGGCATGTCGTTTGAAAGTTTTGACCCGTCGGGTGTCGGCGGTGCTGACTTTGCAGATTTTGAAAAAGCTATCTTGCGCGGCATCGCATCTGGTCTTGGTGTCAGCTATGTGTCGCTTTCTAACAACTTAGAAGGCGTTAGCTACAGCAGCATCAGACAAGGCACGATGGAAGACCGCGACAACTTCAAGATGTTGCAGCAGTTTATGATTGAGAACTTTGTCGATGACGTTTATCGCTCGTGGCTTGAGCAAGCCATCACTTACAACGCGGTCACGTTGCCTATGTCTAAGTATGACCTGTTTGCCGACCAAGTGACTTACCGTCCGCGTGGCTACCCAGCCATCGACCCGCAGAAAGAAGTCAACGCGAACATCGCTGCTATCAATAGTGGTATCATGACGCTGCAAGATGTTCACGGTCAGAATGGCCGCGACACCGAAGAAGTGTTTGAGCAAGTTGCACGCGAGAAAGACTTGGCCGCACGTTACGAAATCGAGACTGCGTTCCAGCCGTTTGGTAATAAAGCACCAGTGCCAGCCCAAGTTGACGGTGAGACAGATGGCGAGTAACATTAAAACAACTGAAACCGATGAGGTTGCTATGAGTGAAGAACTTGAAAATGAAGTGGTCGAAGAAGTGGTCGAAGAAGTGACCGAGGAAGCTGTTGAAGAAACAGTTGAAGCGACTGAGGAAGTTGTTGAGGCAAACGAAGAAGTCGCGGAACGGTTTGACCGCTCGACGCTTACTTTCCGTGCTGCCGAGGTAATCGGTTCTGATGATAAGAGCCGCCGTGTTCGCATGAGCCTGTCTAGCGAAGAACCTGTTGAGCGTTCTTTCGGTATGGAAGTGCTAGAACACACAGAAGAGGCCATTGACTTGTCGCGTTTGGCAAGCGGACACGCTCCGCTTTTGCTTGACCACGACATGACTAAGCAGATTGGTGTCGTCGAAACAACATCTCTTGATAAAGCCGAGCGCAAGTTGCGTGCGGTTGTTCGCTTTGGAAACAGCGCACTTGCTAGAGAAGTTTATGATGATGTCAAGGACGGTATCCGAAGCAATGTCAGCATCGGTTACGTTGTCCGAAATATGGAAGCAAAGAATGACAGAAGCGGGACGGTTTCGGTTAATTCGTGGCAACCATACGAAGCAAGTATTGTATCAGTTCCCGCCGATGCCGGTGTTGGTGTGAACCGCAATGCTGAATTTGTCGAAACTATTGAAGTCAAAAAGGATATTGAAATGACTGAAGTAAATAAAGACGAAATCCGCTTGGAAGCTACCGAAGCCGCCAAACGCGAATTTCAAAAAACCGCGCAAGAGATTACTGCTCTTGCCGTTAAGCACAACAAACGTGACCTTGCTGACAAAGCTATTGCCGATGGCATGAGCGTTGACCAGTTCCGTGGCATGTTGTTGGAAGCCCTTCCGACTGGCAAAGCCCTTGAGCAATCTGCTGGTGCAGTTGACATGAGCGAAAAAGAAGTCCGCAACTACAGCTTTATGAAAGCTGTTCGTGGTCTGGTTAACGGTTCTGGCCTGAATGGTCTGGAACTCGAAGTCTCTGATGAGATTGCACGCAAAAACGGTAAAGAAGCCCGTGGCTTCTACGCACCTGACAGCTTCTGGGCTGGCAAGCGTGACCTGATTGCTGGCACAGACGCCGATGGCGGCTTCCTCGTTGGCACAGACCACCGTGGCGACCAGTTCATTGATGCCCTGCGTTCGCGCTTGGTATTCTCTGACCTCGGCACACGTTTCTTGTCTGGCCTCAAAGGTGACGTTGCTATTCCGAAAATGACTGCTGCTGCTACTGCTGGCTTTGTTGCTGAAAACAACGCCGTTGCCGAGCAAAACCAGACTTTCGGTCAGTTGACACTTTCGCCTAAGTCGCTCGGTGCATTCACCGATATGTCTCGTTTGCTGATGATTCAGTCCGACCCGTCGGTTGAAGCCATCATCCGTGACGACCTTCTGAACGCAATCGCTCAAAAAATCGAGCAAGTTGCAATCAAAGGCGGCGCATCTAACGAGCCTGATGGCATCTTGGAAACAACTGGCATTGGCTCAGTTGCAATCGGCACGAACGGTGGCGCAGCCACTTGGGGTTCGGTTGTTGACTTGGTCAAAGAAGTTGAAGCCGACAATGCTGGCCTGTCTGCCGACTCGATGGCATACCTGACAAACAGCAAAGTGAAATCTCACTTGGCTCAGACTGCTAAAGTAAGCAGCACGGACAGCGTTCAAATCTTGAATGACCCGTGGTCAAGCCTGTATGGTTACAATATGGCCGTCACGAACAACGTGCCGTCTGACCTGACCAAAGGCAGTGGTTCTGCCTTGTCTGCTCTGGTATTTGGCGACTTTAGCCAACTTATCATCGGCATGTTCTCGTCTGCCGACGTTCTGGTTGACCCTTACACGAACAGCGCAACTGGTGCTGTCCGCGTCCGGGTTATGCAGGAAATGGACTTGGGCGTTAGAAATGCCCAGTCGTTTGCTGCTATCACAGACATCGACGCCTAATTGAGTGGGGGGTGGGCAATCCCTGCCCCCCATTTTTTATTACTACGGAGAAAACAATGGCTGAACAAAAAGTTAAGATTGAAGTTATCGCAGGCGTTGGCATCAAAGGTGTCGCATACGCAAAAGGTGATGTCGTTGAAGTTTCTCAGGCAGACGCTTTGCAGCTTATTGCAATGCGTAAAGCCACTGGCTACGAAGCCCCAAAAGTTGACCGTGCAATCGGTCTAAACACAGAAGATGCCGCACCGCTGGTAAAACGCACCCGCAAACCGAAAGCCAAATAAATGGCAGTCGAAACCGCCACAGAACTGGCTGTCTTTTTTGAGACAGATGACTTTGCGGTGACAGCAAGCTACACGCCATCAGGCGGGTCAGCCAGCGATGTCAAAGGCATCTTTGACAAAGAATATCTCGAACTAGATAGCGGCGGCACAGTCGCATTTGCTGTAAACCAGCCGCGCTTCCAGTGTTCAACTGCCGACGTTGCTAGTGCAGCCGAAGGCGACGCAATCACCATCTCAGGCACAAACTACATCGTGCGCGTAGTGCAAGACGACGGCACTGGCGTAACGACACTGGTTATCGAGGAGCAATAGATGGCGCATGTCCGCAAATCTATCCGTGACAACATCGAAACCACGTTGACCGGGCTGACCACGACGGGCAGTAACGTATATGTTACCCGCTTCTATCCGCTTGCTGAGGCAAAGGTGTCTGGCCTTTGCATTTACACTAACAGCGAAGCGACAGAAACAAGCACGCTGAAAACACCTCGCACGCAACTTCGGACGCTTGAGGTTATGGTCGAGGCCTATGTCAAAGGCACAACAGGCATCGACGACACGCTCGACACGATTGCTGTCGAGGTCGAAGAAGCATTGACCACGGACATTACTCGCGGCGGCAACGCCAAAGACACTAAAGTGACAGCATTTGAAGCCAGCTACGCAGGCGACGGAGACCAGCCAGTCGGAGTTGGACGTTTTACGGTTGAGGTTCTTTATGCTACACTCGAAAACGATATTGAAACCGCAGTATAGGTGACTAGAATGGCCAAGCGTGTTAAGTTATATAAAGATGGACAGACGATGGAAGTCTGGCAAGAGAATGTTGAAAAGCTAACCGCCCGTGGTTGGTCTGAGACAGAGCCAAAGGCGAAGGCTAAAACAACGCCAAAAACCGAAGTTGCAACCAACACTGATGAGGTATAATTATGGCAACGCACACAGGCAGTGAAGGAACTATCAAAATTGGTTCTGACACTTTGGGCGAAATTCGCTCTTATACGCTCGAAAGCACGGGCGAAGTAATCGAAGACACCTCTATGGGTGACAGCGCACGCAGTTACAAAGCTGGCCTGACCACTTTCACAGGTTCTTTGGAAGTTTTCTTTGACGAGACTGACACAGCACAAGGCAACTTGGATGCTGGTTCATCAGTTACTTTGGAAGTTTACCCCGAAGGCGCAACCACAGGCGACACATATTACACTGGCACAGCCATTGTAACTGGTCGCACCGTGACTGCTTCTTTTGACGGTATGGTCGAGATGTCAATCTCGGTTCAAGGTTCTGGCGGACTGACAGAAACAACCGTTTAATATAACAGACAGGGGGTGGCACTATGTCTGCATTTGGCGAACGCATAAGCGCGAAAACTAATCAAAGCACAATCCGTGTTGAGGTTGCAGAGTGGGGTGACGAAAACGAGCCAATGGTTCTTTTCGCCACCCCTCTTAACGCAGGCGAGTTCTCGAAACTGCAAAAGAAGCATCCGAACTTTCTGAACAACATGACAGTCGAAGGGCTGATTGATATGTTGATTATGAAAGCAATGGACGGCGAGGGTAACAAAGCCTTTGACGTAGGCGACAAGCCTGTGTTGATGCGCCAGCCTGTTGGTCTTGTCAGCAATGTTGCTGGGCAGCTTATGGGCGAAGTCACGAGCGTTGAAGACGCAAAAAAGGACTAAGCGATGACCCTGACCGATTTGTGGTCATCGCACTTGCCGACAGACTTGGTAAGACCATTGGCGAAATAGAAGATATGCCCTATAATGAACTCATCGAGTGGGTTGCATATTTGGAAGTGTTAGCGGATGGCCGACCAAAATCTTAGAGTAAATATCACAGCCTTTGACAAGACGCAGCGTGCTTTTGCGTCTGTTCGGGCGGGTCTTGGTAAGGTTAAGTCGTCTGTTTTTAACGTCCGCAACGCCGTTGTCGGGCTTGGTGCAACACTGGCACTCAAGCAGTTTGCTGGGCAGATTGACGAACTTGCTAAAGCCAGTGGCCGTCTTGGTCTTACCGTCAACGAATTGCAATCATTACAGTTTGCGGCAGGGCAAACAGGCGTTTCATCCGACGAACTGACCAAAGGTCTTGAGCGTTTCAGCCGCAGCATCGGTGAGACAGCACAAGGCATCGGCTCTGCCAAAGAAGAATTTGAACAGCTTGGCATTAGCGTAACCAATGCAGATGGCAGCTTGCGTCCGACAACAACGCTTCTTAATGAAGTTTCTGATGGCCTTAAAGATGTCAGCGACCCAGCCGAGCGTGTTCGCATTGCGTTTGACTTGTTTGGCCGTTCTGGTGTCAAACTAATCAACACGCTAAAGGGCGGGTCTGAAAGCCTGACAGAATTGCGTGATCGCTTTAACGACATTACCATTACACTGACAGAAGACCAAGCAAAGGCCGTCGAAGCCGCCAATGATGGCTTTGACCGTCTTGGCAAGACCTTCTCATCGTTTGGCCAGTCTATTACCGCCACAGTGTTGCCGGGCATCCAGCGCGTTGCCGAGGCATTTACGGTTCTGGGTTCACTTGCTATTGCCAACATCATCGACGGTGTAAGCGTTTTGCGTAACCGCTTCATTGCCCTAGCGCAAACATTTGGCCTGCTGGCAGATGCAGAGAAGTCTGCAATCAATGAAGGCACATCAGCGCGTCTGCGTGAGATTGCTGAAAGCTATGCGCTGGCCGCTGATAACGTCGTTCCTCTTGCTGATAATGTTAAGAGGGTTGGCGAGGAAGCAGAAGAAGCTAAAGATAAGCTAAAAGATTTGGCCGCAGTGGCTAAGACTGATGGCGAACGTTCTGCCGAGACAATCGGCGAAAGTTTTGCCCAAACATTCAAAGCCATTGGTATTGGAACAAAAAACGCATCCGCTGCTTTCAGCGATATGGCCAAAAACATTATTTCACGGCTTTTTGACATTCTAGTTGTTGAGCAACTGGTTCAGTCGATTGGTGGTGGGTTAAAAGAAATGAAGATATTTGGCGGCACTGGTGCGCCAGCAGCAGCCCCCGGCGAACATGCCATCGGCGGCTCTGTGCAGCGTGGCAAACCAACAATCGTTGGTGAGCGCGGTGCTGAGTTATTCGTTCCTGCGTCGTCTGGGTCTATCGTGCCAAACAACAAAATGGGCGGCGGCGGCACAACCGTCGTTCAGAACATCAATATTTCCACTGGGGTATCTCAGACTGTCCGCGCTGAGATTGCACAACTTATGCCGCAAATCGCCAACTCAGCCAAAGCTGCTGTGCTGGACGCAAAACAGCGTGGCGGCTCTTTTAGCAAGGCTTTCTGATGGCATACTCTTACCCACTAACACTGCCGACAGTCACTGGCATCCGCTCAATCAATCTCCGAGCGCGTAATGTCGTTGGCATATCCCAATCGCCATTTACGCTAAAACAGCAAGTGATTGCTCATTCGGGTCAGCAGTGGGAAGCAGAGATTACACTGCCGCCAATGACCCGCGCCGAAGGCGAAGAATGGGTGTCGTTTCTGGTCAAGCTAAAAGGTCAGCAAGGCACATTCCTGCTAGGCGACCCATCAGGTGCAACACCACGCGGCAGCGCAGCATCTACACCCGGCACACCGCTAGTCAACGGCGCAAGCCAGACAGGCGGCAGTCTGACTATTGATGGCGCGCCAGCTAGTGCGTCTGGCTACCTAAAGGCTGGCGACTATATCCAGCTAGGCACATCGTCATCGGCAACGCTGCATAAAGTGTTGAATGATGTAACCACTAGCGGGTCTGGCGAAGCTAACATCGACATTTACCCGTCCATCCGCACAGCACCAGCCGATAATGCGGCGGTCACAGTCAGCAGTGCCAAAGGCGTGTTTCGTCTTGCCAGCAGCGAAACAAACTGGTCAATCAACGAAGTGACGCATTTCGGCATTACCTTTGCCGCAGTTGAGGCCATAACATGAGCCGCGATTTACCAACAGCACTTGCTACTGAAATACTGGCGGCAGAGATTACGCCGTTTTTCGCGGTGGAGTTATTCTTTCAGACATCGACATTGCGGTTCTGGTCTGGCTTGGGTGAGCAGACTATTGATGGCGACGTCTATGTCGGCAGTGGCAATATGCTTGCCATCTCAACGATTGACGAGACATCGGAAATCGCGGCAAGAGGTGCGACGCTTACACTGTCTGGCATACCTAGCGAACTTATCAGCCTTGCGCTGTCTGAGCCGTATCAGGGTCGCAAGTGTAAGATTTACTTTGGCGCATTAGACGCAAGGGGCGATTTTCTATTGCTCGAAGATGGTTCATTCTTGCTAAACGAAAATGGCTCTGCCTTCAGCATTGCTACAGATACAGAAAGTGTAATGGCTGAGATATTCACTGGCTACATTGACCAGATGAACATTGACGAAGGCGCAGAGACATCGACCATCGCTGTCGGCGTTGAAAGCCGATTGATTGACTTGCAGCGTCCGCGTGTGCGCCGCTATACACACGAAAGCCAGAAGTCACGCTTTCCAAATGATTTGGGCTTCCAGTTCGTCAACGACTTACAGGACAAGAAGTTCGCTTGGGGGCGGTGATGCGCCTAGCAGAGTGGTCACATAACTTAGACGATTTGATTGACAGTCTGCGCGATAAGCCGTTTGCGTGGGGTGAGAATGATTGCCTGAACTTTGCCAATCAAGCGCATGTTGCGATGACCGGCAAGCCATTGGCATCGGACTGGGCGGGTAATTACAAGACAGCCTTCGGCGCAAAGCGGCATTATGTAAAGCTGCTAAAGACGCAGGGCTTTGCGAGTATCGAGCAAGCCTTAGACAAGAGACTGTTGCGAATACACGTTAAGCTGCCGCCGCGTGGTTCATTAGTTGGCCGCCCAGCAGATAATCAAGTCACTAATCTTGCGCTTGGCGTTTGCATAGGTGAAAAGGTGGCGTTTATTTCTGACGCAGGTGTGGTATTCTTACCGACACAGGCTGGCGATATTTTCTGGGCGATTTGATATGTGGCGTTACTTAATTCCTATGGTGCTAATTCCCACGGTGGCTTCGGCTGACCCTGTTAGCGCGGCTGTTGCGCTAATATCATCTAGCGTTGCTGTAGCGACAGGGGCTATTGCTGCAACTGCCTTTTGGACGCACTTCGCTACCACATTCGCACTTTCCACCGCAGCTAAATTACTTTCGCCAGATGTCAAAGACGTAAACGCTGGCAACAATCTGACTGGCTATGACGTAGCTGGCCTGTCGCCAGCAACCGACCACGCCATTGTCTACGGCAAAACTAAGGTCGGCGGTGCGATTGTTTACAAGGAAACAACGAATAGCAATAAAGATTTGCACATTCTGGTGGCACTCGCTGGTCATGAGATTGAAAGCGTTGAAGAAGTCTATCTGAACGACGAGCAACTGACATTTGCATCGGGTCTGACAACGACATTGCAGGCATCAACCGCGCCAGATAAATATGATGACAAAGTGTATTGTGCGGCGTTTCTTGGCGCAGATGACCAATCTGCGTCCAGTGAATTGGTTACAGTTTCGGGCGGTCTATGGACAAACGACCACACGCTTTCTGGCATTGCCTATATCTACATTCGCCTAGAGTTTGACCAAGAAGCGTTCCCGCAAGGTGAGCCGCAAATCTCTGCCGTGATTAAAGGCAAGAAGGTTTACAATCCAAACACCACAACAACAGCTTGGTCAGCGAACACAGCATTGTGCTTGCGTGACTATCTGACATCTGGCTATGGCATTAACGCGGAAAGCGATGAGATTGACGACACATCATTCATCACAGCAATGAATGTCTGCGATGAAGACGTAACACTGGCTGCTGGCGGCACAGAAAACCGCTATGAGGTCAACGGCTCATTTACGACAGGCACACAGCCAGACAAGGTTATAGAAAGCCTGACCAAATCAATGGCTGGGTCTGTCTGGTATGCACAAGGCAAGTTCCGCGCCAAAGCTGGCGCGTATACAACGCCAGTCTATACATTCGATGAAGATGATTTGCGTGGCAATCTACAGATACAAACGCGCCGAAGTCGCCAAGAAAACTTCAATATCGTCAACGGCAAATTCTCTGGCGAAGAAAGCAACTGGATGCAGACTGATTATCCAGAAGTCCGCTTGAGTGCTTCGACAATTACAGATATTGATGGCGGCGAAGAAATCAAGACCAGCCTAGATTTACCGTTTACATCGACCAGCACAATGGCACAACGCATTGCCAAAATCTTGCTGTTCCGCAACCGTGAACAGATTGTTGTCAACGCCACAATGGGGCTTCGCGCAATGCAAGTTCAGGTTGGCGATATTATCAAGCTGACAAATACACGCGCCGGGTGGACGGAGAAAACATTTGAGGTGCTGGCTTGGCAGTTCGCACCGACAGGCGACACGATGCTTGAGGTTAATTTGACGTTAGGCGAAATCAGTTCTGCTGTTTATGACTGGTCTGCCGAAGAAACCGCGTTTGAAACTAACAATACATCTTTGGCCGATGCGTTTATTGCACCGCCTGTCGGCGTAAATATCGTGACCGAAGCGCGTGTGATTAATGAGGCTGTGTTCACAGTGCTTGGCGTGACAGTAACGTCCAGTTCGCCAGAGCGTATCGACTTTGTTGAGGTTGAGTTTAAGAAGTCAACTGACAGCGAATATACGCAAGTTGGCGTTGGCGAGTTAGGTCTGTTTGAAATTATTGACGTTGAGAATGTTGATTATGACATTCGCGCAAGGTCAGTGAACACGTTTGGCATCCGTGGTGAATATGAGTATTCGCTAAATTACACAGTCAACGCATTTGCTGACCCGCCGCAGAATGTCACTGACTTCAACGCAACAGTCGGCGGCGCATTGCTGAACTTAGAGTGGGAAGCGGTGACGGACTTGGATTTAAGTTTCTATCGCATCCGTCACGCCATTGAAGAAAGCGGCGCAAGCTGGGCTAATGCGACAACGGCAGTCTATAAGGTAGCGCGACCAGCTAACAGCGTCACCATTCCTGCGCGGTCTGGCACTTACACTATTCGCGCCTACGACAAGCTGGGCAATAACAGCACGGCATATACTAGCGTTGTTGTCCCAGCGGTTGACTTAGAAGATTTCAACAATACCAGCAACCAAGCCGAACACAGCACATTCTCTGGCAGCAAAACAAACCTGACAGTGACATCGGGAAATTTGCGCCTCACAAGCACCACAGGCGCATCAGAGAGCAGCCCAGCGACAGGCACTTATGACTTTAGCAACTATATCGACACTGGCTCTGTGCGGCGCGTTAGAGCGCGTATAGACGCGGCTGTCACTAGGTTCAATGCTGGTGCTGGCCTGTGGGATGACATTGCTGGCAACTGGGATACTTGGTCTGGCTTGTGGGATAGCTGGTCTGACCCGCAGTTTGCAGACCATAACGTCTTGTTCTATATTTCGACAACAAATGATGACCCGTCTGGTTCGCCAACGTGGTCGAATTACAAACTGTTTAAGGCTGGTGACTTTAGTGGCCGGGCGTTCCGTTTTCGTGTAGTATTGGTTTCAGAGGCCGAAAACATTTCGCCTAGCATAGACGAACTTACCGCCGTGGTGGAGTATAACTAATGGCAACACATGATTATGTAATTGATAACCAGACCAGTGCTAACGCACGGGCTGACATCAATAATGTTCTGCAAGCTATCTTGACAAACAATAGCAGCGCAACAGCACCGACTACTACTGACGCAAACATGTTCTGGTATGACACAGCAAATAATGTGCTGAAGATGCGGAACGAAGCTGACAGTGCGTGGATTATTGTTGGCTATCTTAATCAGACCAACAATCAGATGGAAGTCCGCACCGATGTCATCCAAGCCGCGTCTGGCTCTGGCACTTCTGTCAAGAACAGCAGCGGCACGACTATCATTGACTTGTCGGTAGCCTCACAAGCCACTGCCGAAGCTGGCACGAACAATACGCAAGTGATGACACCGTTGCGGGTTAAGCAATCTATTGATGAGAATGTTACACCGTCTGGCTGGGAGTATGTTGGCGGGTCAACAGGCACAAACAATACAACGCAGACAGTGACAGGT
>Ga0075480_10001480_pt1 | contig 14919 bp, 11 predicted proteins | sample DEB08_DNA_7_FD_81590 | JGI IMG/M metagenome (GOLD analysis project Ga0075480, IMG submission 81590) | Aqueous microbial communities from the Delaware River and Bay under freshwater to marine salinity gradient to study organic matter... | ecosystem: Environmental > Aquatic > Marine > Coastal ... | reverse complement strand
CAATGCTATGGCTAAAGAGGATAATAAAGTGACAATTATCCAGTCTTTACAAAAGCTCAAAAAATTTACGATAGAAGGCGAGGGTGCCGATTTAAAAGTTGTTGGTAAGGATTTTAAAGAAGACTTTAAAATGAAACAAGTTGAAGGACTTTGGGTTCCAACTAAGGCAGAAGAGTTTTTTAATTCTTATTCAAAAGAAATGGACAAAATGTTAGCTGGACTGAAGGAAAATAAAGAACAGTTAATGATTTTGGACTTTGTTATTGCGACTATGAAACAACAGATCGTTCAGTTGAGAGAGGCAAAAAACTTAGAAGAATTGATGGCTATCGGGCCAGGTCAAGGTCAAGGCGGTGTTGTAGATAATGAAGCTATAGACCGTGAAAAAAGATATCAAGATGTACAAGCAGAAGTACTGGGGAAAACACTTGCTAAACAAATTAAAAAGAAAGGGAAGTGTTTGGTTATTCATAATCCAATTACCGATCAACATAGAGCTGACATAGATAGAATTATTGGAACCTTTAAAAAAGGCCTAGGAGATAAGGTCACTGAAATTAAAAGTGTGGCAATTAAAGAGTTTAAAAATGTAGATGAGTTTGCTGTAGAAGAAGCCATGATGGAAAATACAGCAGAGGATTTTAACAAGGTATTAAAAGCGAATAAAAATTTTGATGTGGTCATACTTATGGTTCCGTTGCCTTATGATAAAGATGAGCTTTTCGCGATTGATATTTTTAAGATGATCGAAGATCCAAATAAGCCAGGAGCTTATATTAAAGATCCTAAGATGAAATATCCTGTTTTGGGAATTTATAACGGTTACATTGGAAATGTAGAATCTTTTTTTAAAGAAGACCTTATCCATGCCATGTCAATTTGGAAACCAGATCCAATAATAGATGAAAAGCCTGTACCAAAAGACGTTCAGGAAGCTTTTGATAAGCGTTATTTGATTGTAACTCCAGACAACATTAAAGCAGTCAAAAAAGCTAACCCAACCTTGTTTCCTAGGAGAAAAAAATGATCCTGCGAATTTTAATTCTAAACTTACTTTGCATTAGTATACTTTCTGCTCAAGGGAGGGGAGAAAGTAAAAAGAGAAATTTGAATAAAGATCAATATTCAATGACTCCAATTGAGCGGGAGTATAAGTACCAGGAAGCTCAAGCTGAAATTCTCGCAAAAACTCTTTCCAAAAACATAAATAAAAAGAGTAAGTGTTTGATCATTCATCATCCCGTTGTCGGCAATCAACAAAAGCATCTAGCTCGCTTGTTACCTGCCTTTAAAAAAGGGTTTGGAGACAAAGTGACTGAGCTTAAAAAAGTACCAATCAAAGTCTTGAAGAACAAAGCTGATGATTTGTTAATGGAAGAAGCTATGATGGAAATGACAGCAGAGGATTTTAATAAGGTGATTAAAGCCAATAAAGACTGTGATGTAGTGATTTCCCTAGTCGCTTTACCTTTTTCAGAAGATGAGATTTATGCGATGGATATTTTTAAAATGATCGAGGATCCAGATAAGCCAGGATTTTGGATAAAAGACCCCAAAATTAAGTATCCCACTTTTGGCGTTTTCAATGGTTATATTGGCAACTTAGAACCTTTATTCATGGAAAAGTTAATTCATGCTATAACACTTTGGAAACCAAACCCAACAATAGATGAAAAGCCTGTTCCAAAAGATGTTCAAAAAGCTTTTGATAAACGTTATCTCACTGTTACTCCAGAAACCGTCGATGCTGTAAAGAACAAGTACCCTCGGTTATTTCCCAAACCCAAAAAGTAAGATGCTTCAATTTCGACTCTTTTGTATAAGTTTAATCTTTTTGTTTTCATGTTCTAAGCAAGGATTGAGCTCTAAAGCAAGTTTTCAGCTTCAAGCAAAATATCTTGCGTCTTGTGAAGTCGATAAGTTAATTACACTTTTACCTAAGTCCTGGCAGCTTAGATTTCAGGATGATTTCTCAAAATTACAGAACATACTTACTAAAGAACGGCGTCAGAAGCTGATAAAGGCTTGTGTCATCATTTCAGACAAGCTTTTGTCAAACGAGAGTGGTTTATCCATATTTCTCTCACAGTTCCCAACTTTCAGGGAGCTTAATCACTATGATCATGAAAAGTCATATGACAAAATTTCCGAGATTCATAACACAATTAAGCAGTCCGAACTTTTGCTTAAAACTAAAGGTTCAAAACTTTCATTAGATGATTTTGCTAGTAAGACTTTGAATCCAATATTACTAGCGATGAAAGAAACTCCATCTATCAATTATTTATTTCAAGAGGCTACTACATACACTCTCAAAGAAGTCATAGATGAAATGCCTTATGTAAAAGTTTCGAATAGAGATATAAATACATTATCTGTTCTATTTCATGGGAAGAACAGAATACTAAGAGTAGTTCTAATTGAAGATGTCTGGTTACCAGAAGAAGCTGTAAGCCTTTATTCAGATTATAAGCTTAATATGGATATTGTTTGGAAGACAATCGAATTGAATGAATCGGTCGTTGATAATGTTATCGACAATATTATGACCTCTCTGAAATCGTTTAATGAGGCAGAGAAAAAGTTTAAAAGGTAAGCATAGACCTATACGACCTATACACTCAAGTTGGGAACGCCGAATTTTATTCGGCAAAAACCGAAACCAAACAAAAAAGCCGAACCAAAAGGCTCGGCTTAATTTTGTAATAAGTAAGGAGAGTTGTTTATTCCGCTCCGCGGTGCTTCTTAGCTTGTTTAATAAACTGTCCGTGGGCAGCTTTTTTCACTTTTGCTAGAGCTCCATAAATTCCTTGAGCTTTCTTTAGATCGCCGCTTTTAAAAGCTGGCTGGTAAGCATCGATTACCTTAATCATGTCTTTAAAATGCTTTTCATATTCTAGATGCTGATCAGTTCTAAGGAAACCAGGTTTCATTTTGCAGCATGTAACGCAAAGAGCTTTAAGTTCTTGAGCGGCAGCAGCAGCTTTAGGAGCAAGTGAAGCGTCTTCTTCAAATGATTCTAGAGTCTTGTATGGGCTTTTCATGTCGCGCATGGCAACTCTGAATGGGTGATCTTTTCCCTCGTATGGAATTGGGCCTGTATTACAGCCTGCAACGAACAACACGATTGCAGCAAGTAGTAGTTTGTACATATATTTCCTTAGCGCTTATGTTAAATATAAACTAAAGCTGTAATAAAATGCGATAAGTCTAAAATTTTAAGAGCAAGTATGAAATTTTATGCATAAAAATCCATATTTCTTAAAGGTTGCATTGAATTATTTATAAGTTTAAAGCCTTGAAGACATGGTTGGTTTTCCAGATACAGGTAAAGAAATTTGGTACCGCAATTTCTGACACTTTGCGCTTATCTATAAGATGAGAGCGAACTACATTTGCTTTCTTCTGAACTAAATCTACGTCGGGTCTTTTTAGACATTTTTGTCTCTTTGATAGGGCTAATCTTTGACCAACTAAGAAAATTACAAGGAAATTATGTTTCCATCATAGGCGGGCCATATCTTCAAATGCTAACTACAATGATGTGGATCTTTACACGCCTTAAATTATATTGGCTCTAAATTTAAGAGAAGGGCCAATATGTCTAAAAATTTAACTTATCTAAGTATTCTACTTTTAGTATTTTTAATCTCCTGTTCAAAAGCAAAAGTTAGTGAGCAGGAAGCTTTGCTTGTAGGTACATGGGAATTAAAGATTTCTGAACCAGCACTTATGAGTGGAGTGGGAGTCGTAGAGTATAAAAGCGACAAAACTTGTCATGGAGAAGCTAGCTTTAAAATGATGGGAGAATCAATGAGTTTCACTTTTTCTGCAACGTGGATAATTGCTGATGGCAAGTTGATAACTAAAATCACAAAAAGCAGTGACCCCGAATTACTGAAAGTTGGATCAGAAGAAGTAGATATCATTCTTCAGTTAGATGAGAAAGTTTTTACCTACAGAGATAGTGAAGGTGACGTTTATTCCGAAACTAGAAAGAAGTAGATTAGCTGGGAATCAACCTTTTTAACATGGATATTGCAGCGTTGGCTTCTTCATTATTAAAGCCGAGCTTAACCATTTCCTCACCAACTTCTTTAGCATGGTATCTCGCTAGCTCTTGCCTGAGTGTGACCACTTCTTTCTCCAAAGAAACAGTTTGTTTCTTGAGCTTGGCCAAGTTCTGGAAACCTTTACGGATATCTTCTTGAGAATACTTTTTATTCATTTTGATTTAATTGAGTAAAGTTGCTTAAGATTTCTAAATTAATACCCCGAAAGTAACACAGAGAATTAATAAAAGCAACAGTAAATTAATAGGAAATTTCCATAGATTTTTTATGCCAATTTTGTAAAAAAATATGTATGAAAATAATAAGTTGTTTATCTCTTAATTCTGAGCATGAAATATTTTTTTATGCCTATTTGTCTTGGTGAATTTTTATGTTGTGGACTATGACAAAATTGTCTTGAAAATTTCTCGACGTACAGTTTTCGTTCTTTTTTTTTCATTTGCTAAAAATAAAGATATTTAGTGAAATATTCACCTTTTTTTCAAATAAGAGTTAAAGATAGCCAAAAGTTTATGTTTATGGTCAATAGAAAGCATTTATGCACTAGTTCTCACACACAACACACGCAGCCTCCTACAGTTTACTGTGGGAGGCATTTTTGTGCTTAGGATTAAAAAACATATAAAAAAATCTAGGGCCGTGAGAGATTTCAGAGTTTCATTGCAAAAGGGACTTGTACACAAACACAATTATAAGTCAGCCTTAGTTTTCTGAGGCTGACTTATTTTTCTATAACGGCACAGTCTTTGTGTAAACTTGCTCTGATCTCTGAATTCAATTTCCCCTTTGTCACAACGAGCGTTCTGAGCTTCTTGAGTGTGCTTAAAACACCGTATTAGAAAATGGCAACTGGCAAGCAAACTGGCCTTAGTGATCGTCCTTACTTTAATGATATTTATCAAAAAATTTCAACAAAGAACTTTTCTTTAAAGCTGCAGTCGAGGAAAGAGTCTCACATAAAAGCTTTGTTAAGTAAGAATTACTGCTCTGGATCCCAGAAAGTATGATCTCCGGTATTCATGGTCAACAATACCTTGTAACTCATAGCAACTCCATGACCGTCAAGGAAAGTGACATTGGCTTTGTCTGAATGCCGGGCTATTCGAGTTTCTTTAGTTAAGCCAATCATTTTTTCTAATTCAAAGCCTACAGTCCAGGCTGCACGGTATTGTAAGTGTGAGTCCATGATCATCATAGTTTCATCAAATGAAGCACTTGCAGTACTTTTTTGAGGTCCCCATACATCTCCAGTGATATGAGAGTTCATTGAAATTGTAGAGTCCCATTTGTTTGCAATAGTGTTCGCCGTAGGGCATTGATGAACTAAAGATGGGCCATCTTCTAAGGGGCCTTCATCGAGATAATCAGGAATAAGTCGTTGATACCAGTATTTTCGACCTCCAGATGTGCCAACATCGACTTCAGCATCGTCACTAGGGGCATAGAGTTTATTGTCAGAGATGTATGAAAGAGAAGCAAACGCAATTTGTCGTTGATTACTTAAACAAACGGCCTGCTTTGCTTTATCTCTGGCATTGGAAAGAGAAGGCAGTAAAATACTGCTTAAAATGCCGATTATGGCAACAACAACTAAGAGTTCAATAAGAGTAAACTTTTTCATGACACACGATCCTTCTTATACACATTTCAAGGTTTTACTCCCTTGGGATGAAGAACCTAACGCTCTTATGAGAAGTTTTTTTGTTTTCATCCACAGATTACGCAGATTAACACAGATTTTTTTATGTTTTAGCAGGAATACTTTTCGACCAATGTAATTGAATTAAGCTTTACTCACTCTGAAGGAGTGATTTAGGTTAGCCTGGTGGTGAAACCCCAGGTTACTTTAAATTAAAATCTATGCATGCTGTAAGTATGCTTCAAGGTGGGAGCGTTGAAATACTCCTTCAGAGTATATCATTTGATGACATCAATACTCAATATTAGATATTGGGGTCAACTTAATTTATCCTTCAGAGAAAAGCCTTAATCCTTAATTCAATGACATTGGCTGAACGCCTGTGAAGCAATTCTTCGATACAAAAGACAATTATCTGTTGCGAGAATAATTCTACACTTGCAAGTGGGTATTTCGTGTTCAAAATTGGATTTTCTACTCTAAGCCAGAATCTGTTCAACAAGACCATTGCTATCGCCAAAGCTTTCCTGTTCGATACCATTGGCTTTGAGTAGAGTCAGCCAGACATTACAAAGTGGAGTTCCTTTTGGCATCCATAGGTGTTCACCCAGTTTCAGGTTCTTTGTGTTACCGGCGATGATTGTTGGACAGTTATTTAGAGTGTGAGCGTGTCTGATATTTGAGCCATAACCAATTGTGGTTGTCTCAAATAGGCTTTCACCATTAATATCTTTAGTTTTCTTAAGTTTATCGAAGAAGTAAGAAAGTAGTTCACTCTGTTTTGAGTCTCTTTCCTTAGATACAGGGAAACGATCACCTTTAGGAGAATAGTGACTCATATTATGAGAAGTGATAGATGCTCCCATACTTTTGAGAAGAGATTCGACAGGCTGACGATAAGTGATAACTCTAGTGCTGTCAGTTTGAAGAGCAGCAACCATTAGGTCATACATGATCTTAATTTCATCGTAGCCTTCTAAGCCTTTTTTAGGAGCTTTCATAGGAGATTTTGGTTTTGGTTTTCCCATCCAGGCTTTTTCTTTAGCCAGCTGAAGTTCAATTTCTCTAACAGACTGAAAGTATTCGTTTAGTTTATCTCTATCTTCAGAGTTTATTTTCTTTTGAACTCTTTTGGCATCCATTAAAACCGCATCCAAAGAAGAGCCTTTTTTACTCAATAAGGCCTGCTTCTCTTTGACTGACATCTTTTCGTTACCGAAGAGTTTATTGTAAGCGAAGAATGGATTATTTAAGCTAGGAAGTGGTTTGCCATATTTATTCCAGGATAGTGATAAACCTGGACCGTGGCCGGATCCATTAGCATTTTTAGTGTCGAACTGAAGAGATGAAAAGCGGTTGTTTTCACCCCAAAGGTTTGCGGCAACCTGGTCAATTGAAATCGTATTACTAAAGCTTTTCCCTGGTACTGCGTAACGGTTTGCTCCAGTTAGGTAAAAAGTACTTCCCCAGTGACCTTCAGTACTAAACTGGTGGTGGGTGTTCTGGATAAAGGTAAAGTCTTTTTTATGCTTAGCTAAAGGACTAAGACCTTCGGGTAACTTGTAGCCAGCTCCAGTATCTTTAGAGCTTGGGAAGAATGTCTCTTTAGTACATCCCCAACCAAAAGTTAGAAAAACCATTTTATGGAGAGTTTTACTACTTTTCTCTTTTGAAAATCCTGTATTTAAAGATGCTAAATATGGAAGTGCTAAAGTCGTTCCAGCACCTTTCAAAAAGACTCTTCTATTTAAATTACTCATAATAGGTCCACTCACTTTTTAGTCTTAAATACTTTAGATTTCACGATCTCATGGATAAGAGATCTCATGCTATTATTGTTTTTCTTCATCTTTTGATGTAATTCATCGATCAGGTCTTGATCAGAAAAGCCAATTGATCTTCCTAAGCTGTATCCCAGAAGGTTTTTAATTAAGCCTCGGTTGAAGTTATCTACTCTAGTTACAAAGATATCTCTTAGTTCTTTGTAGTTCTTAAAGGAAGGACCTTTATACAGTTGACCTGAAGGATCTACTTTGGTTTTCATTTTGTTAAGTTTGTCAACTGTTCGCCATTGACCAACCGGGTCAAAGTTTTCTAATCCAAAGCCGATTGGATCAATCTTTGTATGACAATGTGCACATTGAGGTTCTTCCTGGTGTGCTTTAAGCATCTGTCTGACAGTCAACTTTTTACCTTCCAGTCTATTTAATTGCGGTACATTAGCTGGAGCTGGTGGAGGTGGTTGGTTTAAGATTTTTCGTAGAACCCAAGCACCTCTTTCAACTGGAGAAGTATGTTTCCCATCTGAACCCATTGCGTGAATGGCGGCCATACCAGTAAGTCCACCTCTGACTGAGTCATGAGGCAGTTTTACCTTTCTGAAGTGGTCGCCTTTAACATTTGGAATGCCATAGTGATTTGCCAGCATTCCGTTAATAACAACGAAATCACTCTTTAGGAGCTTTTCTGTGCTTAGGTTTTCATCTACAATAGTTTGTATGGTTTTATAAACTTCTTCAGCCGCAGCAGATTTCATCGTATCATCAAAATGTGGGAAGCGATAATGGTCGAATTGGAAGAAGTGCAGTCGATCCATACCTAGCCATTGATAAGCAAAAGAGCTGTAGAATTGCTCAGCTTTTTTGTCTTTAAGCATGCGATTAACTTGAGTATATAAAGTCTTGTCGTCTTTAAGCTTTCCTTGAATTGCCAGGTTATAAAGCTCGTTGTCTGGAGGACTACTCCATAGGAAATAGGCGAGGCGGATAGCGAGTTCGCGCTGACTTAGCTCTTTAACTTCTTTGTCTTTTGCTGGTTCAGAAATGTATATGAAGCCTGGCGAAGCGAGAATAATGGCCATTGGCTCAATGATAGCTTCCAAAGGTTTCTTTTTCTCAGCACGTTCGATTTTATAGATTTGAAGAAGTCTGTCGAAGTATGCAGGTGAGACTTGGTCGCCTCTGAAGGCTCTTCTAGCGAACTCAGAGAGAAGAGATTTAACTGTTTGGTCATCAGCTTTACCTTTCATTTTTGAAGCAATTTTTTCGATTATACTAGGTCTCTTAATATTTATAGGACCTTCCCACTCAATCCAATCTACCCAAATAGCCTGAGTTGGGCCGCTGCCGGATTTCTTTCTCGTACTTGAGTACTGAAACCTGGCAGCTTCTTCGCTTTGCTTCTCTTGGAAGAATAAAGTACGGTTGTTAGCAATCTCTATGACAGTCTCAACAATTTGTCCTTTAGAAGCTGGCGCAGTTACATGGAAGGTGTGAGCGCGTTTAAATGATCTATCAGGATTCTGAAAACCCACATCTAAAAAAGCTCTATCGGGATTAGCATTTGGCAATAGGCCGACTCTAGCTCGAACTTTGTAAAGGCCATTTGGCAACCATTTCTTTTTGGTCTTAGTCTTAGCTGGAGCTTTTAATTGATTATTTTTCTTTCCTGTATTTTTAACAGGAACTTTTACATTGACTGAACCGATAGTCATTCTGTCACCTCTGTGAGGATGCCAGAGACTGAGCAACGAGCCAGTCTTTGAAAGAGGGTTTATTAAATAGTTCTTGTAAGATTTATGAAAGCGAGAATAGAAGGACTTGGCAACACCGATGTCTCTCTGATCAATTAATTTAAAGTCTTTGAATTTCTTTTTTGGATCTTTAGACTTTTCATAAGCCAAAGCATTCTCATAATGCTTTTTGTATTTCTGTTCTTTACTCTTAACGCTTCTGTTCGCTGAGACTTCCGGCTGAATTCTCAGCTTTTCTGGTTTTGTCATGTAGGTTTTTATTAGAGAGTCATGAATACCATTTCTAGCAACAGTTAAGTATTGTTCTATTTGGTCTGAGGACATGAAAAGTGAACCACCGTCCGTATCAAAACTAGATCCAGACTGATCATTAGGTAAATTTGATGAATCTATTTGTACGCCTAATAAGTCTTTCATTGTGTTTTCGTATTCACGACGATTTAGGCGTCTCATTAAAGTTTTACCGCCAGCATCTGAGAGCATTGCTCTAGCATCTACCAGTTTGTCTGAAAGCATTTCAAGGAAGTTTAGTTTTTCCTCAGCTTTAGGCTGTGTTTCATCTTCTGGAGGCATTTCCTGAGCATTTACAGCATTGAGTATATGTTGCCATTGATCGGCATCTTTGATGGTTTTTATTTCAAAGGAGAAGCCTTCTGCATCTAGTCTGACTTTCCCTTTTTTCTTTTTCGCATTGTGGCAGTCAATACAGTAATTGTTCATGAATTGACGATATTTTTCATCAATTTTAATAGAGTCATCTTTTGCTTGAAGAGCAGTACATGCAAGCAGAGGAATTAATAAAAGGTTAAATTTAATCATATACACATTCTCTAAATTTTTCACGCAGGTTTTATCTACATTACTTCGCCGTTATACAGAATATTACAAAATATAATATTTTTGTGCTTCTTGATGGTCTAAGCACGCTCAAACTCTCAGTAATAAACAGCTCCCAGTATTAAAATCTTACTCTTTTATTCGAAAGAATTGTTTGTGTATAATAAAAAAATTATTGTAAGAAAGAAAGTTTTGTTTGGTTATTTATTCGGGAATACTGACTTGTCTATGTCCCTATTTTAATTTTCGCCTCGTAAGTGTTACAAAAGCGATGGAAGATGTTGTATGAAATTAGTGTTAGTGATGTTGTTGGCTTTGCCATTGTACTCGGCTGAGATGAGCAAATCATCTTTGGCGGAATATGAATCAAAAGTCAAACCCATATTGAATAAGTATTGTTTTGAATGCCATGGGCCAAAGAAACAGAAAGGCAAGATAAGACTGGATGATTTTTCAGTTAATCTTTACAATGATCAAGTTTCTGAAACTTGGCATGATGTACTGGATCTCATGAACACTGGTGAAATGCCACCAGAAGATGAGAAACAGCCAACCTTAAAAGAACTGGATGTTGTCACCTCTTGGTTAACTAAAGAACTCAAAGCTGTGACAATTGCCAAGAAGAGCCTCGGCGGAAACCCTATTCGTCGCCTTACCCGTTATGAATACCAAAATACCATGGAAGAGCTATTGGGAGTCAAGTTAGATTACTCATCTGATTTACCTCCAGAAGGTCTCTCTGAGGATGGTTTTAAGAATAACGGGACTTCTATGCAGATGTCTCCTATGCAACTTGAGTTCTATTTAAAAACAGCTCGCAAAGGCTTGGAAAAGGCAATTGTGACTGGAAACCAACCAAAGCCTTTTAAATATGAGACTAAAAAGTCGAGTAATAAGAATCAGACTAAGAGAAGAACAAGTTCTGATAATGTAATCACTCCAGGAGAACTGTTTGGTGTTCATATGCTGAATCACCCTCTAAAAGGCCCTTTCAAGATTACAGTAAAGACTAAAGTTAAAAAAGTTGAAGGGCATGGTGCTCCTAGAATGAGAGTTATGCTTGGCTACAAGCCTGACGTAACTATTACCGAAGCGCCAGTATATAAGGACTTCGACGTAAATAAGGATGGAACTTATACTTTTACGGGTTTCCTGGATGAGTTTAACATGCCCAATGGTAATAAGGGTAAATTTCCAGGTTTATTGATTAGTATTTATAATGTATACGATGATGGCACCTTATCCTTCACGGCACCTAAAAAGCCTAAGAAGAAAAAGAGCAAAAGCAAGAAAGGTAAAAAAGGTAAGGAAGATGAACCTCAGCAAAAAGTAGTTCAGAAGGTTGAGCCTTCCTTAATTATAGAGTCTGTTGAGTTTGAAGCTCCTTATTATGCCTCTTGGCCTCCAAAGCATCACATAGACCTTTTGCCAGATTCGGCATTGAAGAAGTCAAATGAAGAGGCTTATGTAGCTGGTATTCTCAAGACATTCATGCAGCGTGCTTACCGCCGTAAAATTTCTTCCAGTGATATCAATTGGATCATGTCTTATTATAAGAGAATTCGTCCAGATTATCCGAACTTAGAGAAAACAATGCGTGAAGTCTTATCAATTGTTTTAGCTTCACCAGATTTCCTTTATCGTTTGGAACCAGGTAAGACAGATACACCAGTTGGCCAGTATGAGTTAGCATCGAGATTATCCTACTTCCTGTGGAGTAGCATGCCGGATAATCAATTATTCTATTTGGCGACCAAAGGTCAACTGAAAGATCCTAAAGTATTGAATCAACAAATTGACCGAATGTTAAAAGATAAAAAGTCTTGGAACTTCGTTGATAACTTTACAACTCAATGGTTAGACCTGGATGGCATTGACCGAGTCGCAGTGAATCCTCAGTTTTATCCAAAATTCGATAACACAATGAAAGTTGATATTCGTGAGGAAGCTAAACATTTCTTTGCGACAATCCTTCATAAAGACTTGAGTGCTCTTAACTTCCTTGACTCAGATTTCATGGTAGTTAATAACCGCCTCTCTAGATACTATGGAGAAAAAACTACTAACCTAAGTGGTGACTTTAAAATGGTACCCCTTAGCCCAGATAGCCGTAGAGGAGGGCTTTTAACCCAAGCTAGTATGCTATTAGCTACCTCAACAGGAGATGATTCGCATCCTATTAAAAGAGCTGTTTGGTTACGCGAGAGAATCTTGCACGATCCTCCATCACCTCCGCCACCAGATGTGCCAGCGTTGGACTCAACAGATCCAAACTTCCATAAGCTGTCCACTAAAGAACAATTAGCTGTCCACAGAAATGTACAGGCTTGTGTACGCTGTCACAATGGAATCGATGGTTGGGGTATTCCATTTGAAGAGTTTGATGGAGTTGGTCTTTACAGAACAAAATCAATGAGAGTAGTTGGCAAGAAGAAATTCCCAGTTGTTGTTGATGCCTCTGGAGAACTTCCTGGAAGTATAAAAGTTAATGGCATGGAAGAGCTGAAAAAGCATTTAGTTAAAAATGAAAAAGACCGTTTTGCTCATGCTTTAGCCAATAAATTTATGACTTATGCAATTGGTCGAACATTAGATATTACCGATGAAGAAGTTGTCGATGATATCGCCAAAAAGTTTAAGGCGTCAGGATATAAACTAAATACTCTAATTAAAGCTGTGATTAACAGCAAACTATTTTTGCAGAAATGAGGTGAGCGATGAATAAGTCATGGAAATTAAATAGAAGAACACTATTAAAAAGCGCCGCCGGAATTGGTTTGGCATTACCCTGGTTAGAAGCCATGGGTGAAACAAGTGCAAAAGAACTACCTAAAAGGTTTGCTGCAGTCTATTTCCCATATGGGGCCTACATTTCAACTAAGGGAAAAGAAAACAGTGAGTGGAGTTTCTTACCTTTGGAAACAGGAAAAGACTTTCAATTTACAAAGTCAAATAAACCTATGGAAGCTTTCAGAGATGACGTCACTTTTTTAAGAGGTTTATCTCACCCATTATGTAGACCAATGGGGGGCCATAATACGGCAGATACTTTCCTGACTGGTTCATCCATGAAGCCACCAAACACAAGCAACACAATTTCTCTTGATCAAGTAATGGCTCCTATTCTAGGAAAAGATACTCGCTACACTGGAATGGCTCTTTCTGTTGATGGAGGTATTGGAGAATTTACTAGATCTCATACTCTTTCTTATACGAGAACTGGGCATCCAATTCCTTCTTTGGCCAAACCTCGCCAGGTTTTTGAGCGTATGTTTGTACTTGAGAAGGGTAAAATCAAAGCTCAGAAAAAGCAGCTCTCAAATACAGAAAGTGCTTTGGATTTATTAATGGAACACTCAAACGGCCTCATGAAAAAAATGGGTAAGGCCGATAAAGAGAAGATGGATGAATATCTATATTCTGTCCGTTCCATTGAAAAGAGAGTTAACCGCTCTAAAGACTGGCTTGATGTACCAATGCCTAAAGTTGATTCATCAAAGATCGATTTAGAAGCAGATGATAATAAGCCTACTGAGTTTATTCGAGCTATGTTCGATCTTACTTATCTAGCATTCAAAACAGATCTTTGTCGCCTTTCTACTTTCCAGATTGGCAGTATGAATGGAGCAACATCTATTGCAGGTAAGTTCCCAAGTGCAGTTGGTCTTGGCAATCAACACAAAGTTGCTCATGGCGCTGGGAAGCCAGGTGGAGCTAAGGCTCAGGGAACTTGGAATAACTACCTTTTCCAACAGATGGCTTACTTCATGAAAAGGCTCAAAGAGACTAAGGAGGGTAGTACTTCTTTATTGGATAGAACAGCTATTCTATTTGGAAGTAGTAACAGTAGAACTCATAATAATACGAACTATCCCCTTATGTTGGCCGGTGGTAAAGACCTTGGATTGAAAATGGGGCAGAGCCTTAACTACAGTTCAAGTGTTCCTATGAATAATCTGTTATACACAGTTATGAATAGAATTACTCCAGGACAGAAGTCATTTGGAGACAGTACCGGCGAATTGAGTGAGCTGCTATAATTCAGTTATTATTTGTCTCTGCTGAAAACGTAGCTGTCATTGTTTTGAGAGCCTAATGGGATATAGAAAAAGTTAACAGCATTATCGCCATTAAGCATATTGAACTTCAATTGCCTGGAATGCCAATACCAGGCTTCGGGAACAGTGCCATTATTCATGGCACTTTTAAACCCGCCTAGTTCTCCCATTGTGATAATTTTTTCAGGACTAGTTATATCTCTTAATAAATTGTAAGAATCGGAAGCGCCACGATTTAAAGTATTTCTGATCCCCTGGCCATTTGAGCTGGTATTTGCACTATAGCTTGAACCGCGGACAGAATATGTATTGTCACTTTCCGCATCACTACCACACTTAAAGACATCTAGTTTTAGATCATTTGTTACATTTTCAACAAAATAATAATTGAGGAGGCGCTTTTTGGCCTTTGACCTTCGATTACCATAAATTGTATCCTCAGCACCTGTTTCTCCTGCCCAACCGTAACGGTGTTGACCTGTTTGCATAAGAGGGAAATAGTACATGTTATCTTTATGGTATTGAGATATTGCAAGACCGTGTTGTTTGAGGTTGCTCATACAGACCACTTTATGACTGGCTTGTCTCGCTTTATTTAACGATGGAAGCAAAATACTTATAAGAATTCCTATAATTGCTAAAACTATCAATAATTCTATTAAACCTGAATCCGTGAGAGATTTTTACCTTAGTTAGAAAAATAGTATATTTTCGCAAGAACTTTAATTTTTTGTTATCATTCACAAGAATTTTCATTTTCTTAGCTGCAGCTAACAAACT
>Ga0075480_10001479_pt1 | contig 14920 bp, 7 predicted proteins | sample DEB08_DNA_7_FD_81590 | JGI IMG/M metagenome (GOLD analysis project Ga0075480, IMG submission 81590) | Aqueous microbial communities from the Delaware River and Bay under freshwater to marine salinity gradient to study organic matter... | ecosystem: Environmental > Aquatic > Marine > Coastal ... | reverse complement strand
GTAAGAGTGATTGTTCCACTTGTGGTGATTGGACTTCCACTTACAGATAATCCACCACCGTTAGCAACTGAAACCGAAGTGACTGTTCCACCACCAGACGCTCCAACCTTTGTATCGATTCTATCATCGATTGCAGCGGCCGTCATAAGAACTGAATCACTATTACTGAAACTTTCACTACTTAACTGTAAACTGCCCGCCGCCAAGGCCGATGTTGTTAAACCAGTAATAGAACCACCAAGTGTCAAACTACCAGTTGAAGTTACACTACCAGATAAAGTCAATCCACTAACTGATCCCGTTCCAGAAACACTAGTAACTGTACCAGTGTTTGTTGTGAATCCAGAGTCGTTGATAAAAACACTTAAACCGATTTCATTTGCGGCTTTTCTTCTTTGCTCTCCTGCGTCCAATATAACAAATTCATCTGCTCCAACCATTGTTGCTGTCATATCTGTCAAATCACTTAAGTTAACTGAAATCGAATCAGCAGCAACATCGATAAGATCTCCAGCTCCAATATTTAAGGTTACACTTCCCGAAGTTCCTCCTCCAGTTAAACCACTTCCGGCCGTTACTGCTGAAATATCTCCCGAAGTGCTGGTAAGATAACCTTGACCTCCAACCCAATTCATAACCGCAGCTGCGGTTAATATTGTTGTATCATTGTTAGCAATTGAGGATCCATCTCCTCCAACTTCTGCTCCGGTTTGTACTGCTGATGCCGCAAGTTGACTTAAAGTTAGTCCAGTAATAGAACCACCAAGTGTCAAACTACCAGTTGTAGTTACCGTACCTGTTAACGTAAGTCCACTGACCGATCCTGTTCCGGAAACACTAGTTACTGTTCCACCACCAGACGCTCCAACCTTTGTATCGATTCTATCATCGATTGCAGCGGCCGTCATAAGAATTGAATCACTATTACTGAAACTTTCATTACTTAACTGTATTGCAGTTCCGGCGAGAGCAGAAGAGTTGATCGTGAGTGTTCCTGTTCCAATCGTCGGGCCTGTAATTGAAGGACTTGTGAGAGTTTTATTTGTAAGGGTTTGTGTCCCAGTCTCTGTAACAATTGCGGTGCTATTATTTACGGTGTTAAATGCCGCAGAAAGATCCGTAAGATCATCCGCAAGAAGATTGGTGAACTGTCTCCATTCGTCAAACGTTCTAGTCTTGGTTACAAAATCCCTACTAATAGGATCATCAAGTTCATCCGAAGAATTTTGTGTGTAAGTAACAGATGTATAAGATGCAAGTGGCATAATTCTATTTATCTAATTTTTGTAAGAGAATGTTGACCAGATTTTTCAATTCAAAAACTTCTTTTTTTAAATCTTCCATTTCTCTAAAATTTTTCTTTCTAAGCTTAGCGGAGTGATATGATTCTGAACTTACATTAATAATGGCCCCAGAAGAAACGTCTCTTCTTAAGTGATTATATCCTTGAACCTTTTCTAACATTATTATATAGTAGTGATTGCACGAAGATCTGTAACGACAGGAACTTTACTAGCATCAGTTGAAGTCATAACGATCTTTAACTGAAATGCACTAAAATCATTTGATGGATCGTATTCATATTCCACTTCGTTTAAAAATGAATCCGGAAGACCTTCATCTGATTCTGGTATTGGTTTAGATTTCAATTCATTCCAATTTGCATCCCTAACATCAAGACCTGAACTCTCATCGTCAAATCGAGCATAAACACGAATTCTTGAATTCTTGGGTTGATTAGCTCCAATGAATACATTTATCTTATCAGCAGGATCATTCAACGTAATCTTTTTAGATATGTATCTCGCAGTGGCGTTTCCGTGTGCCGCATTTGTTTCATTTGTTACATCATTGTTGATGATGTTTCCGATACAAATCAATGAACATTTGTTCAAGTCTATAGTAGGAGTAAGATACTTATCTCTTGTTTCTAATGTAGCAGACAACCTTAAATCAGGAGCGGACGAAACTGAAACGGCGGAATCCAAATAATTATGTAAACCACCAGTGTTCAAATCGTAATCAACACCACCAGCTCTGAGACTATACTTAATAGAAGTTGAAGCATGAACAGTTTCGCCTGGATTGAATTGTACAGAAGTTACAGTAAATGCACTTTTTATGATCGACTGAAAGAATCCATTTCGTGTTTGGTGTGTTCCCGGCCCAACTTGAGCGATTTTAACAGTATTGTATTCTCCACTTGTATTGGTGTCTGTGAAGAGATGAACATTTAACTTGAACTTAATATCTCTTGTTTGTATTGGAGACCATGTGGAGGCGTTTGAACTTCTGAATGCAACTCCAAGATATGGATCGCGATCTATTCTTTCGCCCGTTAAAACATCTATTCCATCGAGCTCGGACATCCAAATACGATAATCTTTCGATGTGGATCTCACTATAAAAGCATATTCTTTCTCGGCACTTAAAAAGACTGGATTGTTAAATGTGAATGTTGTGACAGATGATGCATTATCACTTACATTTACACTGCTCGGATTGAGAACTACTGTACTATTATTCACCTTTCGAGCAGTCGGAGTTCCATTTTCAACTTCGACTATTTCAATACGAACTGGATCGTTAGCTGTTGTTTTCTGTTTAAAGAATAAGTCAATAGACTTGGCGTAAGCACCTCTAGGGATTTTTGCATCCGCTAAGTGAAATGATTGAGCCAACGGATCTTCACGATTGAATTCGTTGTTTATATTATCCTCTGCTGTAACAGATCGAAGTTCACCTTCATCCGTTTCAAATATTTGATCATCAACACGAATTTGTACATAATGATCTTCAGGGGCAACATCCAACGATAAGGTGATCAACTCTTGTTCATCGGTCTCACTATCAATTCTAACCGAAAAAGTTTTAGTTGCAAGACCATCAACGAGAGGAAGGTTTCCTGTCAGAGAAGATTCTCCAGAAAAATCACTAACTGTTACACCCACTCCACTTATGGTATAGGGGATATTACCATCAGCTACATTTTTGGTTTTGAGAGTTACAGTGAAAGACCCACCTTCCTCTATATCTTTATAGGTAGTGTTTCCTCCATCAACTGTGAGTTCATATTCCTCAATCGGATCTGGAGTCACCGTGTTAAACGGGACTTGCGATTGCCAAGATGTCAATGGAGTTCCGTTATTGGTTTCGGTTTGATTTGTATCGTTATTGAATTCGGTTTGATTTGTAGGCGGAAAATAAACAGGAGCGCTCGGTCCAACATCAGTAATCACTGCGGGTGTTACTGTAAGAGTTTCACTATTTTCCGGATCTTGAAACTCAACTGTAGCTGAAGCATTGTAGTATGCTCGGGCCCGAGTTGTAATATTATTATCAAACACACCAGAATTTGTGTCGGTGAATGTTACAATTCTGCTACCTATGGGAAATCTTACGGTTGAATTATTAGGAATGATGAAATATCCTTCAGCCATTCCATTGTCATCCGTAACAACACTTTCACGAGAATCACCGATAATAGTAAAAGCTTCTGTTGCATTCTTATTAAAAAAGTCCAATCGATTTGCTTCCAATCTATCGGGAAACAGATAATCCGAGAACGAACCGGAACTTAATGATGTTGTATATCCAGTAATATTTACTTCATCAAGATAAGTGTACAGACGAGTGTTTGGTTTCATCGCCGTGACTTTAAAATATACTCTTCTGGATCTGACAAATGGAACTATTGTAATTTCAGCCGGAGGTGGACGAGTATCTCCTGACTGTGTGCCTTTCCATTGTAGATATTCTTCCGATTCAAGCTTTGTCCTAATGGTATCATCACTCCATGCTCGAATCAAATCTTCGTGGAAAACCTGAGCTGCCACATAATCATTGCTGCTTCCCGTATTTCTCAGCTGCCAAACTATAAAATCATATAAAGAACGAATTTGTTCATCAGTAAAACCTTCACCAGTAGCATTCAATTCTACTGATGTGGTGGTCCAGTTGCTCCCAAAAGTCGTTGAAGAATCAGAACCATTCAAGAAATTATCATTGACACCATTTTCGTTCTCTGTTAGATCTGGTCGTACTCGAACCTCGATCCAATCATCTCCGGTAGGAGACAGTTCCAGTGATCCACGATAATTTGATACGTGGTATGGTACTACGGACTCGTCAACTGATGCATACTTCTGATCTATGATTGTCTCAGTTCCAGTCGATGGAAGACGAACATACTTATCTGTGGTCAACCCATTGATTCTTTGTTCGACTTGGTTAATCGTAAAACTCGGCCGAAGGTGTCCCGCAAATTTATCTATTGAACATTGGTGTTTTGGATCGGTTACATCGGATCGACCATGACCCGTGAAACTATCTACAAAAATACCATTCTTGAATCTCTGACCACTTGAATCAAAAATATCTTTATCATTTGCATTTCTCTCAAGTAGAGAAAGAGATGTATAGTATTCGAGATTTGAAATTCTCTTTTCTAGTTTACCAATATCAGCCATCGTATATCGACGATGTGCAACATATTCTGTTTTAATATTCCTTGCATCAAATGTGTAGGCTGGTACAAAAAGATTATAAAGAACCATCGAACCCTTTGAAGGAGGAGAGAGTCGAGGCCTCTCCGATGAAACACCCCTTTCGATTAAAAATTCACCTCTTGGAGAAACAACCAATCTATCATATCTCGGAAGATAATAATCAACTACTGTATCAATACTGGTATTTGGATCAATAGTTGCCGAAGAAGATCCTCTGAAATCAAATGCATCCGTTAATCTACATCCCTTATATGATGGAATCTTTTCATAATCAAGTCCAATTGGATAAGAATCACGAGAGAAGTAATCTCCAGACCCATGTGATAGATAGTTGAGAGTAATTGTTATGTTACCATTTAAAGTTGCAGAACCTATGTATGTAAGCTTAGCATTTTCATACGATCCATCTCTTTGACCATTGTCCAAAACGAAATCATCAAGAATGATTGTCTTTGCTGGAGTGTCACTGTCGCCTCCCACTATAGAGGTAATTTCAACAACATCTTTTACACCTAAATCTATTACTTCGCCGGTGGTAATTCCGATAGGAGAAGGAGCGTCTGTGACTTGATAACCCGTAACTAGAGTTTTATTTGCTCGCGTTAAAGTTGTATTAACCTTTGCAATTGCAGTTATTGTACCAGTTGTTACATTTACTGTTAAAGTCGCTTCTGTGGATTCGGAGTTTAAAGATACGTTACTTACGGTTGCAAACGTAGATCCATTTGATATGATGTAATCATCTTCATTTGTACTTCTAAATGTTTCGCCAACGGTCAATCCCTTAAGAACTATTGTATTGGATCCCAAAGAAGTAACATCAACATAGTAATCTCCAGCTGAACCAGAAGTTCCGGAAAATTCTTTTCTCTTGACAAACGTGGTAGAGTTAGATCTAACACCCGATACTACCTTTCTTGGAAGTTTTACTAATTTAGTTGAATTTTTGTTACCTCTTACCTTAAACGTTGCTTCAATCGGATTGAACTGAACTTGAGGAGTAACTGTTGAATCAATAATATTCGTTGCGGAATTTATATCTGCATAAGAAGCAGATCCAAGAGTAAAGTACAAACGATATACTGTGTCGGCCGGCAGACCAGTTCCTCGAACCTTTTCAAGTCCGGTTGGTGTGATAGTACGTCCACTAGCTCCCTGTACTTGGTAACTCGAAGCTGGAATGTTATTGTTTTCAATGTCCGGTAAAGTTGCGGCAGTAAATGTACCTTCAATATAAGTTGTCTCGCCCGATTTGAATGTTATGGACTCTCCAGATTTTTGACCTCTTGATTTATCCTGTAAAATACTGAATCGGTTTCTAATTTCAGTCCTATTTCCACCAACATATAAAACACAAGGATTCACATCAACAACATATTTTGATTTTAAATCATTGATAACAGATGTTTCAGTGGACTCAAATGCTCCATTATTTATTCCATCGTTATATGCTTCTCTTGTAGTAACAGTAATTTTATTCAAAGAATAATTACCACTCTCTTCCGAAGTTCGTCGAGCGAGTGTGTCACCCAATGTTCCTCTTTTGGTAGAATATTTTGTGGAAAGAGGTTCTACCTTTCTACCATTTTGTAATGTAAGAAGAGAAATAAAATCACTTGATGAAGCATTTGATGTAAGTCCAAAAACTTTACCGGCATTTTGAGGTTCGTTTAATATACTTGCCTGATCTGTTAAGGCTACCAGTGAAAGAGTAATCGCATAACGATCTGCGCCGGGAGCAGATGTGTTTGGTACTCCGGTTGCGTTGTCGAGAAGAGAGGAATCATCAACTGCTGTTGTAATCGTTTCCGTTACTTTGAAAGCCACCTTACCAGTGATTCGTGTTGATTCATCTGGTCTTTTAATGATAACGTCCGTTTCTTCTATGTTTACAAAATATCCTCCAATAAAGTAAACACCCTTATCAATATGGAGTCTTGATGCGTATCCATGTTCCTTTACTTCTCCGATTACCTCTCTGGTATTGATCGAATATCCGTCTCCACTAATTGCTGTTTGAGAACGAATTGATTGTCTATTGAAGAACTCTGTTCGTTTTTCCGTTTTCTTGGTATACTTGACATACAACCTATATCTTGTTTCGGTATCTGTTGCAATGAGTGCTTCATAATCGACAACCTCGGAAGTAAGACCAACTACTTCAGGACTAGCATTTGCATCAATTATTGCATCAATATTTTTTATTTGACCAACACGAGTTAATACATCCGCGGCCGTAACAGAAGATCCATTAACAACCAAATCGGAATTAGAAAAAGTAATATCTATATAGTAGAGAGGTGCAACGGTTACGTCTCCATCTAAAACTCTACTCCCATTTTCAAAGACGCTGGATCCAAACCTATCAATTTGAGTTTGTAGAAGAGTTTGAAGTTGATTTAACTCCCTAACCTGTGTACTAATGCCAGGTTTAAATAAAATTTTAAGATGACCTTTTGCTTCGTTTCCAGAAGAAACGTAGTCATCATAATAGGGAGAAGTTTGGTAGAGTGTAGTATTGATAGCCATGAATTATTAGAATTGTAAAACGATTCTTACTTTTTCTGTTTGAACAGCGCTTCTTAAAATTGGAGAAATGTTATGTAACATAATCACTTCTCCAGATATATCAAATTGGGAAAATTCCGGTGAATCAGCATGTTCTGATGAAACTACAGCCGTGTATGATACATCACCTCCTTGCTGCGCATCGGAAGAGTTGAAAATCCCTATTGTGCCCGTTGAAGGAACAACATCTTGCGTAACTTTAGATGAACTGTTTTGATGAAAATAAATCCGATTTGTTGTCGTATCTATGAAATCTATCCAAGCTTTTTGCCCGGAGTTCGTTTCCTTAAAATACCATCCAGAAAGGTCGGACGATGTGCTTGGCAAAGTTGCAACTTCAAGGTAAGCTAAAGAATTAATTATCCCGTGTTCTCTAGGTGAATCTTCATCTTTATCTATGATAGGATTTTTGATAATTGAAACTTGGCGAAACTTAGTATCTACCAAGGTTTCTCCATCATCGGTATTTTCAAAATCGGTTTTTACGCCAATATAATATGAAGGAAAAATATCTAAATTGTTTGACCCAAACCCATCAACTGGAGCAATCAGTGGTTGTATTTCGCATTCGGTAATAAAGGTTTGAGTGCTATCGAAATTAATGCTTGCCTTGACAGCACCATTGGAAGATCCAAGACCAAATCCAACGAAATCGGAAAGGGTAAGCGTTCCCCCCTCTGAGACATCCTCATCGATGACTTCAATCACTTCAGTATTTTCAACACGTATGAAAAGACTTTTGGTATCGGTAGTACCATCAATTTGTGTTAATCTCAAAGTAGCGGCGTGTACATCATCAGTATATCCACTTCCCGCCGAAACAATCTTAAATCCATAAATTAAACCCTGTGTCGAATTCGCCGGTGGTGTAATGTTGGTAGGAATCTCAAAGAATGTAGAAGAGTCTTTAAAATCACTGGCGGTTGGAATTGTTCCAATCCGAACCCAAATGTAACCATCTCCGGAATTTTCTCCAACTTCTCCATCTACAGTAATAGTTCCTCCTCCGTTTTTTACTGCACTATTTGGCGCAACCGTGCTATTCACTCCTCCACCATTCGATAAACAAAGGTATAGGACATTGTTGAAGATTGCGTAACATGCATATTCGGTTATGCTACCAGCACTTAATGTTTGGCTGAAACATGTTCTATCGGTTGTGTCGTATCTCTTATATATTCTTGATGTGTTCCAATCTTGATTACTTTTTGGAAGAAGACGTTCTATTTCATTCGACTCAAGGAGTTTCATTGAAATCAGATTTTGAATTGCATCCTGTCTCTCCAATTCACTTCCGGAAGGAGTTGGTGGATCCGTATCATCTGGCCAAGGATCGCTTTTTCCGATACCCACATAATAACCAGTTCCGCTGTAGGAGGGAGAGTCTGTTGCCAGTGTATTTACTGCGGTAACAAAGGCATTAGCATTATTTTTTCTAAAATCGTCTGTAATGATAGCACTCATATTATGTTTATTTATAAATTTTTTTTACATTAAACGAAAGTTTCCGTTATTGATTGTTCCAATGGTGAGTCACTGTCCGGAAAGAAAACGTCTGTAAGAGGGGCATTTCTATCAAGAACCTTAATAGGTGTTTGGTGTTCTGTTACAGCTGTTGTTGAATTGAGATATATCCGAACATCCGAAAGATTTGAAATAGGAATATCAAAAGGTTTTTGATAACCTTCTAGTGTTTCAGTATCAATTGCATCGATTGATGTATACCATGTAACATAAGAATCTGTTTCGATAGACGTGGAAGAATGATCCGGAGAATCGTTTACAGATCTACCAGTTTCAAAAGTTGAAGTATCCAATAGAGAATTTGGTGATGAACCATCCATAATAACATAACTTGTATCGGTAGAAACATAAGTCGTAGTTAATTGAATTGACAGAACTCCAGATATTGAAGAAGTATCATATTGAATGGCGTAAGTTGAGAGAAGATCTTGATCTATTTCACTAGAATCAACAGACATATTAAATGCTTCTGCTGTTACAAATACATCTATAAAACCACCTTCATCCAACCAACCCGGCTGATAAAAAGGTGTGTGATTTTCCAATCCAGTATAAAGACCTTCAACCCAACTTGGGTTTGTGATATCCCAAGTTGGAACAGCTTCTCGGTCTAATCTGGATTGTACCGATTCGATACTTAAATCTGTGAAAAGTTTTAGTCCGGAAGGATGAACCAATTTATTGTATTGTAGTTTCCACCTATCAAATGAAATTCCAGTAGTAATAACATAAGAAAACTCTTGCCACCTTTCACCATCATGAAGTTTATTGATATCAGAATTAAAACCCTTTCTATCGTTATAATTTGTGAACAGAGTGTAGAGTGGTAGATTGTAATTTTTTCTATTCCAGCCCCAAAGAAGTTCTTCATCATTTAGGTTGTCATTTACCCAAAGAGCAAACGGATAAGTCCCTTCAAACTTCCAATGACTATTTTCCTGTGGAGAATTTGGACCAATGAATTTATCAAGAGGGCTCGTGTCACCCGAGTAACTTCCGGTTTGATTTGATATATTCTTTGTTGGAGAAACCGTCTCATGTAAATCCCACTGACCGCTAGAATTAAGTTGATATACCTTAATCTGATTATCATCATAAGGACTTACGATTGTGTAACCAGTCAATCCATCAGGCCACAAGTAAGTGTCGTTACAGTATCCGACTGGAATACCTTGGCACTTATCGTTTCCATCAGAGTTTGGTGATGATTGAAGACCATCATTGATATGAACCACACCATAGATCGCATTCGTTGGAGGAGAGTCGGGACTATTTGTATGACGAACATCGGTTGTAGCATCGGCATCAAGTTGAGAATTGTCCAAATCCCAAGTGATTCGAATCTTTGTCGATTCTCCGGTTGGTAAGTTCGGATCGCCGCGTGAAACGTAGTCGCTTGACATCGGAGAAAGAACAGTCATGTCTTGAGCACCACCTGTTGTATATGTGGATCCGGCTATGTAACCCGTCGATTCGAAGAAAACAATATGTTGATTTGATGGAGAACCGTATGTGTCCGTTATAAAAGTTCCATAGTTTCCGGCCCTAACTCTTTTTCTTTCTATAAGCGTCGGACTAAATGTGATCGGAATAGAAAGATCTTGCTCGTAATCAACATAAAAATTAATTGTGGTATCTTCAAATGCGTAAAAGTTGTAGACCGTTTCTTTGTCGGGGCTTTCGAATATAACATCGCAGAAATATTTACCACCAGCTCTAGTTGGAAGTAAAGTGTGATTTCTTCCGGTTGCAACTATACCCAACTCATCTCTCTCTCCAAAATAAAGATGACGATCTATAAGGTCGAAAGTTTTTGCGTATGGTTCATTGGGAGAATTGATATCTTGAAGAGTTGTGATTTGACCATTGTCAAGATTTTTATCAAAAATTCGAGCATTCTCAACGTATGTTCCAAGACGATACGTGTAACTCTGATTAGGAGAATCATATATGATCTCACTCGTATCAATTGTGATATCAGCCGGAGTTGTAATCGCCAGCTGAGTTGAGATTTTGTTATCACCGGAGTTGAGTTTGGTTTCTGCATCAACTCTTATAGTAAATTTTTTATCGACCGATAATTTATCATAATTCCAAAATATATTTTCGAAGTTACTTCCTATTTTGATGTAGCCGGGATTTGAAGGAGTATAATCAGGAGTTAGAACATTTGGACCTGTTGGAACATCTTCTTCAAATGTTTTTGTCGTTGTGTTGTAAAATACCCTATCTCCGTTTTGCTTTATAAAACCAAAGGTATTAATATCTCCCATCGATGGCTTGAACAGTTGTTCCGAAGGATAAACAACTGTTACCTCATCATTGAAGAAAAGTCTAAAAAATTGGTTTATACTATCTTGAGAGCCGCGAGATTTATAGAACGATAATATGTTTCTAAACAGTTTTCTATTATCTAATACATCCGAGTTTGGAATTCCCTTTCCTATTTCCTTTTTTATCTGGTCTAGGTAAGATTCATCCGTTAGATCGATATCATGTTCAAATGCAATACGATCTATAATATTGGTGGGTTTGTCTTTTAGATTTAAGTAATTGTAATAATCTTCTAAAAAACTAATAAGTGTAGAAGCGCTTCTTCTCAGTTGTAAAGGAAAGAGAGTGGAAACCGATTCAGATTCCCGATTGTGTATATGAACTTCTCCTACTGCTTTTTGTTTGTGTGGCATTTATTATGCGTCTCTATTTACCGTTCTATAATCGGAAATTCGTGATTTAACTCCACTTACGCTGGAATCCACATCACCAATCACATTAGTGTCTGCGATTGAAATTGATAGAAGTTCTTTTCGTTTAGCAATAACATCATCGGAGGCAGGTCTTACCTTTACTTTAATTGTACTCGTTTCCGAGGCCGGTAAATTGTTGAGAGTAATCTTACCAGTAGAAGGTTGAAGGGAACCAACATTTGTATTTATTTTTAATATTGATCCATCTGCTTTACGAGTAAAAACATAAATTCTTCTCTTATCAGATTCTCCGGATATTTTTTCATCTCCCAACTGTACAGTGGATCCGCTGTAAGTCCATGTTGTTGAACTAATCATAGATTCTGTTTGATCAACTTCTCCATCAAGAGCAAAACCGAAATCTATACTATCGTTTGAAGATACATTTCCCGTTACCGTAATTGTAAGAGTTTTGTAAGCGTAAACTCTAACAACTGAATTGGTTATAGCTATATTTGTGTTATCAATTGTTGATAAGAAATTTGAATACCTAAACACTCCATTAAAGTTATTTAATTTATTTTCATTGTATTCTGAAATTGTACTTCTGACATCAGTCTCTAATTCATCTTTGGTTTTTGTGGTAAGTGAAAGATCGTATTTGAAAAAGACTTCAAAGTAAATAAATGTGTATTGGGGATCTCTAAGAACAGGTTTTATTGAAACAACTCTTCGTTTATCAAGAAATGATTCAACATCTCTTTTTTCTTCATCAGTCAAAGTCAGCTGATTGACATCTAAAGGTCTTATGGATATATTTACTTCTCCATAGTTCGGAATGTCATTATCTTCTCCACCCCAAACAGATACATCCTTAACATTATTAATATTTTGTTGAATTAGTGTCTTGTAATCTTCCGCCGTAACAGCCCTATTTTGAGATATGAAGGTGAGTGGGGCGTTAAATTTTACACTATCAATTGTTTCTTTCTCTCCTCCTCCTTGGGCCTTTATATTTAAGGTAATAGAAGCTCTATCCGTTACAGTTTCGTCTGCTCCAGATACATAAGTAAAGGTATTTGCACCGTTTGCGATTTCTCCATCTGTTGTAAGAAAATCAACTCTTATAATATCAAGTGGGTTTGGACTTTTTCCTATGATACCATCACCGAATGTTATATCATAGTACCCTTCTCCATTTTCATTGAGAAAATATATTTGTGAATTTGAATCAACATTTGTAAAGGTCTGAAATTTAGTATAAGTTTCGGGTGAAATATCATCCAGTCCATTTAAAACTTGAACCTTCAAAGTTGCAGTATCAATATCTGCATAGTTGATAGTGAATTTTTGATATGAAGAATCATCAACCGGAAAATCAATTGTTCTTCTTGACCCTTGATAAATTTTCAAATTGTTGAAAGTGAATGTTCCCACCGAAGGCGAATCGCTTGAAAGAGAAACCGGAGCAGTTACATCAGAAATTGTTTGAAATGTATATGTTACATTATCGATGACTGTTGAAAATCTTGTTCCTCTCTCAAGTTTATAATCACCGGCTACACTACTGTCTTGTCGTGTTAGAACTAAATTAATCTCTGCTTGAGATGATCTCCTGCTTCTTGGTGTATAACCTAAAAGTTTTGCCCTCGAAACAACATTGGCTCGTAACTGTGCAGAGTCCATAAAAGACTCGTTCATCGCCATGTGAGCATTAACAGCATTATAGTGTGTGTTGTACGCAAGAACGTCAAGAAGAGAACTCAGGCCGGACCCTTCAAAATCCCAATCGGCAAACACACTTCCACTTCTTCGAAAGTGATTCTTAAGGTTTGTCTTTATCTGATCAAAGTCAAGTTCTGTTGTATTAAATTGGGCCATATTATCTCAGTCTTTGTAAGTTAAAAGATACTTCGGTTTCGGTTTGAAGGTTTATTACGTTGAATCCTATATTGACCACATACGTATTTGCATCTGCATTATCAAATATTTCCACTTTGACACCCGTCACTCTTGGTTCGTAATCTTTTAAAACTTGTCGTATTTCTTCTCTGATACCCATTGCTGTGAATACATCTGCTGGTTCAAAAAGTTTTGCAGTTACATTTCCTCCAATCTCTGGATGGAAAGGTCTTTCGAAAAAGTTAGTAAGAACAAGGTTTTTGACGGATTGTTTAACGGCATCAATGTCCTTTAGTGGTGTGATGTCTTGTCGAAGTTCGTGAATTGGCATCAACAAATTCAGGTCCGAGTAGACACGATTTTTCGAAACATTAGATGCTTTTACAAAATCGCCCTTTGAATCTCTATTGAAATCTTGTATTGCCATATTCTCTATTTATAATGATTACTGAGGAGAATTGTTAAAATGATCAGTTACTCTTTGTATGGCGGTTTGAAAGGGTGTAATATCATAAGAAGGAGAATCATTCCACACACCTCTTGCAATTATCGTTTCGAGATGACCTTGAGAAGCTCTTAATTTTTCTTCGCTTACTGAAGGTAGAGGAATCAATGGTTCGGGACTTCCATCACCATCAAAGAAACGATTGATAACATTAACACTATCAAATGCGTTGTTATACATCTTTTGTATTTCGGCGGAAGTGTATACCGTTTCTGTGGATCCTTCCGGACTATCTAATTCTATTATTTCTGGCATTTTATGATTGATTCAATTGTGATTTAAGTTTTTCGACTTCAGCTGAGAGTTCCTTGATCGCATTGACTAAAACCGGAACAAGTCTCTCATACGACATGCCCATTTTAGTACCATCTTCATTTTTATCAACGAAAAGACGATTGTTTTTGTTTGTGCTATATCCAAATTCTTTTTCTATTTCTTCTACTTCTTGAGCAATTAATCCTACATTTAATTTCTCTTTTTTATGTGTGCCATCGGGAACAATATTTTTAAGATCTTCATTATCTGATGTAAAGTAATCACTCCTCTCATCCCATCGATAAGTAACGGGTCGAAGTTTATTAACAAAATCCAATCCAAAAGAAAGATCTTCAATATCAGATTTATCCCTTTCATCTGAGGTAACAGTCCAACTTACTCTAATATAAGCGTTACTAATACTATTATCCCCGAGAACGATTCGATTCGATTGAGTTGTTATTGTGTTCGATGGAGATGAAGATCTACCAGCATTATGACCTAGTAAAAGATTATTTGAACCAGTTGTTTGATCGTACCCAGCATGACGACCAACCATTGTATTACTTGCGCCGGAAGTATTTGTGTACCCAGCTTGAAATCCAACCATTGTGTTATTTGCACCAGTAGTTGCAATTCCGGTAGTTGTTCCAATGAATACATTATCATTATTGGTAGTAACTGATAAGCCCGCAGAATGACCAATCGCAACATTATACAATCCGGTAGTTTGATTAAGAAGAGCCTGATAACCCACCGCTACACTGATTGAAGCTCCGGTATCATTTTGAAGTGCCTGATAACCAACGGCAGTTTTAGCGCTTCCAGTTACGTTATCATATAGAGCTTGATAACCAACTGCGACATTGTGGTCTCCAGTCGTGGTTTCATGAGCAGCTTCTTGACCGATTGCTACGTTATTGAGTCCATCGGTCAAATCATACAAAGCTTGTCTTCCAACAGCGACGTTT
>Ga0075480_10001478_pt1 | contig 14924 bp, 25 predicted proteins | sample DEB08_DNA_7_FD_81590 | JGI IMG/M metagenome (GOLD analysis project Ga0075480, IMG submission 81590) | Aqueous microbial communities from the Delaware River and Bay under freshwater to marine salinity gradient to study organic matter... | ecosystem: Environmental > Aquatic > Marine > Coastal ... | reverse complement strand
TTAAGGTTGGCTTTAGGTTTGAGTTCAGGGAGTGAACGAGAACAATCCCGTCCTGCAGTCCATGCGTCAGGAACTGCACGAGCTCAAGCTCCGTTACGGCAACTCACCCACGGATTTCAACCGCTACCAGCTGGTGCGCCACGAACAGCGCCTAGCCCAGTGGGTCCCGAATGAAAAAATCGGCGCCTGACGACAGGCATGGAGCCTCAAGCGATTCACCTCGGCCCTGGCGCCGACCTTCGCAAAAGCCTTGAAGAGCTAGCCCAGCAGCAGCAGGCAGAAGGATTTGTACTGAGCATTGTCGGCAACCTGAGCAGGGTCGCTTTTGCTTGCCCCGGCAGTGACCAACCCACTGTGCTGACGGGAGAACTCGAAATCATCAGCCTGCAGGGGACGATCTCCCCTCAGGGTGTGCACCTGCACCTGAGCTTCTCCGATGGCGAGTGCCAGGTTTGGGGCGGACATCTCGAGCACGGCAGTGAAGTGCTCAAAGGTGCCGATTTATTGGTGGGTCTGCTGAAGCAATCCGCCCCCACGCGCGCTCCTTCCTCCACTGCTCAACCGCGAATCCGGCTTGCTGTTGCCGAGGGATGCCCCTGGTCGAACCGCGCGATGCGCATGCTGCGCAGCCTGGGAATTCCGTTCGAGCTGGCCCCACCGGAGGCGGGCTCACTGCCCCAGATCTGGATTGAGGGGGCGATGATCGGCGGGTACGAGGACCTGGCCGATTGGCACGGCCAAGGAAAACTTGATCGCTTCCGCACGGGCTTCTGAGACCAATACCTGGCAGCTCCGAACGGGGGCCCAGTGTCAATTGGTCATCGGACGCTTCCCCCCGTTTTCGTACAACGCTTCGAGTGGTGGGGGCCCCGTCCTCCAATCCCCTGCCGATCAACAGGGGCGCCTCGCACTGAAGGTGCCCATGGCAGGGCTGACCATCCCCCCTTTGGACTGCCAAACAGCCCGGCTCTTGGGCCTTCCGCTGCCCCCAGGGATCAGCGTTCAGATCCAGCCAGAACAGCTCGAGGGCGAGCTGGACCCGAGCAGCGGCGCCCTGAGCCTGCGCTTCCGATCTCGCTTTCGCTTCACCCTGGGACCTGCCCGTCAACCCGTCTACCAAGCCTCAGATCTCGTCGTGGACACCGCACTGACCAGCGGGTCCATCGAGGGGCTGCGGCACCGCCGTCAAGGGCGACCCCTCGACCAGGACGGCAGGGGGCAACTGGTGGGGGTCGCCAGCATCGCCCCCTGCCAGGACGCATGGCTCAATGCCTTTCTTGGCCTGCCTGATGAAGCGCTGGCCGTCATGGAGATCCAGCTCCTGAGGGCATGACGCGGGATCTCAAGGCGGCGCTGCTGATCCCGCTGGCTCTGCTGGCATTGGCTTGGCTGCAGGAGGGAATCGATCAACTGCTCTTTCGCGGGCAGTGGAACTTGCCGATGCTTCCCGGTGGTCCGGCCTTGGGGATCCTGACAGCCCCCTTCAGCCACGGCGGTTGGGGACATCTCCTCGCCAATAGCGGCTTGTTTCTTCCCCTCTCCTGGCTGGTCTGCTTCAAGAGCAAGTGGGACTATTTGGCCGTCTGGGCCGCTGTGTTGTTCACGGCTATTCCGGTCTGGCTGTGGTGGCCCAATGGCGCCCACGGCCTCTCAGGTGTGGTCTATGGATTACTGGGTTACCTGTTGTTGATTGGCTGGCTGGAGCGCAGACCATTGACCATGCTTCTGTCGCTGGCGGTCCTGCTGATCTATGGCGGAATTCTCCCCAGTCTTTTGCCGTTCTTCACCCCAGCTGGGGTGAGCTGGATCGGCCACGCCAGCGGCTTTGCAGGGGGGCTGCTCGCCGCTGCGGCGGTCTCGCGATCAAGACCATGACTCATCTCATCCCTCGAGCAGGCTTTGGCAAACCGCTGGGTTCGCTCCTGATCAGCCTCGCCATGGCCCTTGGCGCTTCGGCCCAGCCCTGGGCACCCGGCATGGAACCCCCACCGGTTCTGGAAGCCGCATCCGCCAAAGATGCCCTGAAGCTCGAGGCGTCCCGACAAGCCAGCCAACGCCAGGCCTATCTCCGGGAGGCCCATGAGCTGCTCCACCGCCATTGGGGCACCAAGGTCAAGCCACAACTGCTCTTCGCGGGCGATCGCGCCGATGGTTGCGGGGTGAAGGAGGTGCGCCATCCCATGGCCTTCTATTGCCCCCCCAGCAAACAAATCGCCATGGCCCTGGAACTGCGCAAGAGCGTCAGAGCAGCCAAGGGCCAGAGCGATGCTGCCCTGCTCTTGCTGGATCTGGCCGTCTTGGCCCATGAGTGGGGCCATCACGTCAACCGAGAAAAGGGGCTCGGCCCCTTCAGTGGCGGCATGGGGCTCACCGTCAAACAGGAGGAACTCGCTGCCGACTGGCGAACCGGAGTCTTTCTCGGCTGGCTGATGAACGTCGGCGCACTCCAGGTGGACGACTTCTCCAATACGGCGAATCTGCTCTTTGAGATGGGCGACTACGAGCGCATCTCAAGGCAGCACCACGGCTATCCCAAGGATCGCTTTCAGGCCCTGACCCTGGGGTTGAGCAGCCAGCTCCAACCGGGGCAGTCGGTGGGGAACTGGACCGTTGACACCAACGAAACCTTCAGCCGGCCACTCCCCGGGGAGCCAGGGGATTCCCTGCTGGGGGCACGGCGCTATGAGGTGCGGCGTTTCGAAATTGAGCGGGGCCAGCAGATCGCGACGAATCTGATCGGGGGGCTTCTCGGTGCGGCCAGCTGCGTCTGGGGCAGTCAGGACCAGTGCGTTGGGATGGCGATGCAACAGGGCAAGGGGAGAGCCCTGGGCAGCTACACCAAGCGCGAACTCACCCTCTGGTGCAACAGCGGCAGTTTTGATGTCAGTGCTGATGACTTCGACCCCCAACCCATCGGACGGGACGGCAAGGGGCAGGCCCAGGTGCTGGCGGCGAGGGACTGCTGAGCGTCAGCTGAACTCAAAGAGCAGCTCCAGAGTCAGCTTCTCCGCCAAGGCTGAGTCGATCGCGCGCAGATGACCGATGGCCGTCGGTCGATCGGAGCTGGGCAGCGCCCTGAGGTCCGCGACCGCGAGTTCCAAACAACGTCGATCGAGCTCGAGATTCACGCAGGGAATGCAGCGAACGGATCGAACCGTGGGCTCTCACTGGCATCCAGCGCTGGGGGCCAGATCCAGAGCTATCCCCCTCAGCCTTGCAAGGACTTGAGCTCTTCGTCCTGGCGGTGCTGCAGCCAGGCCTGCTGCAGATCGACGCGGGTAATGCGATAGCCCAGGAGACGGGCCTGCAGCAAGAGACCGTTGTCATCGCGGCAGCGCCGCAGCAGGTGACGCAAGTGCGGACGGGTCTCCGCATCGACGACCAAGCGCTCAAGTTCTTGCCAGCTCATGAGGCTTGAGTGGGTTCCAAACCATCGCAAAGCCAAAGCCCAGAAGCCAGGCATCGGCAGCGAGTCTCGCGAGCCTCCTGAGGCTCAACTGCAGCGGCTCTGTCGCCAGAACCCCTTTGAGGCTGCCGTGGTTCAAGCCCCAGCCCCGACCTTGATGGGCACATGAGACTGCTCCGTTTTGCAACGAGCTGTGTCATGCCCTTTCCCAGGGCGCCAGGGATCCCTTAACAACGACTCAAGCCGCCAGCGGGCGATGGGCTTCTTCGTTCAACTCACTGAAGCCATCGCAGAGCGTCAGTCCCTGCTGATGACGGGACTCGACCCGAACCCCGAGATGTTGCAGAGCTGGGCTCTGCGCCGGGGGATGGGCAACCGTTCCTTCCTGAGTCAGGCCAGGCACTGGATTAAGGCGGTGGTGGAGGAAACCAGTCCCCACGTCTGTGCGATCAAGGCCAGCCTCGGCTTCTACCAAGCCCTGGGCCCCCTCGGACTGGAGTTACTGCTGGAGGTGCGCGATCTGGTGCCGCGCGATCTCCCCCTGATCATCGACGCCAAACACGGCGATCTGAATTCTTCAACGGCCCTCGCCCACTACCTGTTCAAAGACCTGGGCGTCGATGCGGTCACCCTCTCTCCCCTGGCGGGTCAGGACATCGCCGCTCCGTTTTTGCTGTATCGAGACAAGGCAGTCGTCATCACCTGCCGCAGCTCCAACCCGGCTGCCAAACGAATCCAGTACCACCCCAACGACAGCGATCCCCTATTCCTGCAGATCGTGCGGGAGAGCCAACTTTGGGGCACCCCAGACCAGGTCCTATTGGAGGTGGGAACCAGTGACCCCAAGGTCCTCTCTCGGGTCAGACAGGCCGCACCCGAGCGCGTGCTGATGCTGCGTTCGATCTGGAGCGAAGAAGAACGGGTCGATGGACTGCTGGAGGCCGGCCTGAGCAACTCAGCGGATGGCCTACTGATTCCCATGCCCCAAAACCTGCTGGTTGAAGACGACTTAGCGGAGCAGGCCGAAGCACTCAAAGGTCGCATCAACCGCAGGCGAACCAGCTGGATGGAGCAGCACCGCTCCGAACAAGCCGAGACCTGCGAGCTCTGGCTGGCCAATCAAGCGTCCGAGCAAACCAGCTCGGATCCCATGGCGGAGCTCATCGTTGAGCTCTTTGACATCGGCTGCCTGTTGTTTGGGGAATACGTCCAGGCCTCAGGAGCCGTCTTCAACTACTACATCGACCTGCGGCAGATCATCTCCGATCCGAACCTGTTCCATCGGGTGCTCCATGGCTACGCGCAACTGATGGACGGCCTGGAGTTCGATCGCATCGCGGGCATTCCCTATGGAGCCCTACCCACGGCAACCGGGCTGGCTTTGCAGTTGCACAAGCCCCTGATCTACCCAAGAAAGGAAGTCAAGGCCCATGGGGCCAGGCGCCTGATCGAAGGGGATTTCCAGGAGGGAGACCGCGTGATCGTGATCGATGACATCTTGATCAGTGGCGGCAGTGTGCTCGAGGGCATTGCCAAGCTGGAGCGCTCCGGTTTGCAGGTCAACGACGTCGTGGTCTTTATCGATCACGGCGGTCAGCGCGATCAAAGTGCCCGCGAGCGACTGAAGGCCAAGGGCTATGACTTCCATGCTGTGCTGGACATCCAGCGCATCACCAAGGCCCTGCTGGATGCTGGTCGTCTCACGGCCGAGCAAGCCAAGGTGCTGGGATAGGGGGAGATGCGATGAGGCGGGTGACCAGGCTCCTGAGGACAACGGCCGGTCTGATCGCCCTGGGAGCTCTGTTGGTGAGTTGTGGCCCCGCAGCCCGTCAATCGCCACCAAAGAACCAACCTCAACCAGCGGCTTCGGACGAACAGCAGCGTCAACGCCAGGAGCAAGAGCTGCAGCTGCAGACGCTCACGGATGAGGCAGAGGATCTGTTCAACCGCGGCGAAAACGATCTGGCCTGTGAACGGGTGCGCCAGGCCCAGGAGCTCCAGTCGACGCTCGATGTCGAATTCATTGATCCCCTGGGGGAGCAGGCCAAGGCCTGCATCGAGCTCTGACGTTGCGCAGCTCCACCAACGCCATGGTCCTGGCGCGGGGCCTCAGCAAGACCTACCGGATTGCCGAGAAACAACCGGGACTGCAGGGCACCATTCGTCACCTGCTGCGACGCCGCTACCGGGACCTTGATGCCGTTAAGGCCATCAGCTTTGGGATCCAGGAAGGAGAGATGGTGGGGTTCCTTGGTCCGAATGGGGCGGGGAAAACCACGACCTTAAAAATGCTCAGCGGGCTGATTCACCCCAGTGCTGGTGAGCTGCGGGTCGCCGGAGCCATCCCGCAACGGCGGCAGCCTGGCTTCCTGCAGGACATCACCCTGGTGATGGGGAACAAGCAACAGCTGATCTGGGACCTACCTCCTTGGGATTCGATTCGGGTCAATGCTGCGGTCTATGGCATCCCCGAACGGGAGATGAAGCGCCGGGTCACTGAACTGGCGGATCTCTTGGAGTTGGGGGAGGAACTGCATCGCCCCGTGCGAAAGCTGTCGCTCGGCCAGCGCATGAAAGCCGAACTGCTGGCGTCATTGCTGCACCAGCCCCGGGTGCTGTTTTTGGATGAACCCACCTTGGGTTTGGATGTCACGGCCCAGGGGAGGGTTCGCGACTTCCTTGCCACCTACAACCAGCGCACTGGGGCAACCATCCTGCTGACGAGCCATTACATGGGGGATATCACGGCCCTCTGCGAGCGGGTCCTGCTGATCCACGAGGGGGCGTTGTTCCATGACGGCCCCTTGGATGCCCTGACCAGCAAACTCAGCCCCCATCGCCAGGTCCGACTGGAGCTGCATCAGCCCCAGCCGCGCGAGGCCTTTGAAGCGTTCGGAACCGTCGAGTCCCATCAGGACCATCAGGTTCAACTGCTGGTGCCACGGGATCAGCTGACGGATTCGGTAGCCGCGCTTCTCAGTCGCTTTGAGGTCCTGGACCTTGAAGTGAATGATCCGCCGATCGAGGAGCTGATGCGCAGCCTCTTCCAACAGGCAGGACGGAACTAAGCGTGCGCTCGCCCCGTGCGTCACTACGGATCGCCCGGACGCTGCTGAGCACCCAATACGCCTACATGCTGGAGTACCGCGCCGAGATCGCTCTCTGGGCCCTCTCCGGTGTTCTGCCACTGATCATGCTGGGGGTCTGGCAAAACAGCGGTGCGGCCAGTCAGGCGGGCTGGAGTCCCGCACAACTGCGGCATTACTTCGTGGCGGCGTTCATCGTCCGCCAGTTCAGCGTGGTCTGGCTGATCCATGTCTTTGAAGAGGACGTGGTCAGCGGCAAGTTGTCGCCATTTCTGCTGCAACCGCTCCAACCCCTGTGGCGTTACTTCGCGGCACACCTTGCGGAACAGGCCACACGCATCCCCTTTGTGGCCCTCATGCTCCTGGCGTTGAGTGCGGTCGATCCAGGGTTGCTCTGGAGGCCGAGTCTTCAGAAACTGCTACTTGGCCTCATGGCCCTGTGGGGCGCGTTCGTCCTGCGGTTTTTGCTGCAAACCCTCAGCAGCATGCTCTGTTTTTGGAGTGAGCGCGCTGCGGCTTTGGATCGCCTCCTGGTGATTCCCTATCTCTTCCTCTCGGGGCTGGTGGCACCACTCGACACCTTTCCGCCTGCCGTGCAGCGCTTCGCCCTCGCCACACCCTTTCCAGCGATGGTCGACTTCCCGGCACGGCTGCTTTCAGGGCTACCGGTGGACCTGGGCGGTGGGTACTTGAGCCTGCTGATCTGGTGTCTGATCCTCAGCCCCCTCTGTTACTGGGGCTGGCAGAGGGGGCTGAGGCGCTACGGAGCCATGGGCGCATGAGACGCTCCAAAACCCTGGCGATGCTGCTGCAGTTCTGGCGCAGCTCATTGGAGTCCGAGAGCGAGTACCAGCTCAACCTCGTTCTGGAGTGCCTCTCTGTTTTCGGAAATCTGGCCGGAAGCCTCTTTGTGCTGTCTCTGCTGTTTTCTGGGCAGTCCACCCTTGGGGGCTGGACCTGGAATGAAGCGCTCATCGTCCTCGGGCTTTACACGCTGCTCGATGGCTTCACGAGCTGCCTGCTCCAGCCGAACCTCAGCAAGATCGTGAACCACGTTCAGCAGGGCACCCTGGATTTCGTGCTGCTGAAACCGGTGGACTCGCAGCTCTGGCTGTCCCTGCGTTGCTTCTCCCCCTGGGGCGCTCCAGGTTTGCTGGCTGGTTGCGTCCTGGTGGTCCTGGGCTTACCCGAAATCCGCCCTCAGTCCTTGCTCTTGGGTGGACTCTTGCTGGCCAGTGGTGCTGCGATTCTCTACAGCCTCTGGTTCTCACTCGCAGCCCTCTCGATTTGGTTCGTGAAGGTCTGGAATGCCACTGAAGTTCTCCGCTACACGCTCGTGGCGGGGCGCTATCCGGTGAGTGCCTACCCACCGGCTCTGCGGCTGGTGTTCGTGTTTGTGCTGCCGGTGGCCTTCATGACCACCGTTCCCTCCCAGGCCCTTTTGGGTCAGGGGTCCTGGCACTGGGCCCTGGGATCAGTGCTGATGGCCGCGGGGAGCCTGATCGCCAGTCGCCTCTTCTGGCAATTTGCGCTCCGTCACTACACGTCAGCCAGCAGCTGAATCCAGACCCAGCCTTGCACTGGATACACAGTCTGTGTAGGATTGCCGGGAGGTCCAGGTCAGAGATTGGCCAGCGAACGCCACCAAGTCATCCTGAGCGAGGCCGCGGCGCACTGGGTTCGCGGCTTCTCAAAGGAGCAGCGCCACTCGATCTCGAAGGCCATCGCCATCCTTGTCGATGAGGCAATCGAGCGTCGTGCAGCCCCCGGCCTCGATGAGACCCCAGACACGGACTTCCGCCAGTTCCTTCGCGAAAAGTTCTCGATGGACTTCGAGATTTGGTCCCATTCCAAGCGCGGGTAGGACGTACACAGATGTCCCCATCCATGACTCCCTTCTTCCAATCTGGAATCAGCCTTGAAACCTCAATCCAGCTCAGCACCTGGCTGGATGCTCGCTTTGGGGCGACGACGGATGAGCAGACGGCGAGCGATCGCCTGGGACGACAGGCCGGGTTGCTTGTCGCCCATGACCTGGTCACGGCTCAATACGCAACCAATGGGATGGCCGATGTCTTTGCGGCGATGCATAGCTGTATCGACGACTGGCTGGAGACGTCTCCTGTACCGCCAGGGGAACGCCGGCCGATCAAGCGCCGTGCGGTTCGCGCGGGGGTGATCCAGTGCTGGACATCACTGGCCGAGATGCGGCCGGATGAGCCCTGCTACCAGGAGCTGATGGAACAAACCTGTGCAGCGGTCATGGTGGCTGAATTGGCGGAGGATCAACCGAGCGCCTGAGACCTAGTCAACGAAGCGTTTGTAGAGCCAGCGCACAAAACCACCGATCAAGGGGACAGGGGCAAACGTTGGGCCGACAAAGTCGAAATAGTCGCGGTGATCAACGATCAGACCCTGGTCATTGAGCCGCAGTCGCGTCGCGCCCGGATACACGAACTCAATGCCCTTGATCTTCAGCCCCATCGTCCATTCGACAAAAGCGGTTTGGCCGCTCAGGGCGACGGCGTGCGGAGCCAGGTAGACATCATCGCAACGGTTCACCAGGCCATCCTGGGCATCGAGGTAGGCCTGAAGTCCGTCGCGGGACTGGGTGGGATCCTCAAAATGCACATCCGGTGCATACACCGCTTTCCATTGCCCATGGCTCGGGGCCGGTGCGCCATAGGGCTTGGTGAACAGCTGACGCAGGGACTGCTCCGTCAGTGGGAGCTGGAATCCGGAGGAAGAAGCAGTCACAGCTCAAGGAGCGGGTGCGCTCATCCTGGCTTCCTGGGAGGAGCGCTGCGGGGATGCAACTGCAGGTAGCGATCGACAGGCAGGGGTTGGAGTTGTTCGTAGCCAACCGGAAGCCAAAGATCCCCCTGCTGGGCGTTGTAGTGAATCTCCCAGTGATAAAGGCCCACCAAGGCCTGGGGATCCTCCTTAATCAAGGAGGCATAGAGGAGAACAGCCTCGCCGTAGAGATCGCTGTTGTTGTAGCCCCAGAGACCACGGCGAATGTTCTTGAGACCGCCGCGGCGCACGAGATAACGGGCCGCTGCCTGAATCGCATCATGGGGATTACGGATGTCCCCTCGGCCGATGCCTGGCTCCGCCCAGGTGGTTGGCAAGAACTGCATCGGGCCCTGGGCATTGGCAATGGAGACGCCGTCAATGCGTCCCATCCCGGTCTCCACCAAGTTGACCGCCGCGAGCACCTCCCACTCGATCCCTGTCGCGGCTTCGGCCTTGCGGTAGTGGGCGAGTAACTGGGGCAGGGGTTCGGGGGGAATAATCCGCCAGGCCGGCACCTGGGTAGGGCGGCGTTTGCTCATCGCCAGAAACGCACGTCTCGCCGCCAGGTGCCGTTCGGCCACGGAACGCCAACGGGTTGGGAGTTGATCCAGGACCGCCTGACTGCGCTGTCGATCAAGCGAGAGAACCCGATAGATCACCTGCTGTTGATGGGCCAAATCCGGGAGTTGGTCCGCTGGCGTCTGCGGATCGCGCAACTGGCTCTCAAGCGCAGCCAGTCGACGCGCGGTCTCGCTTGCAGCACGAGGAACCGTTGGGTAACTGCGGGGTTGCCGCCGCGGCGCGGCGGCGGGAGCAGCATTGCTTTGGGCCTCGTTGGGGGAGGCACAGGCCACCAGTCCTGCCAGGGCTGCAGCAAGAACCAAGCCAACGGATCGGGTCATGGATTCAGGGCCGCTGCGCCCATGCCTACAGCAGACTGCAGCGACCGATCAATCAGCCATGACCGTTCTGGTGCTGGAGGAGTCCCAGAGGCGCAAGTGGGACGGATCCGATGACGTCCTGTTTTATGCCGAGCCGCGGCTGGTGCATCACCTGGACCAGGCCTTCCGCACACGGCTCACCGCGCTCTACACAGAGCGGATTCCAAAGAACGCCGTAGTGCTGGATTTGATGTCCAGCTGGGTCTCACACCTTCCAGAGGACAAGGCCCTCGAGCGGGTGATCGGGCACGGTTTAAACGAGAAAGAACTCGCGGCCAACCCCCGCCTGGATAGCTACTGGCTGCAAAACCTCAACCAAAACCAGGAACTACCACTACCCAGCAGCAGCGTGGACGCCACCTTGATCGTCGCCGGCTGGCAGTACCTCCAATATCCCGAGGCCATCGCCAGTGAACTGCTGCGGCTGACGCGGCCTGGCGGTCAGGTGATCGTTGCCTTCTCCAACCGGATGTTCTTCACCAAAGCACCCCTGATCTGGACCGATAGCAGCGATCAGGACCATCTCGATTACGTCGCAGGGGTCCTGGAGGCCCAAGGCTGGCAGTCAACCGAGCGAATCGCAGAAACCACAAAGGCCGCTGGCGTGATGGGGCTGCTCGGTCAGCCGGGTGACCCGTTCTTTGCCGTGATTAGCCACAAACCAAACCAGCTGCCTTAAGCGGCCCAATCGCGGTCGCGCCCCAAGGGAGCTGGAGCGTTCGTTGGTTCGTCCGCGGAGTAGGCCAACTCGAGGATCAAGCGCTTGGCCTTCTGGCGCAGACGGCGCCGATGGCTCAGAAAGGCCCGCACCAGTTGAAGACCCACCACTCCGTAGAGCAGCAAGAGCGCGGCGTTGGCAACGGCAGCAAGCATGCGGCAGCCCCAAAGGTGGGTCCATGAGAGCCGCTTCATGGAGCGCGGGCAATCAATCGAGAGAAAGTTTTTTGATTTGGCTCTGCAACGCTGTCGCCCAGGGCACCCGGTCACTCGCGTAGGTTGAAGGCTGGTACAGGGCCTTCAGATGACAGCGAGTTCAGAAGGTCTAACGATTGGTGAGCTGGAGTCCAAATACTTCCTCTACCGCAAGGCCCTGAAACAGCTGCTGCTCGAAGGACGTTCGACCGCCGGCATCGAAAAAACCCTGGTCTGGAGCAGGCTCGAGACCCTGCACAACTGCCTTCCCCGTCAGTACAAGGCACCGGACCAGATCCGCTACCAGCTTCAGCGGGAGATTCAACGGGAGAGCACGGCCAGCTAGGCCGGTCCTCTCGAACAGCTGACCCCGAGTCCTCAGGACAAGGATGTTTCCGTGACAGCGTCATCTGATGGATGCCGCTCTCCTGGAGGCCGCTGAGGTCTTTCATCCCCCAGGGACCGTGTTGCAGGTCAGCCCCCTGGGAAGCGGCAATGTCAACGACACCTATCTGGTCGAGACCGCTCGCGGAGCGTATGTCTTGCAGCGGATCAACACCGCGGTTTTTGGCTCACCGGAGCAGGTGATGCGCAACCTGCTGACCCTGCAGGCGCATATCGCAGGGAAGGAGCAGCCACCGCAGAGCTCCCGCTGGGAGCACCCGCAGTTGCTGGTGCCAAGGGGCTCAGCCGATCCCTGGCATCGCTGCCAAAAGGGCAAGGTCTGGCGCTGCATGAGCTTCATCGGCCAGGCCCGCAGCGTTGATGCGATTGAGGATGAGCGGCAGGCCTACGAACTGGGCCGGGGGCTCGGTCGCTTTCATCAACTGATCCACGACCTCCCCACCGAGACTCTCCACGACACCCTCGAGGGGTTCCACATCACCCCTCGCTACCTCGATCAGTACCGGCAGGCGCTGGTGCGCACACAAGCCGAGCCCTGCGAGGACACCGACTTCTGCATTGCCTTTATTCGCGAGCGCGAAGGCTTCTGCTCCGTCCTCGAGCAGGCCAAGGAGCGCGGCGAACTGCAGGAGCGGCCGATTCACGGTGATCCCAAGATCAACAACGTGATGCTGGACACAGAGACGGGCGAGGCCGTCGCCCTGATCGATCTCGACACGGTGAAACCAGGACTGGTGCAGTACGACATCGGAGATTGCCTGCGCTCCTGCTGCAACCGGGCTGGCGAGGAGGCCAGCAGCCCCGATCAAGTCAGTTTTGATCTGGGATTAGCCGAAGCCATCCTGCGGGGCTATCTCGAGGCGGCCGGTTCGATGCTGACGGCATCGGATCGTCGCTTCATCCCCGAAGCCGCTCGACTGATCAGCTTCGAACTAGGTCTTCGCTTCTTCACGGATCACCTCAATGGCGATGCCTATTTCAAGGTGAAGACGCCCGGACAAAACCTCAAACGCGCCCGCGTGCAATTTGCACTCACCCAGAGCATCGAAGAGCAGTGGGAGTTGCTGCAAACGCTGCTGGTGGGCCTGAGCAACCAGGCCCCTGCTGCCCTGTAAGCGTGCTTCGCCTGCAGCCCTTTCAACACGAAGCGTTCCTCCAGGACTGCAGTGTTGAAGCGAATCTCGTTCTGTGCGATTCCGAGCTGCAACTGCAGTTCAGGTTGCAGGGCCCAAGCGATCAACTGGTTTGCCCGGAAGCAACAGCCGAGCCCAAGCGTGTAGACGGTCTTTGGCAGAGCACCTGCCTCGAAGCTTTTTTTGGCGTTCCGGGCCAGCGTCCCTACTGGGAGTTCAACCTCAGTCCCAGTGGTGATTGGAACCTCTACAGGCTGGAGGACTACAGGCAGGGGTTGGCCATCGAAACGGGGATCCAGGTCAAAGGAATCAACAGCCGCCGGCAGGAACTGGATTCGGCCTTGATCCTGGAGTCCGAGGTTTGCCTGGATCTGAAGAAAGCCTTTGAGCAACTGGAATGCTCTCTGACGGCCGTTGTCGCGTTACACCACCAGGGATGCAGCTTTTGGGCGTTGAAGCACTGCGCCAGTGAAGCCGATTTTCACCGGCGCGAAAGCTTCAGCATCACGGCAAAACAATCCGCTCAAGACTGATTACAAAACCGAAGAAATTCACACGCTTTGAAAGCGAAACGTTCTTTTCAGTAGCGTGCGCTACATCAACGCCTGTCCGGTTTGAATGTCACCCACTGCGGAGAAGAGCACCTGGTCAGCATGACCACGGCTGAAGCCTCCCAGCTGGTCGATGCCTGCGCCTTGCTTCTTCTGGCATCGAAAACGACCCCGGATTGCCAACTCAAGCCCGAGATGGCTGCGGTGTTGCAGACCGTCTTCGAGCACCTCAGCACCCACGTCGTCTAAGCGGCCGCTAGAAACGGCCCATGCACGCACTTTCCCTACCCACCTGGTGGATCCATGTGGCCTCAGTGTTGGAGTGGGGACTGGCCATGCTGGCCATTCAACGGTGGGGCCAACGGCGCGGAGAGCCGGAGTGGAACTGGCTAGCGCTGGCCATGGTTCCAGCGTTGATCAGTGCCATGGCCGCCTGCACCTGGCACCTCTTCGATAACGCCCAGGAGCTCTACGGACTGGTCGTGCTGCAGGCCGGCTGCACCGTCCTTGGCAACGCTGCCATGGCTCTGGCGGCCTGGAATCTCCAGCGCAAGCGGGCAACCCTGTGATGAACGGGCTGATCCAAGCTCTCAGCGCTGGTCTGAGCCAACTCGGGAGTGTTGATCCCTCGCCCCTGTTCGCGGCCTCACTGTTCCCTTACCTGGCCTTTCTCTGGTGGGCCTGGAAGTCCAAACGCGTTCCACCCCTAGCCCTCTGGGGCTTTGGCTTCACCTTGATCTTTGTCTTGATCACGATTGCAGCGGCCCTGCTGGCCGAAGGGCTCTACGGCCGTCAGTTGGCCGATGTGGATCCACTGCATGGGGGCGCAGAGCTGTTCTTGACCGTCAGCAACGTGATGATCCTGCTGGGATTCATGCCCAAGGGGGTGAACAAGTCTTAAGCGAAGGGGGCCTTTGGCCTGCGCCGCTCGGAAGATGAGGTGTCACCCAAAGATTTCGATGCTCGCTCCTCTGCTGGCTATCGCCCCCGCCTCCGTGGCCTGGTCTCCCAAGGTGGGCCTGGTGATGATCATCGCCAACGTGATCGCCATCGGCATCGGCAAGGCCACCATCAAGTACCCCAACGAGGGTGCACAGCTTCCCAACGCAGCCATGTTTGGCGGCATGAGCCACGCCGCTCTGCTGGCCACCACCTCCTTCGGTCACATCCTCGGCATGGGCGCGATCCTCGGCCTGGCCGCCCGCGGCGTGGTCTGATCCACGCTCCTTCGTTCAGTCGTCTGAAGCCCCCCTCCTGCAGGGGGGCTTTTTTGTAGCCATGGATGCCCAGCCCAGCAGGTAGGGCAGGGCCCGCAGCCCATAGCGCTCGAAGCGGTAATCAAACAACAACCGCGAGAGTGCCTCGGCACTGGCCGTTGTCTGCAACCCCTCGAGTAGACGCTCCAAACGACGATCGGCCGGTTCACCGGAGAGACCGAGCCAGGTGCGTTGGGCCAGACGGCCGCTCAGGGACCAGCGCCACCCCAGCTGTTGGCGCAAACGTTTGGGATAGCTCGCGAGTGCCCGGCCTCGCCCAGCCAGCGCCCCCAGCAGGAAGGGTGCAAGAACATCGGCACTAGTCAGGGCATGGCGAATGCCTTCGCCACCGAGCAGGTTTCCGGTGCTGACCGCGTCGCCCAATCCCACCAGAGCACCACGTTGATGCGCTTCACGGCGACGAATCGTGCTGCGGAT
>Ga0075480_10001477_pt1 | contig 14926 bp, 8 predicted proteins | sample DEB08_DNA_7_FD_81590 | JGI IMG/M metagenome (GOLD analysis project Ga0075480, IMG submission 81590) | Aqueous microbial communities from the Delaware River and Bay under freshwater to marine salinity gradient to study organic matter... | ecosystem: Environmental > Aquatic > Marine > Coastal ... | reverse complement strand
TTACTTACCATTCAAGTGGCGTGGTTGGGCTGACTATGGAACTGGTGCGATCGGTGACATGGCCATTCACAATGTCGATCCAGCTTTCTGGATTTTTAAGCTAGGTCTTCCGAATAAAGTTGTGGCTAAGTCTTCAAGCCCTGTAACAGTTGCTTATCCTGAGTGGTCGATCATTGACTTTTATTTTGATAAGTCACCTGTAACTGGTAAACCAATGAAGATTACCTGGTACGACGGTAAGAAACTTCCAAAACTTCCAGAAGGTTGTAATCCAAACCTAACTCCAGGTGGAAATGGTTGTATGGTTACTGGTTCTAAAATGACAGCTTTAGGCGGTATGCAAGCTGCAAGACCATTGCCAATTGCCATCACAGGTCAGGAATACAGTAAAGATGTTAAAGACTTAGAGAAATACTGGCGTGCAGAAAGCAAAAAGCTGGAAAGTGAAAGTCACTATGCTCAATGGATAAATGCAGCTAAGAAAGGCGATGTTGATGGCCCTGGTTCTAAGTTTGACTACTCAGCTCCATTTACTCAGTCACTTTTACTGGGTGCAATTGCTCTACGTTATCCAGGACAAGAGTTAATTTGGGATAATGATAAAGAGAAGTTCTCTAATCACTCAGATGCTAATCAATGGCTTAACTTTAAGCCTAGAGAAGGTTATAGTCTTTCAATCTAATACCTAATAATTTTTAAATTCATTAAACCCTGTTCTTGATCAAGAATAGGGTTTATTTTTTGAGCGAAACTAACTAAATGTTTAAACTTATTTCATAATCAGGTTAACAATATTACTAAATTTTTTATAATGTGTTAAAAAATATGTTATATAAAAGTCACATTTAATGTCCAGCTTAAGTATTTTTATTTAAACCGTGATTTGAAATAGTTTTAAAAGGTATATGTATGAAACGAGTTTTATGTGTGTTATTTCTAGTCCTGGCAGCTAACCTGTCTTTAAACTCTGCAGAAAAGCCCAATATAGTTTTCTTGTTAGCTGACGATATGAATCGGGATACTTGGGGAGTGTACGGAAGTAAAGATTGTAAAACTCCAAATATCGATCAATTAGCTAAAGAAGGAATGACTTTTCAAAGTGCCTATTGCTCTGTAGCTATGTGTGCACCATTTCGCCAGGAGCTTTACAGTGGAAGAAGCCCATGGAGAACTGGTACGCTGGCGAATCACTCAAAATCACATGCCGACACAAAAAGCCTTCCTCACTATTTAAAACCGCTTGGGTATAGGGTTGCTCTTACGGGGAAAACTCACTTTGGTCCAAGTCAGGCATATCCATTTGAAATGCTTAAAGGTGGAAAAGACAACAAAGGCTTTGTTGCTACAGCAAGTAAATTTTTTGATGAATGTAAAAAAGACAGTAAACCATTTTGCTTGTTCATTACATCATCAGACGGACATGCTCCATTTACCACTGGCGACCCATCACAATATGATGCAAGTAAACTAACAGTTCCTCCTTATTGGCTCGATACACAAGTTCTTCGTGAAAACCTTGTTAAGTACTATGCCGAAATTACCAACTTTGATAACCTTGTTGGTGAAGTTCGCAAGAGCCTTAAAGATAAAGGTCTTTGGGATAATACAATTTTTGTGGCTTGTAGTGAGCAGGGCGTTCAATTTCCATTTGCTAAATGGACTTGTTATAAAAATGGCTTGAATACAGGAATTGTTATGTCCTGGCCGGGAGTAATTAAACCAGGTTCAGTTTTAGATGAACTTATTTCAACTGCAGATATGACTCCTACTTTTGTAGATGCAGCTGGAGGAGTTCTTAAGGAAGGGGATGTTGATGGCAAAAGTTTCCTGAAAATTCTTAAAGGAGAAAGTCAGGTTATCAATGAATTTGTTTATGGCGCTTTCACAAACTGTAACATCATTGATAATAAAGATCGCATTTATCCAATTAGAGTTATCCGCGACAAAGACTTCTCTCTTATCTATAATCCAAACCACAAGAGCTTGACTTCAAATGTCACTCTTTCAGGAGTTATGCAGAAACTTCATGGAGCGGAGAAATCGACTAGGAAAGAAGGTGGACCAGCCACTTCATGGTTAGAACTCAAAGGAAAATCTGAAAAAGCAGATGCTTTGATCCACAAACTTAATAACCGCCCTGAATTTGAGCTTTATCATCTGAAAAGTGATCCATATGAAATGAAGAATGAGATCGATAATCCAGAATACAAAGTTGTTGTTGAAAAGATGAAAAAAGCTCTTATGGCCAAGCTGAATGATCTGGGTGATACAGATCCAATAGCGACTGAAAAGAAACTGGTCAAAGCTCCCAAAGCAAAAAAGAAAAAGAAGCAAAAATAATTTCTCTGATTGTGCAGGCGTTTGCCTAAAAAAAACTATTCTCCGTGTGCCATTTTTGTAATGTATGTGAATTGTCTACGAATAAGTATTTAAGTGTATTTAGAAGGAAGAAACATGAATAAACTAATGACGATATTGATTGTCTCTTTTACTTATCTCTTTTCTGTTACTGCTGCAGAAAAACCAAATATTGTAATTATCTTTAATGATGATCTGGGCTATGCTGATGTTGGCTGTTTCGGAGCTCCTAAAATAAAGACTCCCCATATCGATCAATTAGCTAAAGAAGGAATGAAGTTCACTGACTTCTATGTAGCTTCTGCCGTTTGCTCAGCGTCTCGTGCAGCATTATTAACTGGTTGCCACCCGGAAAGAGTTGGGGTTAAAGGCGTTTTCTTTCCAAATCGAGGGAAACAGGGTTTGGATCCGAAGCATGTGACTATTGCAGAAATGCTCAAAGAGGTTGGCTACAAAACTGCAGCAGTAGGTAAGTGGCACTTAGGCGATCACGTAGACTTTCTTCCGACTAATCAGGGTTTCGACTCCTATTATGGAATTCCATATAGTAACGACATGAGCCCAGCTAAAGATATGGCTTACAGTAAAGATTGTTTGTATCTAGAAGGATTCTCTCCAGAAAAGCTTGCTGAAGGATTCAAAAAAGCGGGAAAGAAAGGAAGAGTTTTCAAAGATAAAGTTCCTCTAATGCGCAATGAGGAGTGTATTGAATTTCCAGCTGACCAAAGAACAATTACCAAACGTTTCGCAACAGAAGGCATCAAATTCATGTCTGAAAGTGTGAAAGAAGGAAAGCCTTTCTTTCTATACCTGGCTAACTCTATGCCACATACACCTCTTTTTGTTTCTGAAGACTTTGATGGTAAAAGTGCAGGAGGTCTTTATGGCGATGTTATTGAAGAGATCGATCACAATGTAGGTCGTGTTTTGGATCACATTAAGAAACTCAATATTGAAGAAAATACTCTAGTGATTTTCTCTTCAGATAATGGACCGTGGTTGATTAAAGGAAGTCATGGTGGTTCAGCACTTCCACTATTCGAAGGAAAAATGACCAGCTTTGAAGGTGGACAGCGCGTTCCAACTGTAGTTAAGTGGCCAGGTAAAGTACCTGCAGGAACAGCTTGTAAAGAACTGGCTTGCACAATGGATTTACTTCCAACAATTGCTGGATTAGCTGGAGCAAAAATACCAAGCGTACTTCCTCTTGATGGTAAGAATATAATAGACTTAATGACTGGCAAAGAGGGCGCTAAAACGCCTCATGAATATTACTTCTATGCTAAAGGAAATGCAGTTAGAAGTGGAGATTGGAAGTATCACCAAGTGGAACTTTTTAAAGTTAAAGCTACAGCTAGAAAAACAAAAGGTCCTTCACTTTATAACCTCAAAGAAGATATTGGGGAATCTAAAAATCTTATCAAAGAATATCCTGAAATCGCCGAGCGTTTAAAGAAAGCTTTAGATGCTCACAAAAAGCGTATTTCTAAGAAGTAGAACAAATAAATTTAGTCGAAAAGCCTTTGCTGCTTTTCGGCCTGTCTCAAGTTACTTCTAGTTTCAGTTAAAAAAAATCTGAATATCTGTCAAGAGTTTTTTTCTAGCTTTAGTTCATATCTTAAAATACACAAAGATGGTTTAAGAATATGAAGCTGATAGAAACGGATGATGGATTAATATTAAAATTCTCCTGCCAAAGCTGTGCTAGGTCGCTGGAGATTTTAGCTGAGCCTTGTTTATTTGAATGCCCTTCCTGTTCACAGGACTACAAACTCAGGGTCGAAGATGGTGATATTTGTGTTAAGGCAATTGATAAAAACACAACTAAGAAATCTTCAGGTCAGGTTAAAAACAATTCCAAAAGAAAAATTCGAACTACTCCACCTGTAGCAAATGCAGGTCGTTCTTCTCGTCAACGTCGCAAAAAGAAGTCTTCATCCACAGCGATAATAGCTTCATTTTTTGTGACTCTCATCGTTTTGGGTGCAGGAGTAATGTGGTGGAAATCTCTAGATGAACCAGAGTCTTATTCAATTGAAACAAGCCAAAGCAACAATGATGAAGCTATTGCCAATACAGCTGGAGATACAGTTTCAGTAGAATCAGCTTCTGCAAAAACAGTTTCAGCTCATGGAGATTTTAGTCAGGTAAAAACAATATTCGAAGAGAGTTGTGTTGGCTGCCATGGACCTAAGCGCCAAAAAGGTAAGTTCCGCATGGATACTCTAGCAGGAGTTCTGAAGGGCGGTAGCTCAGGCAACCCAGCTATTGTTAAAGGCAATGCTTCAGAGAGTCTTCTTTACAAGTTGATCAGTCTGCATGCAGGCGATGATGATATTATGCCAAGTGATGGGGATCCATTAACTAAGAATCAGCAAACAATTGTTAAAAATTGGATCAATGCAGGAGCTTCTTGGGAAGGAACTCTAGTTCCTAAGGAAAAGCTAAAGAAAATAGTAATAGAACTTACAGATTCTCCTTTTGCTAACAAGATAAGTGTTGATTTGACTAAATCTAAAAATCAATCACTGGCAAGTCAATATGTAGATTCCTTAATAGATAAACATTTGAAAGCCAATGGCAAAGAACCAGGTGTTTTAGTATCTGATGAAACTTTTTTGAGAAGAGCATTTATCGATATTGCTGGTAGAATACCAACACTCCAAGAATTCGATCGTTACCTTTCTTCTAAGTTAGATAGGCTAGCCTTGGTTGATGATCTTATAAACTCTCCAGGTTATATTAGTCATAGTCATAACTACTGGCTGGATGCCCTAAGGGTTAAAGAAAGAGTTGCTAAAAATACACTAGAGACATACAACAACTGGATTCAGCAAGCTATAAAGCAAAACATGCCTTTCGATAAATTTGCTTACAAATTGGTCGCATCTGAAGGCGCATATGGCGATCCAGAAAATGCCTCTGTTGGTTACTACTTGAGAGATGACCTTACCGGATTTATGGCAGAGGACAGTTTGAGTAATACAATGCAGCTTTTCTTAGCAACGGATATGCTTTGTGCTCAGTGTCATGACCACCCTTACAAAAAGTGGACTCAAAAAGACTTCTATAAACTTCTGGCATTTACTAATGGCACAAACGTAAATGGTAGAGCTCACAATCATCGAGAAACTAGAGAGATGGTAAAAATCCTTAAGCCACCATCAACACCTCGTAAAAATGGTTTAATTGGTTATTACAAGACAATTCAAGCTGGTGTTTTCAAAGGCGGTTCAGGATCTATAAAGCTTCCTGTTGATTACCAATATGATGATGGTAAGCCAAATGAATTAATTAATGCTCAGGTGCCTTTCGGTAATCCTGTTCAAATTAACTACAATAAAACTCAGCCAAACCGTAAGTCCAAGGACGTTAACCTTGCTATGAAAGGTGGGGATAATGACTTTAGAGGTAGAATGCACTTGGCGAAGTGGATGGCCTCTCCAGAGAACCCAATGTTTACCAAAACTATTGTCAACAGACTTTGGGACCGTGTTTTTGGTTCACCACTTGTTGGTAAGAAGCTCGATATGAAAGAAAGTGACATGGGAGACAATCCAGGTCTTACTAAATTTCTGAATGACGTTATGAAGCTTGCTAAGTACGATCAAAAAGTATTCATGAAGATTCTTTTCCAAACTAAAGCTTATCAACGTGCTGCTATGGAGTTAGTAGAAGGTAAATTTTATCATCCGGCTCCTGTAGTTAGAAGATTGACTGCAGAACAAGTTTGGGATTCACTTTTGGCTGTCCGCTCGAAAAACCCGGATGTCGGAGTTGGTCAAGGTAAGTATACCAAATACAATTTGATCTACAAAGAAATGGTAAACATGAGTCCAGCTGAAAGAATTGATTATATGCAGAATCGAGACAAAAGGCTCAAAGAGGCTAAAAAGAAATATGAAGCCTTGCCAGGAGTTACACTTTCTTCCAAGTCACATAGAGCTTCAATGTTGAGACCAGGAAGAGCATCATTTCTTAATATTTATGGAATGTCCGATAGAGGTCTCATAGATGGAGCTATCCAGGAAGCTACCATTCCTCAAGCCTTACATTTGATGAATAATGACTTATATCTTGGAGTAAGAAAACAGGGTAGACACAACTCATTCTTGTACGATAAGCTCAAGCAAAAATCTGTATCTACTGAAGAGAAAATCAAGTATATCTATAATGCCATTCTTACTCGTAACCCAACTGACTCTGAAGTTAGCCTAGCTAAACAGCATTTGGTTGGTAGTAAAGGGCTTGACCAGGAAACTTTAGCCTGGGCTTTAACTAACTCTCACGAATTTAAAATCAAAAGGTAAATCATGAAAGACTTATTTTTAAAATCAGATGAATTGACTCGCAGAAATGTGGTTAAGGGTTTAGCTGCTGGCTTACTTGGTTTACATTTCACTAACGATTTAGCCCACGCTAAGACAGCTGCATTAATAGGCGGCGGTAAAGCTAAATCAGTCATCTTCATTAATGTTTCTGGGGGATTCAGTCAAGTTGACAGTTTCGATATCAAGGAAGCAAATAAAGATGCCAACAAAGCATCGTCTCCCATAAAGAGTAGTGCGGATGGAATTCTTGTAGGAAAGTACTTTACGGGAATGGCAAAGCACATGGATAAATTTGCGGTAATTAACTCTATGTGTCACACTCAAGGAACACATCATCACGCAACATATTTGACTTTAACTGGCTATGAAAGCCGTGGAACTATTGCTCATCCTGAACTAGGCGCCTGGGCCAGTAAGCTTGGAGGCAAAGGGGCTGGAGCTATTCCTCCTTTCGTAAAAATAGGCAATAGCGGTGGAGCTGGTAGAGGCTTTTTCTCAAGCCAGTTTTCTGCTCTACCGGTTAAGGACCCAACTAAAGGAATACAGTTTGTAAAGACTCCTAAAGGTCTAAGTGCGGGTGATTTTAAAAAGCGAGTATCTTACCTCGATAAGATTAATCAGCAATATGAAGCAAAAATGAACAATAAAATCACTAAAGACTATAGTGATATTTATGATCAGGCTTTAAAAATGATGACTAGTCGTGACCTTGCTGCCTTTGATCTAAATCATGAAAAAGAAGCAACCAGAGAGCGTTACGGTAAAAATGAATTTGGTAATAGCTGTCTTTTGGCTAGAAGGTTGGTTGAAAAAGGCGTTCGCTTTATGTCGCTGACTAATGGAGGATGGGATGATCACTACGGTATTTATGGTGAATTTAAAGATAGAGCAGTAGATCTTGATCAGGGTGTTGCAGCTCTCATGGCTGACCTTCGTTCCATGGGCTTATTGGACAGTACATTAGTAGTTTTTACTTCTGAATTTGGTCGTGGAGCTAAGTTGAACAGTCAAGCTGGTCGTGGACATAATCCACTTGGTTATACTTCCATGCTTGCTGGCGCTGGTGTCAAAGGCGGTCAAAAATATGGTAAGACGGATAAAATGGGCGGAGTTGCAGAAGAGAAGAAGGTTCATCCAGCTGACCTAAATGCAACGATTGCTTATGCAATGGGCTTGCCGCTAGATCATATTGAATACAATACTACTGGACGACCATTTCAGGTTGGAAATAAAACTGGTAAACCAGTGACCGCATTATTCTAAATTTCTTATTGCAAGAATTATACTTTTAAGGAGCTTCGCTTTTGGTGAAGCTCCTTTTTCTTTGCTCAGACTTCTCGAAAGTTCAATATTATTAGATTAAATATTAATATCACTGAAAGAAGCTTTTATGTAAGGCTGAAGGTTAGGGCTCTGGTTTCTTTTATTCAAAAGGTATGCATGCTGTAAGTGTACTGGAGGTATTAAGATATTACTTCAGAGTTTATACCTAGGAGAAATCAATACTCAGCGCTTCACACTGTTTTTTTTATGATTTTCAGTCCTTACTATACTACGAAGTATTTTTAGTTATTAAATTAATTCTCTTAGTTCTTCTTATCCTTCTTACTCTTTTTATCGCCATCTTTTTTATTACGTATTTTCATAGGCGTAGGTTTAACTGGCTTTGGTAAAAGAGCACGATGCTTCTCTATTTGTTCTTTGTACTCTGGATTACTGGCGAGGTTATTATATTCGTTTGGATCTGTTGTTTTATTATAAAGCTCCTCGGTTCCATCGCCGTAATTGATATAACGGAAGTCTGGAGTTCTCACACTTAAAAATACATCCGTTTCATCAAGGTTAGGCTTCTGGAAAGTATATCCGGTAATGGCTGCATTATCCCAAGGATGTTTAACGTCTTTAAGAAGTGGAATCAAAGATTTTCCACTTAGTTCTTGAGGTGGATTTGGAAGTTCGCAAAGTTCGTTCAAAGTAGGGTAAATGTCCAATAAAGATACTATTTGATTGCATATCTGTTTTGGCTTAGTCATACCTGGAACTTTAATCGAGAGTAATGAATGGGTTCCTTCTTCCCACATTGTCCCTTTTTGCCAGTGAAATTTCTCACCAAGGTGAAATCCATGATCTGACCAAAGAATAACGATTGTATTGTCTTTGTACGGACTGGCTGCCAGGGCATCAAGTACACGCCCCATTTGTGTGTCCACATAAGTAGTACTGGCTAAGTAGCCTTGTAGTGCATTTTTGTAAACGCCTTTAGCAACGGCATCTCTGTAGACATTTGTGCGGTCGAGTGCTAATGCTTTTCCTCTTTCAGGCATATCGTCCAGATCGCCTTCTTTAATAGGTGGTTTAACAATTGAATCTAGAGGATACATATCCAGATAATTTTGTGGAACATACCAAGGCATATGCGGTGCAAACATACCGCAGGCAATGAAGAATGGTTTATCGTGTTTTTTACTTAGTTCGCGAATGGCGAAAACGGCATGCTTGGTATCATTCATATCTGATTCTGGAATATGGATAAGTCCCCAATCTTGCTCACCTTTTCCAGTTGGTGATAGTGGACCATTTGGTGGGTAAGGATCACGTGTACCACGGCCACTACTTGGGGCGTCTGCTTTGAAATCAGTTTTCCATCCATGCCCGATCTTACCAGAAGAAACTGTGTAGTACCCGTTATTCTGAAAATGCTTACGAATCTCTACCGCCTTTTGTAGGACTGATGAATTATTCGGAGTTTGTGAATTCTGATAAACTCCTGAAACCCACGGGGCAACTCCACTGATCACTGAAGTTCTAGATGGAGAACACTTAGGAGATGCGCAATAATTGCGTTTGAAAAGAACACCTTCATCAGCGAGTTTTCTAAGATTCGGAGCAATAACTTTACCGCCATAGCGATGTGGTTCAGAAAGAACCCATGTGTTTAAGTCATCAATTGCCAGGAATAATACATTCATGGGCTTCTTTTCTTCGGCATGAATGGCGAATGAAATAAGGAAAGAATAAACAATTGTAAATTTAAGAAATTTGATAGATCTCATATTTTCTCTTCTTCAGGTGGTTTTATTATATATAAACTCGAGCAGTCAGCCACTCTGTACAGTCAATCGTGATTATCTTTGTATCTGGAGTTGGAAAGCTTTTACCTACGAATCTAAACTTGCATAAATTCTCTTTTAATTGGCTCTAATAAGCTTATTGTTTCTTAAAATGTTTTCTTTAATTCTAATACAGTGGAAGCTATGAAGCGTCGTGAATTTATGATTGGGTCCGGAGGCCTAGCACTTAGTTTTTGTACTCAAAGCTTACAGGCTGAGGATAATAAAAATAGAACTGGTACCGCACTTATTTATCATCCAGATTACCTTAAGCATGAATTGGGGCAGGGGCATCCTGAATCACCAGAACGCCTTAAGGCTATTTTGAAACAATTAGAAAGCAGTGGGCTAAATAAAAAGTTGGTACACGTGAAGCCTGATGGTGATGCAAGTATCCATATTAAAAAAGTCCACAATGATGAGCACATAACGGCTCTCAAAGATTATCAGCACATAGCTATTGCCCAATTAGCAGTCAAAGGCGTTTTAACTGGTGTTGATCAAGTGATGTCGGGGAAAGTCCGCAATGCCTTTTGTGCTGTAAGACCACCAGGGCATCATGCAGTTGACGGTCTTCACAGTGAAAGCCGGCCAGCATATGGATTTTGTTTTTACTCAAATGTTGCCATTGCTGCCCGTTATGCTCAAGAGAAATATAGTTTGAAGAAAGTCCTTATTGTTGATTGGGATTATCATCATGGAAATAGCACAGAATGGGCTTTCTATGAAGATCCATCAGTTTTGTTTTTCTCGACTCATAGACTTCATGCATTTCCCGGAACAGGCCAAGCAGAAAAGCGCGGAAAAGGAAAGGGCCTTGGATATAATATCAACGTCCCATTGAGAAGTGGAGCAGAGGATAAAGATATTATTAGTGCTTTTGAAGAAAAGCTTTTACCAACAGTCAAAACTTTTAAGCCTGATCTTGTTTTAATCTCCGCTGGCTTTGATTCCAGAAAAGATGACCGTCTAGGCAATTTCAAAATAACGGATGATGGTTTTATCAAACTAACACAGATTATGATGGATATTGCAGAAAAGCATTGTAAATCACGCTTAGTTTCTGTACTTGAGGGGGGCTATAATTTACAAGGCTTGGCCTTGGCTACAGATGCTCATCTAAAGACTATGTTGGAGTATAAAAAAGCTTAGGCGATTTAATTGAATTAATTCTTAGGAGCGCCGCTCTCCTGTGCGGCAATTGGCGCTACGTTAAATCGAAGGAAAAATATGCCGTACTTACAGCACTTCATAATTAATTTGTAATCCAACCCAGGGTTGCGCTTCGCTTACACCAGGGCTGTATATATTTCGAGCTTTCAGCCCTTTTCCTGGGCGCGTCGAGTCCCAGCTCGGCAATTTGCATTACGTTAAATTGGATTGATAATGTTATTCGTCAGTAAAGTAATGTGAGTTAATTGTCTAAAAAATAAGAACCGTTAGAATGCCGATTACCTATCGGCTTTACCAAGAGTAAATAGTCCACAACTCTCTGTGGTTAAAATAAATACATTAATAGCACAGAGAAGATCTTCTCTTATTCCTTAATCTTCTTTTTCTGAGCATGTCTTTCTTTAGCCGATTTTGCATTTGGGTCTGGTCTTTTCCATTCTGGCTCAAGTTTTGCAAATAGATCATAAAGAGCATGATATTCTTTCATGCTATCCCATCTATCACTTCGTTGAGGCTGAATAATTTTTCCTTCTGGGTAATCTTTCCCCAATTCGCTTTCATTAATTGAAGCAGTAATTGCTTCTGCTTCCTGAGTCATTTGCTTAACCATTTCCGGAAATTGGGCTGCTACATCTTTAGTTTCTGCCATATCCTTTTCTAGATTATACAATGACCAATTAATACCTTTACCGTTTCCATTTTTGACAAGCTTATACTTTCCCTTAATAAGGGCAGCACCTTTGTTACCAAAGTAGATACCATGTGAACGTGTTGGAGTGTCGCCTTTAAACAGTGGAACGATACTTTCTCCATCAATTACATCGAGCATTGAGTCTTTTGGTAGGTCTAATAAGTCAACAATTGTCGGCATAACATCCATTGTAGATGTAGGGAATTCAGTTGTTTGAGCTTTGACATTTTCTGGCCACTCTATAAGACCAGGAACTCGAATGCCGCCTTCATGCAGACTTCCTTTAGCTCCCTTTAGCCCTGCCATCGCATGTGGTTCATGATCTCTTCCACCATTGTCACTGCAGAACCAGATAATTGTGTTCTTTTCAATGTTTAGTTTGCGTAAATGAGCTCGAAGCATGCCGATACTACGGTCCATTCCGACGATCTCTCCAAGGAGATGTTTTTGTTTGATATCCATATCTTCTGGCAGACCTTTTAAATCCTGCTCTATTGCCTTGTAAGGAAAATGAGGAGAGCCATACCACATCAAAGCAAAGAAAGGTTTGTCTTTATTTGCATCGATGAATTTAATTCCTGCTTCAGCCATGAGTATAGACGACTCGCCCTTGAGGCCAAGAATTTTACCATTGTGGGTCATTAGCGGGTTCATTTCTATTAAGTTTGTAGTTGAAAGCCATTCATCAAAACCATAGTGCTTAGGGCCATTTGGGTCATCCGGCAGAATCGGCATTGCAGAACCTTGAACACCATTTAAGTGCCATTTACCAAAATGTGCCGTAGCATAACCAGCTTTTTTCAGGGCTTGAGAAAGAGTCTTTTCCTGTAAACAAAGCCGTTTGTGAAGTCCAGGAACTCCAGTACGTCGAGGTGAACGACCAGTTAAAACAGATGCTCTTGTTGGAGAACAAACTGATGCAGCAGCATAAAAGCGATTAAAGCGAATTCCAGTCTTGGCCATTTCATCCAAGTTAGGAGTATTTCCTTTAAGGTGAGGGTGGTTCATGTAACCAACTTGGCCCCAGCCTTGATCATCGGACATTATTAATATGATATTAGGTCGTTTTGATTCGGCAAAAACATGAGTGTCGAATGCGGCTAAGAGTATTAAAAGTACAGTGCTGATTAAGCGCTGGCTTTTGATTTTAGGCCTTAGGTCCATATGTAAATCCTTTTCTACTTCGCAGAGAATTTATGTTCTAATAATTTTACATATAAACTTGGGAGTAGTCGATCTCTGTACAGTATGAACTGCTTTTCTACCAAATCAAAACAATTATAGTTTTTGAACTAAAAGGTTTTAATCTTTAAAGCGGCTTAACTCTTTTCTCATAAGGCCAAGAATCCTTTTTCCTAATATTAAGATCCGGTGGACAGGAATATTGCTGTCTTAGACGCAGCAGTTCCTTTTTTAGATTTTTGATAAGAGTCTGGTTTTCGGGAATGTAATACTGATTTATCATTTCTGATGGGTCCTTTTTTAGGTCAAAGAATTCCCATTCATCTTTAGTGTGATAATAAATCAGTTTATTTTGCCCGTCGCTTACCCCGCAATGTGGATAGACGTTATGATTTGCCAATTCATGATATTCGTAGAGAAAGGTCTTCCGCCAATTTTCTGGAGTCTTTCCTTCAAATATAGGAACAAGACTTTGCCCCTGTATTTCTTTTGGAATATTAATTCCAGCTATATCCAAAAAAGTAGCGGCAATATCAAGGTTAGATACAATATCTTTGTCATTAACTGTACCTTCTTTGACAACACCAGGCCAATGAACAATAAAAGCAGTTCTCAATGATTCTTCATACATGAATCGCTTATCGAAAAATCCATGTTCACCTAGAAAAAAACCATGGTCAGCCATATAAATTACAATGGTATCTTTTGCCAAATCATTTTCATTCAGAAATGCTCTAATCCTGCCAACATTTCTATCAATACCAGCTCCTGTTGCGAGAAAGTTTTTAAGAAGAGTCTGGTATTTGAACTTTGAAAGTTTTTTACTTTGGTTATTCCAGTCCAATCCAAATTCTTTAAAAGGCTTGCTGAATTTCAAACGATAAGCATTCCATGCTTTTCGCTGCTGAGGATTTAAAGTGCCAAGTTCTCCAGGATCACCTATTAAAAGTCCCGGTCTAAGGTTTTTATAAAGTGTTAATGTTTGATTGCGTATTGCTGATCCACGATAAGAAAAGTCATCGAATAAATTAGATGGTTCTGGTATATAGACATCGTCGTATAAATCATACTCTTCCGGTCCTGGAGCCCATCCATGATGCGTTGCTTTAAACTGAGCCATCAACATAAAAGGCTTAGTTTTATCACGACCATTTTTCAGCCATTCAATACTTAGGTCTGCAACAATATCTGAGTTATAACCAGTTACTGTTCTATTAGACTTTATTCCTTCACAGTCTCCTCTGTACAGTCTAGGATTGTAATATTTTCCCTGCCCCTTCATTACATCAAAGTAGTCAAAGCCTGTGGGAGTAGATCCCAAGTGCCACTTGCCGATGATTGCAGTCTGATAACCATTTTGACGCATCATTTTGGGAAATGTTTGCTGAGATCCATCAAAGTTGGCATTTTTGTTCCAGGTTACACCATTTCTATGCCCATACTTACCGGTTAAAATAGTAGCTCGACTTGGTCCACAGAGAGCATTGGTTACATAGCATTTTTTGAAGAGCATGCCCTCACTAGCTAGTTTGTCTATATTTGGTGTATTTGCAACATCTTTTAGTCTACTTCCGTAAGCCCCAATTGACTGCCATGCATGATCATCGCTAAAGATGAATAAAATATTGGGCTTTTTCTCTATAGCCATCAGACTCAATTGAGAAATAACTAATGAAGCGGTTAGCAAAATTAATATTTTTTTGAGCTTATAAAACATTTTTATTTTCCTCCTTGGTCAGCCAACCCCAGACTGGGGACTTGCTTTTAGGCTGAATTTCTATTTCATCGTTAAAAATTGATTGTAGTTTTAGATCTGCATTTAAATTCATTAATGAAATTAAATTAATTCCGAGCTCTTAAGAAGAGTTTCTTGTTGGTAATCTTCATTTTTCCTCTTGATATTATCTTTTCTTTAAGGATAAAAATGCATGGCTTTTTTTCTGAACATAGGCTAATGACATCTAAAAATTGTATAATAACGACATGGTTTTGAAATTGGTTTATTTTTTATAAATATCTGTCATTTAGGTTCTTGAGTTGTCGTATTATGATGCCATTTTTTTAGGAGTTGATGGTTGGCA
>Ga0075480_10001470_pt1 | contig 14951 bp, 16 predicted proteins | sample DEB08_DNA_7_FD_81590 | JGI IMG/M metagenome (GOLD analysis project Ga0075480, IMG submission 81590) | Aqueous microbial communities from the Delaware River and Bay under freshwater to marine salinity gradient to study organic matter... | ecosystem: Environmental > Aquatic > Marine > Coastal ... | reverse complement strand
CTTCCAGATTAAATACCGGAACCAGAACAGGACCAAGAGCGATAATCAGAGCTTCACATCAACTAGAATTATTTGATGAAGAATATAATGTCGAAACTTGCAATAAAATTGGCATTAAAACCCTAGTCGAACATCGCATTGATTACAACCCAGCCAATGCTTTAAATAATTTAGAAAATATTGTTGAGAAAATTATAAAAGAAGGTAATTTGCCCCTAACATTAGGAGGAGAGCAGACCTTAACATCTGGAGCCATAAGGCCCTTTCTTAAAAAATATGACGATCTAGCAATTCTGCATTTTGACTCTCATACCAACCTCAAAGATCCCAAGACTGACAGTAATTATTCCGGCCTATCCTCTATTCGCAAAATAACTAAGCATAAAAATAAAATATCTAAAATTATTTCTTGCGGTATTAGGAGTATCTCAAAAGACGAAAAGGAGTTTATAGATCAAAATCTAGATATTTTTGAAATCAATTATTCCAAAGATCGCGATAGGTGGGATAAGAAGAAAATCACCAACAGTCTTAAAGGTAAAAAAGTCTATTTAACATTTGATCTTTCAGGTTTTGACTCTAGTGTGATGCCGGCAACTGGACTACCCGAGCCAAATGGCTTTTTCTGGCCTGACGCTATGAGAATCATTAAGCAAGCAGCAAAAATCAGCGATATAGTAGGGATTGACATTGTAGAATTAGCACCGATTTCCTTCTTGCACTCTTGTGATATTTTGGCTGCAAAATTAGCCTATAAAATTCTTGGACATATTTTTAATCAATAAATTTTGCGTATAATTTCTGGTCAATATCGAGGAATAAAATTAATTGAAACCGCAAAAAGTCAGGAATTAAGACCAATTAGCAATAAAAATCTTAAAAATATCATCAATATTTTATATTCTGGAAATTTACTCTCAAACCTAAATATCAATATTGGCGAGATCAAATTGTTAGATCTTTTTGCTGGAACGGGAATTTTTTCTTTTGAAAATTTATCACAAAATATTGCATCGGCAACAATTATTGATATAAACCAAAAAAACCTTGATATTATCAAAAAAAATAGCAAATTACTAAAAATAAACGATAAAATCAAAATTATTAAATATAACCTAGAAAACTCCCTGCCAAAATTATCAGATAAATATCATTTAATTTTTGCAGACCCGCCCTATAATCAAAATTTAACAGAAAAAATCTTTCAAAATTTAGAGCAAAATTATTTAGAAAAAAACCACCTGATAATAATAGAAAGCGACAAGAAGGAAGAGTTGAAATTTGATCATGATAAGTTTCAAACCATTAAAGAAAAAATTTATGGCAAGAGTAAGTTCTCATTCTTGGTGAGACTAATCTAAAAAAGAGAGAAAAATTCTAACACACCCCTTGTAAAAAAACAAAAGATAATTATATGTAATTTAACCTTGAGGAGCAGGCGTTTCTCAATTTGGATATTAACAAATATAATGTAACAAAATTATGAGTAATATTAAACCATTACATAATAATGTTTTAGTTGAAAGAGTTGAAGCTGAAACTAAAACTGCTGGCGGTATCATCATCCCCGATACTGCTAAAGAAAAACCTTCTGAAGGAAAAGTCATTGCTGTTGGTAGTGGAGCTAAGGACGAAAATGGTAAAATAATCCCTTTAGATGTTAAGGTTGGTGATAAGGTTCTTTTTGCCAAATGGGGCGGAACTGAAATCAAAATTGATGGTAAGGATCTCTTAATTATGAAAGAATCTGATATTTTAGCTATAACACAATAAATTAAAACATGTCAGCAAAAGAAATTTTATTTAATACAGATGCCAGAACAAAAATTTGTGAAGGTGTCGACATTATTGCAAATGCAGTAAAGGTAACATTAGGACCAAAAGGTAAAAATGTAATTATCGATAAATCATTTGGCGCCCCAAGAATCACTAAGGACGGTGTTTCAGTCGCTAAGGAAATTGAATTAAAAGATAAATTCCAAAATATGGGTGCAGCGATGATTAAAGAAGTTGCTTCCAAAACTAACGATATTGCTGGTGATGGCACTACAACTTCTACCGTTCTTGCTCAAGCAATTGTTAGGGAAGGTTCAAAGTTAGTTGCAACCGGCGTTAATTCAATGGACCTTAAAAGAGGTATTGATTTAGCAGTTGAAAAAGTTCTTGCAGAATTAAAAAATAACTCAAAAGCAGTTAAAGGTAATTCTGAAATTGCCCAAGTTGCCACAATTTCTGCCAATGGAGATTCTAATATTGGTGAGAAAATCGCTGATGCAGTTGAAAAAGTTGGACCAGAAAGCCCAATCACTGTTGAAGAAGCCAAAGGTCTTGATTTTGAAACTAGTATTGTTGAAGGTATGAATTTTGACAGAGGATATTTATCTCCTTATTTTGTTACAAATTCAGAAAAAATGACTGTTGAATTCGAAAATCCTTATATTTTAATTTTCGAAAAGAAAATCACAAATTTGCAGCCATTAGTTACAATCTTAGAAGCTGTTGCTCAATCTGGCAGGCCATTATTAATCATCGCTGAAGATATTGAAGGTGAAGCTCTTGCTGCTTTAGTTATCAATAAATTAAGAGGTGGTTTAAAAATTGCGGCTGTTAAAGCTCCAGGTTTTGGCGACAGAAGAAAAGCAATGCTAGAAGACATCGCTTGCTTAACTCAAGGCCAGTTAATCGCTGAAGATCTTGGCATGAGCTTGGAAACTACAACTTTAGAACATTTAGGCTCTGCTAAAAAAATAATTATCAACAAAGAAGAAACCACCATCATTGATGGCGCAGCTTCTGACAGCGATGTTGAATCTCGTTGCAATCAAATCAAGCAACAAATTGAAGAAACCACTTCTGATTATGATCGTGAAAAATTACAAGAAAGATTAGCTAAACTCTCTGGTGGCGTTGCGATCTTAAAAGTTGGTGGTGCAACTGAGGTTGAAGTTAAGGAAAAGAAAGACCGTGTTGAAGACGCTCTTGCTGCAACTAGAGCTGCAATGCAAGAAGGAGTTATTGCTGGTGGCGGCTCTGCCCTTCTTTACGCTTCTAAAATTTTAAGCGATGTTAAAGGTGCTAATGAAGATCAAAATAGCGGGATTAATATTGTTAAAAAAGCCCTAACTGCTCCAATTCGTCAAATTGCTGAAAATGCTGGCTTTGATGGCGCTGTTGTTGCAAATGAAGTTGCGGTAAAAAACAATAAGGATTACGGTTATAATGCCCAAACTGGTAAATATGTCAATATGTTTGAAGATGGTGTTATTGATCCTGTTAAGGTTGTAAGATCTGCCCTTCAAGACGCTGCTTCAATCGCTTCTCTATTAATTACAACAGAAGCTGCAATTGTTGATGCTGAATCTGAAGATTCTGCTGGCGGCTCTTCTGCTGGAATGCCTCCAATGGGAGGCATGGGCGGCATGCCTGGGATGGGAGGATTCTAATCTACCCTTTCCAATATGCCAGATTTATTCAATTAAATCTGGCATAAGCCCATTATAATACCAAAGCTCATCTTAAAATAAACAACCCGCCTTCTCTCAAATAATTTTCATCAATTTTCTATCTACAATAGGATAATTACCATATTTACTTCCTATATAACCTAGTTGCAAATTAAAAAACCAAGTTTATCATAATATATTCTTTAAAATATTAAAGAAATATCAATTTCCAACAAGTTACAATAGGTATCTATGAGGAAAATGATAAATTTAATACATATTATAAAGTTTAAGGTGTTATTAAAATAAATTTTATCTTAATAATTAAAAACTCAAGTTACTTTATAATATTTGTAATAAACCTTAATTTAAATTAAATTATGACTGAAAATACAATTAAATTACCTAAAATCAAAGTTAAACAATTACTAGAAGCAAAAGCTCATATCGGCCATCAAAGTAGAAAATTAAATACCAAAATGGCAAAATATATTTTTTGCAATCACAATAAAGTTAGCATCATAGATCTTAATAAAACTGCCAGTCTTTTATTGCAATCTTTACAAATTGTTAAAGATGTTGCCAAGAATAATGGTCGTATTTTATTTGTCTCAACAAAAAAACAAGCTTCAGAATTAACGGCAGAATATGCTACAAAATGTGGCCAATATTATGTAAACCAAAAATGGCTTGGCGGCATGTTAACCAACTGGAAGACAATTTCTAACTCTATTAAAACTCTTGAAAAAATTGAAAAAACATTAGCTGATGAAAATGCCGATCTCAATAAAAAAGAAAAATTAGTTTTAGAAAGAGATCGTTTAAAGCTAGAATCTGCTCTTGGCGGTATCAGAAATATGGGTGGTCATCCAGATTTAATCTTCATAATCGACATTAGAAGAGAGTCTAACGCTCTAAATGAAGCAAAAAAATTAGGAATTCCTGTTGTTGCTGTTGTTGACACAAATTGCAACCCCGATCCTGTTGATTTTATCATACCAGGCAATGATGATTCTCGCCAATCAATCGAACTATTCTATCATTTAGTTTCTTCTGCAATTCTTTGCGGTATTGAAGAAAGTGCTACCGAAAGCGGCGTTAAAAATTTAACAAAACCAGAAGAAAAAAAATCAAAAGAAGAAAAGTCTGATATAAAAGAAGAAATTTCGGAAATAAATGAACCTTCCGAAAAAGAAGAAAAAATTGAGGAAGTTGCAGCGCAAGAGGAAAAAAAAGAAGAAGAGAAGTCAAAAAAAGCAAATACTACTTCTAAATCCAAGCCAAAAACCGCAACAAAAACAAAGGCTAAAGCAAAGGCCAAGCCAAAAACAGAATAAATAATTAAAATTAGTAAAAATGGCAAATTTAAAATTAGTAAAAGAATTAAGGGCTCAAACCGGATGTGGCATTGCAGATTGCAACAAAGCTCTTGCTGAATGCAACGATGATTTACAACAAGCAATAGATTTTTTAAGAAAAAAAGGCCTATCTTCAGCTGCTAAAAAAAGCTCAAGAACCACTTCAGAAGGTTTAATTTCAACCATCGTTAAAGATAATCAGGCAGCAATTATTGAAGTAAATGCTGAAACTGATTTTGTTTCTAAAAATGACAAATTCCAAACCTTAGTTGAAAATATCACAAATATTGCAATTAATTTTGATGACTTACCTTCTTTAAAGGCAGCAAATTATACTGGGACAGAAAATTCTATAGAAGACGAGATTAAAAATCAGATTGCCGTAATCGGTGAAAATATTAATCTTAGAAGATTCTCTTCCTTAAAAATTAACAAGGGTGTTATAACTCAATATATCCATAATAAAGTTAAGGGCAATATGGGTAAGTTAGGTGTTTTGGTATCTCTAGATTCCAAAGCTAATAATATTGAGAAGTTGGAAGAGTTGGGTAAGCAAATTGCTATGCATATTGCCGCCACCAAGCCAGAAGCTCTTGATATCGCCTCTATCAGCGAAGAAAAATTAGCAAGAGAAACTGAAGTTCTAAAAGAGCAAGCTAGGGAGTCTGGTAAGCCAGAAAATATCATTGAAAAAATGATTCAAGGTCGTATCAGAAAATATTATGAAGAAATTGTTCTTTTAGAGCAAAATTTTGTAATGGATGATAAAATTAAAATTAAAGACCTACTAAAAAACTACTCTAATGATTTAGGCTCTGAAATTAAAATCTCTGATTTCAAACTATTCTTACTTGGAGAAGGTGTTGAAAAGAAAGAAGAGGATTTTGCTGATGAAGTCAATAAAATCATCAATAGCTAATGACTGACAAACCTAAATATAAAAGAATTCTATTTAAAGTTTCGGGTGAAGCCATGATGGGTGAAAAACCCTTTGGCCACGACAAAAAAGCAATTCAAGCAATTTGCGATCAAATCATAAATGCTTATAATTTAGGTTATGAAATTGCTATTGTTGTTGGAGGCGGCAATATATTTAGAGGAATTTCAGTTGCAGCAGAAGGCATGGAAAGGGCAAGCGCTGATTATATGGGGATGCTTGCTACTTCCATAAATGCTATGGCTTTGCAAAATATCTTAGAACAACAAAATATCCCAACCAGAATGCAATCCGCAATTCCAATGAATAGCATCTGCGAAAGCTACGCCAAAAGAAAGGCGGTTAGGCATTTAGAAAAAAAGCGTATAGTTATTTTTGCCTCTGGAACTGGCAACCCATTCTTTACAACCGATACTGCAGCAGTTTTAAGAGCAATTGAAACAAATTGCGATGTGATCTTAAAAGGCACCCAAGTTGACGGAGTTTACTCTGACGACCCTAAAAACAACCCCAATGCCACAAGATTTGACGAATTAACTTATCAAGCCGTCATTAAAAACGAATTAAAGGTTATGGATCAAACAGCAATTACCTTAGCAAAGGATAATAAATTGCCAATCATAGTTTTCTCAATAGCTAATAAAAACGCTTTGAGCGAAACTTTAAAAGGAAATTTAAATCACACTATAATTAAATAATTATGCAAGAATTACTGGACCAGGCAGAGCTTAAAATGGAAGAAGCTCTAGATTTCTTAAGCAAAGAATTATCAACCATCATGACTGGCAGAGCAAACCCATCATTACTTGATAATGTTAAAGTAGAATCTTATGGTAGCTTTATGCCTCTCAATCAGCTTTCAAATATTTCTGCACCAGATGCCTCAACCATAAATTTACAAATCTGGGACAAGGAAATGGTCAAACCTATTGAAAAGGCCATTATTAATTCAGATTTAGGATTAAACCCAATGTCCGAAGGTCAATTAATTAGAATCTCCATTCCAAAATTAAGTTCCGAAAGAAGAAATGAATTAGCTAAATTAGCAAAAAAATATGGCGAGAATAAAAAAATTCAAATCCGCAATGTCAGAAGGGATTTTATTGACAAGTTTAAAAAAGAAAATGAAGAATCGGGTTCAAAAGATAATATTCATGCCTTTACCGAGCTATTGCAAAAAATTACTGATGATTATGTAGCTAAAATTGATATTGCTGTAGCAAATAAGGAAAAAGATTTAACTACAATATAAATACACCCTTTCCATCTATAATGATATATTTAGATGATAATTGGTACAAACCTATAAGCAGAAAAAAGTAAAAAACTTTAACACCCACCACTCTGCCTTAGGTAATAATTATTGCTATTCATGGAAATAAAACCAAAACATATTGCCATCATTATGGATGGTAATCACAGATGGGCTACAAAGAGAATGCTACCTGCAAAATTGGGTCACAAGGCTGGTGCCACAGCAATTAAGGAGATAGTTAAATCAGCGCTAGAGTTTAAAATTCAATATATCACTATCTATGCCTTTTCTACCGAAAATTGGTCAAGATCAAAAGGAGAAGTGGCAGACTTAATGAAATTATTACAAAATTATCTAGAAAATGATGTTGCCGACCTTATCAAATATGGAGTAAAAATTCTTAGTTCCGGGGATTTATCGCAATTAGAACCTAAGATTGAACAAAAAATTGAACTAATCAAAAATAAAACCAAAAACAATCAAAATATCACCCTCAATGTTGCTTTTAATTATGGATCTCGGGCAGAAATTACAAAAGCAGTAAAAAATATTGCCAAAGATATAAAAGATAATAAAATTAAATTATCTGATATTAATGAGGATTTAATTAGTAATAATTTATATAATCCAGAAATAGAAGATCCAGATCTAATCATTAGGACAGGAGGGCGTAATAGGTTAAGTAATTTTTTATTATGGCAATCTTCCTATTCCGAATTATATTTCACCGATATATTATGGCCAGATTTTGGAAAAAATGACTTAAAAAACGCCATAGAAGATTTTAATAAAAGAAAAAGAAATTATGGAACAAGGTAAAAATATCATTAAAAAACTAAAATCTATAAAAATCAAAGAATTTTTACAAAAATTCTCCAATTTAGAATCTGTAAAAAATCTTTCCAATTTAGAACAAAGAATTGCTAGCTCTTTAATTTTAATTCCAATTATATTATGTGCTATTTTCCTATCAAAATCTTTATTCTTGTTTTTAACTTTAGCCATTACTATCTTAGCATCTTTCGAATGGGTCAATCTTACCAAATCCAACCCAAAAAATAAAAATAAGTGGCTTGTAATTGGCTTTTTTTATCTTTCCATTCCATTTTTCTCTATTTTAGAGTTAAGATTTATCGATAAAAACATCATTTTATGGCTCTTTTTCGTGGTTTGGTCAACGGATATTTTTGCCTACTTTATTGGGAAAAATATTGGAGGACCTAAATTAATTCCCTCAATTAGTCCAAATAAAACATGGTCAGGTTTAATTGGCGGCATGTTATCGGCAGGAGTTATCGGCGCTCTTTCAGCTTTAATGTTTGAGGGGGGAGTATTATTTTTTACCCTATCAAGCATTTTATTAGCCCTAATTTCCCAAGCTGGCGATTTTTTTGAATCAAAAATTAAAAGAACTTTTAATGCCAAAGATAGTGGAAATATTATACCAGGACATGGTGGAATTTTAGACAGAATTGATGGCTTGATGTTTGCAGCACCATCAATCCTAATTATATATATTCTGTTTCAAAATAATTTTTAATTTATAAAATTACTAACCAGATCACAATATTGCCCCTATGGCGGAATTGGTAGACGCGGCAGATTCAAAATCTGCTATTCTTACGAATGTGTCCGTTCAAGTCGGACTAGGGGTACCAATAATTTTTTCTACATATGGATTTAAACATATTTTTTAAAGCAATAATATTGGGTATAATTGAAGGGTTGACTGAGTTTTTGCCAATTTCATCCACAGCCCACTTAATAATTGCTTCAAAAATTATCAATTTTAATGAAATTGAAAACAACGTTTTTGAAATCGCTATACAATTAGGGGCAATATTTGCCGTTATTTTCCTTTATCATCGAAAGATTATTAAAACCATCATCACCCTACCAAACAATAAAAACTCTCAACAATTTACCCTAAATATCATAATCGCCTTTTCAATCACCGCCATTATTGGCTTTTTATTGTACCCTATCATTAAAACACATTTTTTCTCCCTTAAAATCATTGCCATATCACTAATATTAGGAGGTATCGCCTTTATTATCATTGAAAAATTACAAATTAGTACAAAATTCACCAGAATTGAAGAAATTAACAGCAAAACAGCAATATTATTAGGACTACTACAATCCTTGGCTATAATACCTGGCACTTCTCGATCTGGCGCAACCATCATGGGCGGATTATTACTTGGAATGAAAAGAGAAGTGGCTACCGAAATATCATTTTTCTTGGCAATACCAACAATTTTTGCTGCCACCCTTTATGATTTATATAAAAACTACCACAATTTAAATATGGATCATCTATCTATCATAATAACTGGCTTTATCTTGGCCTTTCTATCGTCATTAATTATTATCAAATGGTTTATCAATTTTATTAGTAAAAATAATTTCAAAATCTTTGCCTATTACCGTATAATTATTGGCGCTATTTTAGGTATTTATCTAATTCTATAAATTATGGCAAATGACGTAAATTTTATTCTAGATCCAAGGTTAGAAAATGATACAATCCTAATTAAAGACTTAAAATTGTCAAAATTGCTTTTAATGAACAACAAGCTATATCCTTGGCTTATCCTTGTGCCAAAAAAACATAATATAACCGAAATTATAGATCTAACACCGCCAGAGCAACAAACTTTACTCAGCGAAATCAATCAAACCTCTACCCTATTACAGAAAATCTACAATCCAGATAAGTTAAATATCGCTGCCCTTGGCAATGTGGTATCGCAATTACATATCCACTTAATTGCACGATACAAAAATGACATCACCTTCCCTAAACCAGTTTGGATAGATGACAGAAAGGAGTTTTATAGCGAAAAAGAAATTGCAGATATTAAGAAAAAAATTATCAGATAAAATAATTCAAAATTTCCTGATTAATCTCCTCAATATCACGATTGCCATCAATTACCTTAATTCTATCAGGATTATTTTTGGCAATTTCCAGAAAGCCCTCTTTGATTTTTTTATGAAATTCTAGCCCCATAAGATCAAATTTATTCTCATTGCCGCGTGACTTAACCCTATTAAGAGCAATGTCTAAATCAATATCAATTAAAAAAGTAATATCAGGAGCAAAATTATTTAATATTGAATCGTGAATTTGTTTAATTAAATCCAAATTAACATTGCGACCAAAACCCTGATAGGCAAAAGTAGAGTCAAAAAATCGATCCGAAATCACTTTCTTTTTTAAATCTAAAGAAGGCTGAATTAATTTCTTAATATGATCCTTTCTTGCGGCATAATTTAACAAAATTTCAGTTTTAGAGCAAATCCTGCCAAAATCATTGCTTAATAATAATTCTCGTATCTTCTCTGCCAAATTTGTACCTCCGGGCTCTCTTGTTAAAACCGCCTCCTGATTATTCTTCAGAAAATAATCATGTAACTTTCTTGCCTGCGTTGACTTGCCACAACCTTCAACACCCTCAAAACTAATAAAATTATACATAGCACTAATATCTTGATTTGAAACTATATGATTTTATAATATGATTTTTATATTTTAAAATAAAAATAAAAGTGAGTATTTTAAAAATTAGAAAATTCCCAGACCCAATATTACAACAAACTTCTCAAGAAATTGCAGAAGTGGATGACGATATCCGAAAATTAATGGATGATATGATGGAAACAATGTATGCCAATAATGGCGTTGGATTGGCTGCTGTGCAAATTGGCGTTCTAAAAAGAGTTTTAGTAATGGATACCGGATGGAGCAATGAACGCTATGAGAAAGACAACAATTCTGAAAATAACAAAATCTACATGGCTAATCCTAAAATTATCAAATCTTCAAAAAAGCTATCACCGCATAAAGAAGGGTGCTTATCCTTTCCTGGATTAGATTCTGTGGTAAAAAGACCAGACTATATTGAAATTGAATATTTAGATTATTACAATAAAAAACAAATCTTAAAGGCTGAAAATAGCTTACTTGCTGTCTGCGTACAACATGAAATTGATCATTTAGATGGTATAAATTTTATAGATAGAATATCTAAATTAAAAAGAGACCTCATTCTCAAAAAAATCAAAAAAAATGCCAAATTTTAGCTATAAGGCAGTTAATCCAGAAGGAAAATATGTTAAAGGTAAAATCACCGCCGATAATAGCTTAAATCTAGAGTCAGTTTTGAATGATTATGGCCTAGAATTAATTTCTTTTAAAAAAGAAAGATCAAGCCTATCTGGCTCATTATCAACAAAAATAAAAACTAAAGATATGGTTACCATGCTGCTACATTTGGAGCAGCTAGATAAGGCGGGTGTATCAATTATCGATTCCTTAGAAGATGTAATCAAATCTAGTAGCAGCCCTAATGTTAAAAATTTAACTCGTGCCTTACATGAGTCTGTGCAAAATGGCGCTTTATTATCAGAAGCAATGGCCGAATTTCCTAAAATATTTGACGAAGTATTTATTGGCCTTGTTTCAACTTCTGAACAAACAGGTAAATTGCACAAAGCTTTTGAAGGTTTAATTGAACATCTAAAATGGTCATCCGAAATTAAAAGAAAAACAATAAAAGCCACCAGATATCCTCTGTTTACCTTAATTGTCGGCTTAATTGTAATGTCGATTATGACAACTGTTGTTGTACCTCAAGTTACAAACTTATTACAAAGTACATCTGATGGTCAATTACCAACCTTAACAAAATCCTTAATCGCCTTTTCCAAATTTTTAAAATCAAACGGTCTCAATATTATATTTGGAACTATTCTAACAATAATGTTATATAAAATAGGCAGGGTGAATGCTAGATTCTCTTATTATACTGACATTATAAAATTAAAGCTGCCTTTTTTTGGACCCTTATTTACCAAATTAGATGCTTCACGATTTGCGCACTTCTTTGCCATGACTTTCAATAGCGGTATGGGGGTAATTGAATGTTTAGAATCTTCAAAATCAATTATTGCCAATAAAGCAATAAGAAAATCTATCAATATCGCCATCAGAAATGTTGAAGAGGGAAATAAATTAGCCAAAGCCATTGAAAAAACCGGATATTTTCCTTCGTTAGTTGTTAGTATAATTACTATTGGTGAAGATTCTGGAGAATTGGGAAACTCCCTAATGAATGTAAGGTTCTTCTATGATCGTGAAATTAATGATTCAATTGATAAGCTAATTGGCACGATACAGCCAGGCTTAACACTCATTATGGGCGGCATGATAGCATGGATTGCAATGGCTGTATTTGGACCAATATATAATTCTTTTTCAAAATTCAAATAATGTTAAATAAAAAAATCACAGGGGCAGAAATTATAATAGAAGCATTAAAAAACGAAGGTGTAACAAATGTTTTTGGCTATCCTGGAGGAGCTATTTTGCCCTTTTATGACGCCCTATATAAGCAAAAGGATATTAAGCATATTTTAGCCAAACATGAACAAGCAGCTTCTCACGCTGCCGAAGGATATGCCAGATCAACTGGAAAAGTAGGCGTAATTATCGTAACATCCGGCCCCGGGGCAACCAATGCTATTACCGGCCTAGCTGATGCTTTTATGGACTCGATTCCTGTAATTTGTTTTTCTGGTCAAGTACCAAGTCCAATTATAGGAACCGACGGCTTTCAAGAAGCTGACGTTACCGGCTTAACCAGATCCTGCACCAAATATAATTATCTTGTTAAAAATACCGATGATTTGGGTCATATTATCCACGAAGCCTTTCACATTGCAAAAACTGGACGCCCAGGACCTGTTTTAATAGATATTCCAAAAGATATTCAAAATAATTTAGGTATTTACAATGGTTTAGAAAAGATTGACCGCCCCTCCTATAAAATTCCAATTAAAAGTTTTGAGAAAATATCTGAGGAAAAAATCTTAAATGTTGTCGATATTCTAAAAAACGCCAAAAAACCTATTATTTATTTTGGTGGTGGGTTAATAAACTCTGGACCCAAAGCTAGTAAATTATTACAAGAATTTGTACAATTGACCAATTTTCCAGTTACTGGCACCTTAATGGGGCTTGGAGCCTTCCCAACCGATGAAAAAAACTTTCTTGGTATGCTTGGCATGCATGGTACTTACGAGGCAAATATGGCGATGCATGATTGCGATGCAATGCTGAATATTGGCGCTCGCTTTGACGACAGAATCACTGGCGATGTTAAAAAATTCTCTCCAAATTCTAAAAAAATTCACATCGATATTGATGACGTATCAATCAATAAAATCATTAAAATTGATGAATCAATTATTTCTGATGCCGCCAACGCCTTAGAACAAATTAACCAATATTGGAAGAAACATAACATTAAATCACAAAATATTGACAATTGGTATAATCAAATTAATGACTGGAAAAAAATCCGCAGCCTTGATTACAAACATAATGACCAAATTATTAAACCAGAATTTGCCCTTGAAACATTGGACAACTTAACCAAAAAACAAGAACCAATTATAACAACTGATGTGGGTCAACATCAAATGTGGGCAGCTCAATATATGACTTTCAGAAAATCCAATAAATGGCTAACTTCTGGCGGTTTAGGAACTATGGGCTATGGCGTTCCTGCAGCAATTGGCGCACAAATTGCCAATCCTAACGATTTGGTTATTTGCATTTCTGGAGATGCTTCATTTTTGATGAATATGCAAGAATTATCAACCATCAAACAATACAACCTGCCAATAAAAATTGTTATTATTAATAATCGCTATATGGGCATGGTGCGTCAATGGCAAGAATTAGTTTTTGAAAATCGTGAGAGTGAAAGCTATATGGGGTCGCTACCTGATTTTATCAAATTAGGAGAATCTTTTGGCATTAAATCTATCTATTGCGATAATCCTGCTGAAATTAAGGACAAATTCCAAGAAATGTTAGATCATAATGGACCAGTTCTATTTGATTGCGTAACTGAAAAATCTGAAAATGTTTTTCCTATGATTCCTGCTGGATCTGGACATAATGAAATTCTATTGCGTCAAGATCAGGAAAATTACGACCAAAAAGATAAAAATGCCGTATAATACCAAAGCTCATCTTAATAATATGAAGTTAGATCTGCTATTAAAGATTGGAATTGGTATTATAAACCACTTTTACAAAATACAATCCCCAAGAAGGAGCATTGGGTCCAGATTTCGTCCTATCCTCAGCCAATAAAATATTCTTCATTTCCGATGGATCAATATTTTTCTTTGAAAATTGAATCAAAGTACCAACAATATTTCTTACCATGTGGTGTAAAAATGACTTTGCAGCAATTTCTATTATTATTACATCACTCTCCTTCTCAATAATTTTAATATAATCGATATGACGAATTCCGTCATCTGCCTGACATTCTGAATCTCTAAAACTAGAAAAATCATGCTTACCTATCAAATAACCCGCCGCCTCTTCAATTAATTTTAAGTTTAATTTAAATGGCACATGATAAAGACGATTTTTATCAATTGCTGGTTGAGGGCGACGATTTAGGATTTTATATTGATATATTCTTTGTTTTGCTAAAAAACGCGAATGAAAATCGTTTGCCACTTTTTGACAATCTAAGATGGTAATATCATCCATTTTTAGAAAAAAATTCAAAGCCATCTGAATTTTAAAAGGATCAAATTCCTGATCCAAGTCAAAATGCGCCACTTGCCCCAAAGCATGCACGCCAGCATCGGTACGACCAGAGCCCATAATTTCAACTCTCTTCTTGGTCAGGTTTTTTAAAGCCGTTTCAATTTGCCCTTGAATTGTAGTAAGGTTTGGCTGTTTTTGCCAACCAGAATATCTAGTGCCATCATATTCTATTATTATTTTATATCTTGGCATACGGGAATAATAATTAAGGGGTAATACAAAAAGCCTTGCACCCTATTAACATAGGGCAGTCGTTTTTTGATAATTTATGATTAAAAATATTTCGTTATATCTACTATTAAAGATTGGAAATGGT
>Ga0075480_10001469_pt1 | contig 14952 bp, 9 predicted proteins | sample DEB08_DNA_7_FD_81590 | JGI IMG/M metagenome (GOLD analysis project Ga0075480, IMG submission 81590) | Aqueous microbial communities from the Delaware River and Bay under freshwater to marine salinity gradient to study organic matter... | ecosystem: Environmental > Aquatic > Marine > Coastal ... | reverse complement strand
TTTTCTATTCTTGAAACCATGAGTATCCCACCACTGAAAGATAAGTTTATCACCGACACTTAGAGTTTCCGTCGTGAAGTTGGAACCATTTACCTTAAGTGAAGCTGGATCTAATCTTTTGGTTTCTTCTCCTTGGTCATTTAGCTCAAGGCGAACGAACTCAGACTTTGATAGCTTACTGCTTGTATTGGCTGAGATTGCATATTTAGAACCAGCTAGAATTTCTAGTTGGGTTCCTTTTAGTTCTTTAGTCTCAGTTTCTTTTTTTAGGTATTCAGGATAGTGAACTGTGTAATTAACTTTTACTATTGCTGGAGGTAGAACTGGAATGATGTTCAGCTCTTTGCTACTGTCGCCAGCATATAGGTGAAGTACAGTTTTCTTTGTCTGACCTTTGAGTTTTAGAACAGTTTTGAGATCTTCCAAACCTTGTTCTTTAATTGACTCTTTGGTGAAATGGTACTGAATAGAACTAGATTTAAATCTTGAATTCTCATCTATTGAAACTGGCAGTTCAAAGTCCTTGCCATGTTCGACATAGACATCTTTCTTCATGTCAGCGATATTGATAAATGTGTATCTGTCAATATTAGCTAAAGGAAGAGCCCAACGTTTAGCTGTATTTAAAAGAGCTTTGTAGTCAATGAAACAACAAAGAGTTATGACGACAGCTGCTATAGCGAAGTACTTTAACGCTTTGTTTCTTCTCTTAGTAGAAACAGCTTCAGTAAAGTCCATTCCTTCAGTTTGTTGACCCACTTGTTTTACCGCAGCAGAACATAAAGCTTCTGACATTCCTTTATGTTCTCCTGAAGAAAGTTCAACAGCACCTTGAAGACTGTCTCCAAGTTTTGGGAAAAACTTTTGGACGAGCTTAATAACAGAGTCTCTGTCATTGGCTAGAGAGTTTCTATTGCGGAAATGCTTGATTAAAAACAAAACAAAAATAACTAATGTAGAGATTAAGATTAATAATCTCACAGAGTTTGGCGTTGCCCAAAATCTATCACTTATATAAAGAAGCAACATGGAACTACCAAATAGAGCTATGGCAGCAAAAATTGTCGTTGCCCATAAAACCTGCAATGCTCTGTTTCTTGTACGGCCTAGGTTATTTTTTAGGTTATCTGGAAGTTTAATATCCATTGTTATCACTCCAGGTAAGGTTTAAATAAATATTATTCATTACATCAGCCCCATTCTTTTACTTACAGACCAGTGAATAGTGAGTAGTAGGAGGATAATTCCAGCCCACCATGTCTGGTTCCAAAGTCTGTATCGTTTTTCCTGAATTTCAGGTTCTGGAAGATCCTGTAATTTTTGATCTATTGAAGCAAAGTCTTGATAATTAATGAACTCGCCTTTTGAAAGATTAGCAATTTCTTTAAGAACATTGAACTTTCCAGGTTCACCAACAGTTTCAAATCCATCTCTCGTGACATTGATGTCAACACTATGCTTTAAGCGTGACTTTGGAACTGAGATTTCAACTTTGTATTTGCCTGCTTCTTTAGCTGTAAATTTACCTTTGTAAACACCCCAGTCATTGTCTGTGTTATTTAGATTAAACTTCTCTTTAGAACCGGAAGGAGAGGTTATTTCACAAATAGTCAGAGCCTTATTCAGAGGTTGGCCAAGATTATCATGAATAGTTGCTTGAATGTTAATCTCTTCATTTTGAGCAGGAGCTTCAGGAGAATAGAACATACGGATGTTCTTATCTGAAGAAATATGTCTTTTGTGTGCCATCCAGTGAACAACTTGCCCCCAGAAGCGATAATGGTATTTATCTTCTACACCATGTCTCCATTTGTAAGCAGAGTCAGTTCCCATGAAGAGAGTAAATCCATTTCCAAAAGGCTTAGTTACGATAAGTGGTAATCTTCCCCATTTATTTCTCAAACCACTGTGAATTGCAAGAACATTGGTTCCTTCCTTAGCTTTTTTGACTGGCGCACACCAGTTAAAGCCAGGTAGAGTTTTCCATAGTTCTCTATTATTCTCGGCTTTGTCAGCCAACATTGTTAAGTGGTGGTCTTTGCCTTCGTGAGTTAATAAAAGGTTTGATTCTTTGGAAAGTCCAAAACCTTTTTTGTTATCTTCTAAGACGACAGGCATCATTTCTTCAGACTCTTTCGCCATGGCTAAAGTAATCTGATTTCCTTGATGACCTGGCATGAAGACCAGCCCTGAGCCTTGGCTTTTAACTAAGCCATTAAGCATTTCGACATTGGCTTTAGTTAGTTGGCCGCCGCCAATTTTTACATCACCAAGAAAGACTACATCGTATTGAGAAAGCTCTTCTTTAGTTTGTAGGAATTCAGGTAGATAACCAAGGCCATTTCCTTGCTTCATTCCACTTAGCTGGTAAAGAACAGTTTGTACTTCAACACCAGGGTCACGCATTAAAGCGTTTCTGAGGAAGCGGTATTCCCAGCGAGGCCAAGATTCAACAATTAGAACTTTGAGTTTCTCTTCTTTAATTTCAATTTTGAAAGAAGTTTCATTGTTGTCTTTTCTGTATTCACCTTCTTCAAGAGGAATTGAAAGTTTAAACTCGTAAACTCCAGCTTTGGTAGGTTTCCAAACTACATTTGAGTCAATGAAACGACCTTTAGCAACACTTACTTGTTTCTCTACTTTTTCACCGCTGGTTGAAAGTAGAGTTACTTTAGATTTTAGATCACTGTCGAGGTGATTTAAAACTCTGAATGGAATACTAATCTTTTCATTTATTAAACCATAAACTGGCGGCTTAACATTTTCTAAAGCAACATCTGGAAGATACTTTTCACTGCCAGTTCCAACCGTAAAGATAGGAATGTTTCCTCTATATTGAACTGCTGTTTCTGTAGGATCACCACCCTCATTCCAGTCACCATCACCAAGTAGAACCATCGCTCTTGGATACTCAGATGATTCAATCTGAGATTTCAAGAAATGATTAATGTTGGTAGCATCTTGATTCTGTTCTTGTCCAGAGTAATTGACCATGCGAACATTATATTTTGTCTGAAGCTCTTTAATGACTGGAGACTCAAGAAGGTTTTTAGTTAAGTCGGAACGTTTAATGACTTTGTCATCAATGACGATGTCTTCAGTTGCCATACTTTGAGAATTATCCCAAGCTATAACAAGTTCAGGCTTTTCTTCTTTGTTATTAATCTTAACCCATTCTGGCTCCAAAAATGTTGCTAAGAATAGAAGTAAGATAATAAGTCTCATTCCTTCCAAGAAGTATAGACCTTTAGTTTTTTCACCATGCTTAAAGTTGTTAAACATGTAGTAGAAGGTCAATGCACAAGCCACGATACATACCAGGGCTTTGCCTAGAGTGAAATCTAAACTTAAATGACTCATAGTACAGTCTCCGGTAGGGCGTTGTCTTTGACAGCTTTTTGCCTTTTCGTTAACCATCCTTCAATTAAAAAGAATAGGAAAAGGATAATCATTAAAGGAGTCCAAAGCTTAGTTTTAAAACTATCGTCTTCTCTTTGAACTGCTTCTTGAAGATTTAAAGAAACTGCACCGAAAAGCTTTTGAAGCTCTTCTCCTTCGACGTAAGCAAAGTTATCTTCGTTATCAGGCCTGTTAAGAACAATAAGTGATTCTTCGTTTTGGAAGACTCCAGCAGCAGCACTTTGTTTTGCACTAGTTTGAGGCCCATTTGAAATGCGTTTGGCATTTTCAATGGCAGTATTGTCTCCGCAACTAGTTTCTTTAATAGAACTAAGTCTTTTAGCTCCTTCTTTTTGTAATCTATGGAGCATTGGAACAAGCACACTTCCACGTACTAAGTTTGACCAGTTATTGTCAACCAGAGTACTACAGTAATACAGTTGTCCATTACCGATATTATAGCGAGTTAAGAAGCCTGTTCCATCTTCATAGTTAGCTAGAATTTGGCCTTTCCCTGAAGCTGTTTGTCTTTGTTTAACAGCAATATTTTTAAGAGGCAGGCTTTCTCCGGATGGACTTTTAACAAATGGTCCAAGATCTTCGTCCCAACGAGCCAATCTGTATTGAGATTTCTGGTCGACACTTTCTGTCTCTCCTAAAGTCACAGTGTTGAAGTAGGTCTCTCCATTTCTGCCACTTGGGAAAAGAAGAACATTTCCACCTTCTTCGATAAATTCTTTAATTGCGGTTTCTGATTTTTCATTAATCTCAACTCCATCAATAACAAGTAAAGATGTATCTTGAAGTTGTTTCTTATTTAAAGAATCGGCTTTGATCGATTTACTGGATTGCTTAAATACTTCAGGAGCTGGAGCGGAAGCAATCTGTAAAAATTCATTTCTATTCGAATCTTTAACAGCTAGAGAAGCCTTAAGTTCAGGCGCAGGTTCAAATGCAAAATGGAATTCGTTATCTTGCAAATTCCCATCTGCAGGGATTGATACTAAGCCAAAACCGCTTTCTTCGTTCAAGGACTTCTCTAAAAGTAGAGTGTGCTGAACAGTTAAACTTTGTCCATCAACTAGAAAGTTTTTGGTAGATTCAACTTCATTAACGGAGAATGTTACTGGGATCTCTCTTGCTTCAGCATCTGACTTTCTGATCTCTAAAGTTAACTGGATTTCAGACCCATCAGGTGTATTTCTTCTGAAGTTCTCAACGATTTTGATTGAAGCATTTTCTGCAGACTCGCCGCCCATTGAAAGAACTTTAAAAGCCATCTTTTGGTCAAGCCCATTAAACTGAGTCATTAACTTTTTCCAGTTTTCAGAGCTCGGTTGCCAGTTCGTTTTCTGCATATCAGAAACAATCCAAACTTCACTGTTGCCAGTTTTGTTATCAATTGCATACATTAAAGCAGAGTTTAACATTGCTGTGATATCAGCTTGAGTATGAGTTAATCCAAAAAGAAGTTCATCTTTTAAAAGATTGATATCATTGATAGATCTTGCCTTACCGTCAATACTGTCGATGACAACATATTGTGGTGTGCCAGGAATAGATTTAGCAGCTTCAATTATGTTCTCAATACCTTTTTCAAGGCGATTTTTCTCAGCTCCAACAGTGACACTTCCCATTGAGGCTGAACGGTCGAGTAAAACATAAATAGTATCTGGTGCGGTTACAGACCAACCAAGAAAACTGCCAGCTAGAGGTCGTGCTAAGGCAAGAATAAAAAATAGAATGACCAAACATCTACACAATAGAATAAGAATATTTCTAAGATTTGAAATTTTGGTCGAACTGCGCTTGGCCATGAAAAGGAATTCCATAGCAGCCCATTTTTTTGGCTTGTGGCGCATACGGTTCATCAAGTGAATGATAACCGGAATGGAAATTAGGGGAAGTCCCCAAAGTAAAAGAGGCTCTAGGAATGTCATTATTTACCTCCCTCTATTCTTTCCATCAGAAACTTAGCCAAGAGGTCTTCACAGCCTTCGTTTAACATTGCTAAACGATAGTCCATGTTCATTTTCAAAGCTCTTTCTTTGAAAGTCTTTAAGTAACCGCCAAAGGCCTGTAAGTACTGATTTCGAATAGTAGTAGGGTCGGCTAACATTGTGCTACCACCTTCTAGATCAACAAATGAGTAAGGCTGATTAAAATCGAACTTTACCTCTTCTTCATCTATTAGGTGAAAGAGAGTAACATCATGTTTATTATGAGCTAAGTGCTGTAACGCTTTAAGCATCGGCTCAACATCATGAAAGAAATCTGAAATAACAACAACTAAAGCTCTTTTCTGAATAGAGGCAGCCAAATCGTGAAGAACTTTAGCAATAGCCGTTTTCCCATCAGCTTTGATAACATCAAGAATCTCATAGATACTTCTTAAGTGTTTACCACTACTTCTAGGAGGAACTTGTTTAAAAGTACGAGAGTTGAATGCTGTTAGCCCAACAGTGTCGCCTTGTTCAGTAAGAACATGACCAATAGACGCGGCAATTTTTCTACCAAAATCAAATTTACTTCCATCCTTACCTTCAAAGCTCATGGAACCACTACAGTCAAGAACAATGTAGCAACGTAGGTTAGTCTCAGCTTCAAATTCTTTGACGTAATATCTATCTGATCTAGCATAAATTCGCCAGTCAATTTTACGTATATCGTCACCTGGAACATATTTGCGGTATTCAGCAAACTCTATACTTGAGCCTTTATTTGGACTTTTATGACGGCCCGAGAAAGGGCCATGCATTAAATTCTTGGCTTCTAAGTTCAGTCTGGAGAGTCTTGCAAAGAGTTCAGGGTCTATGAACTCTTTTGTTTTCACACTGAAACCTGATCAAATTCTTCAATTAGTTTATTGATGATATGGCGAGTAGTTAGACCTTCACTTTCAGCTTGGAAAGTTAACTGCATTCTGTGTACTAGTACATCTGGGGTAATAGCCTGAATGTCTTCCATTCTAACCATATAAACACCATTAAGAGCTGCGTGAGCTTTAGCAGCAAGAATTAGAGCCTGAACAGCTCTTGGTCCAGCACCCCAAGAAACGTATTGCTTGATCCAGTTTGGTGCGTCTTCAGCTGGACGAGTCATACGAACTAGGTCAACCACATAGTCATAGATATGATCTGGAACTGGCATGCGACGAACAAGTTCCTGGAATTCCATGATTTCTTCAGCGTTGAGAATTGCTTTAAGTTCTGGCTTTTCAGAACCTGTAGTTCTTCTTGCAACAGCAAGTTCATCTTCACGTTTTGGATAACCAACTTCAATAAAGAACATGAAACGGTCAAGCTGTGCCTCTGGAAGAGGGTAAGTACCTTCCTGTTCAATTGGGTTTTGAGTTGCCAGTACAAAAAATGGTTGAGGTAGATCATAGTTACGTCCAACAACGGTAACTTTGTGTTCTTGCATTGCTTCTAGAAGAGCTGCCTGGGTTTTAGCAGATGTTCTGTTTATTTCGTCTGCAAGGATAATGTTACCGAAAACAGGACCTTTAATAAATTCAAATTTTCTTTTACCGTCATCAGACTCCTGGATGATATCAGTACCAGTGATATCGGAAGGCATTAAGTCTGGAGTAAATTGGATTCTGTTAAACTCTAGATGCATACATTTTGCAAGAGAGCTAACCATAAGAGTTTTGGCTAAGCCAGGTACACCCATTAATAAAGAGTGTCCTTTAGCAAAAATAGAAATTAAAAGACGGTCGATTACTTCTTCTTGACCATGAATGACTTTTTTCATTTCTGTTCTGATCTGGTCGTAAGCTTTTTTTAGCTCATCTATCTTTTCAACGTCATTTTGCTCTATACTATCAACACTAAGGGACATCATACACTCCTGATGTTATTAAGTTCATTTCACACTTTCTTTAAAATCCTCAGGACCACACAAAATCTGTGACTTGACGTATTGTAAAAAGTTCCTTTTAAAATTCACTTATGTTGCTAATGACTATCAAAAACGTTCATATTATAAATACTTAAGTTTGGTATATTGTTAAAAATGATAAGTTAAAATCTAGGCTTAAAAGGAGGGGGGAATGCAGTATTAGCTTAGGATTATAAGCATTTTAATATTTGTTGTTGGCAATGTGTAGTTTAACATAGACGCTCCAAATTAACATCTTTTTTCTATACGATACCGGACGATGATCATATTGATTATAAAAAAATAATTTTGTATTATTCTTTATAATAAGGGTTTAGGCATGGGTTTTTTACTAAGGGTATTCAATCTGCATAAGTCCTTTACGTGTTAAAAAAATAACAAAAAAGAGTAAAGTATGCACAAAATTTATGGGATCTTTCTCACAGCTCTAATTTTTGCAGTGAGTATCAATGCGGAAGAAAAAAAGTTTGAGGATTTTATCCCCCCGGTTTCAAATCCGGTTTACTTTGAATCACCATTTCACACTAGTGAAGCTAGGTTGATTCACATTCACCAGGAACTTGTTGGAGATGTTTATACAGCTCCACTAGGTAAACGTAAGTTAAATGGTGAACTTACCCTAACTGCTTTACAACTACGTTATGCAGTTAATGATCGTTTCAGTATTATAGCTACTAAAGATGGTTACGGCCGTATGAAGTACGACAATACTTTAGAAGATGAAGATGGTTTTGCAGACCTTGCAATTGGTGTGAAGTATTCACCATATGTTGATTACGAAAATCAAGCAATCATAACTCTTGGTTTGAGATTTGAGCTTCCAACTGGTGATAGAAATATGTTCCAGGGAAGACACGAGATAATCGCAAACCCATTCATTTCATTTGCTAAAGGTTTTGATGACTTACACATCATTGGTTACCAAGGTTTTCAATTACCATTCGACAATGAGAAGAGTTCAACAATCTCTCATACAAGTCTTCATGTAGACTATAAAATCGGTAACTTCTATCCACTAGTAGAATTAAACTGGAGACATATTTTAGCTTCTGGTGATGGAGGTCCATACGATGCAGATGTAGTTGCAGTTGGTGGCGCGCCTGTAGATGTTGACGCTATTAATAATAACCTTAGTGGTCTTGATATTGCCAACCTCGGTACTTCAGATTCTGAAGGTAACAACTACTTCGATGTCGCCATAGGTTTTCGTTACAAACTAACTGATAGCCTAACATTCGGCTTCGCTTTCGAAACTCCACTTTCAGACTCTAAAGATGGATTGTTCAGAGAGCGTTACACATTTGATTTAATCTATACTTTCTAAAGGACATCTGGCATCTGTATTACTGAGTGATTTTTTAACTATTCCTTCCTTACTTTAGCTCAGTAATGCAGATGTCTATTTTATATTATGGTTGATAAAAACACTATTGAAATGCTCAAAGAGCTAGGTACAAAACCTCTTCCAAGATATACCTCTTATCCAACCGCACCAGAATGGATGGATTCAGTAAATGACGGTGTTTTATTTTCCAGATTAAAGTCAGTCAAGCATCAAGGTAAGGGACTGGCTCTTTATATTCATATCCCTTTTTGTCAACAACAGTGCTGGTACTGTGGATGCAATACAATCATCAAAAAAAGAAGCCAGCATGCAGATTTATACATAGAATATCTATTTAAAGAGATAGATACAATCATCTCACACACTGGCCCAGACATGCATGTAGTACAAATGCATTGGGGCGGAGGAACACCAAACTTTTTAAACAACGAACAGCTCGACCTTTTAATTGCTAAACTAGATAAGTCTTTCGATATAGACTGGTCAGGCGAAATATCTATTGAAGTTGATCCAAGAACCTGTAGCCCAGATAAACTAAGGTATTTAAGAAAGCTTGGCTTTAACAGGGTAAGCTTGGGCATTCAAGACTTTCATGATGAAGTTCAAAAAGCCATAAATAGAATTCAGTCTTATGAACTAGTTGAAGAATTAGTTAAAACAGCAAGAGAAGAAGGCTTTGTTTCGGTAAATTTTGACCTGGTTTATGGTCTGCCTTTTCAAACTGAAGAAAATTTCACAGAGACTCTCCAAAAAACTATCAGCTTAAAACCAGATCGTCTGGCACTCTATTCGTTCGCCTATTTACCACAGCTCAGACCTCATATGAAGCTGATTAAAAAAGAAAACCTCCCTGAGCCTGATGAAAAACTCGGCCTGTTTTTGCAGGGCAGGGAGGCCTTTCTTGAAGAAGGTTATACTGAAATAGCCATGGACCATTTTGCTTTAAAAACGGATGAGTTATCAGTCGCCTTTGATGAAGGGCGTTTGAAGAGAAACTTCATGGGCTACACAACGCAAAATGTTGAAGATTCACTTGGATTAGGCGCTAGCTCAATATCCTATGTAGATCACGCATATATTCAAAACGCTCGAGAAGTAAAAGACTATTATCAAGCCTTAGATAATAATCATGTACCAATTTCTAAAGTCAAAATTCTTGATGAAGATGATCTTATTCGAAAATGGACTATTCAAGAATTGATGTGTAACCTCACAGTGAGCAAAGATGAGTTTAAAAGACTATTCCACAAAGACTTTAATGAATACTTTAAAGAAGAAAAAGAGTTCTTAGAGCCATTGATCAATAAAGGCTTCTTATCTGACTGTAGTAAAAACCTTCATGTGGAAGAAACAGGGAAGCTGCTTATTCGATACATTTGTAGCGGTTTTGATGCTTATCTGAAAAAGAACGCCAGAATGTTTTCTAGCCTAGTTTAAAGGTCAAATGGCCAGGGATTATCCAAGAGACTGGAATTCCTAAACCTTGGATCATGGGAAACTTCTTTCTCTACCCATTCAGGAATTTTTACTTCTAGGTCTTCTGATTCCATTTCAACTTCAGCTAGAACTAAGCCTTTGTTCCTGCCTTCGAAAACATCAACTTCCCAAGTGAAACCTTCGTAATCTATTTCATATCTAGTTTTGCTTATCCTGTTTTGACCGCAAAAAAGTTCCATCATTTCCTGGGCATCTTTGAGAGGAATAGAATATTCATATTCAGGTCTGGAGAGTCCTTTAGTTTGTCCCTTGATAGTTAGCCAGGCGTTATCATCGGTAATTCGTACCCTGACAGTGGCTTCATTTTGAGTTAAATACCCTTGTTCCATGTAAGTTCCACTTATTGTTTCCCAAGGTGTACCTTTAACGATAAATTTTCTTTCTATTTCTAGGGCCATAGTCTCTCACAGATTTTGTTACAGGCTTATATTAATCCATCTTTTTACTTGTCCTATTAAAAACAAGCCCAAAAAAGCTTCTTAAGCCAGCCATTTTTTACGTTTCTTGTTGAATTAACGCGAATTGACCGGAATATATGGGCATAAAGAAATTAGCGAATTTAATTGAAGGTTATTTATAAATGGCTGGACTGTCTTGCGGTATCGTTGGATTACCGAACGTTGGAAAATCAACATTATTTAATGCAATTACTAAAGCCGGCGCTGAAGCGGCTAACTATCCTTTCTGTACAATTGACCCTAATGTTGGTGTTGTAACAGTTCCAGATAAAAGAGTTGATAGACTAGTTGAACTTGTTCAACCTAAGAATACTCAGTATGCAACAATTGAGTTTGTTGACATCGCAGGCCTTGTAAGAGGAGCTTCAAAAGGTGAAGGTCGTGGTAACCAGTTCTTGGATAACATTCACCACGTAGATGCAATTGTTCACGTTGTTCGCTGTTTCAAAAATGACAATGTTGTTCATGTAGATGGTAAAGTAGATCCACTTGCAGATATCGATACAATCAACATGGAACTCATTCTTGCTGACCTGGATAAATGTGAAAAAGCGATTGAAAAACTTGGCAAAAAGGCCCGAGGAAATGATCCAAAAGCAAAACAGGGCGTAGAAGTCCTAAAGAAGATGGCCGCTCATTTGGGAGAGAACCTTTCCTTGCGAGTTCTTGAGCTTACAGATGAAGAGAATGAAGCGGTTAAAGAATATCGTTTTCTAACAAATAAACCTATAATTTATGTTGCCAACGTGAGTGAAGATGACCTTCCTGAAATGGAAAATGAAATGGTCGCTCAAGTTAGAGAATTTGCGAAGACTGAAGATGCAGATATCGTTCCAGTATGTGCAATGATTGAAGAGGAAATTGCACAACTAGAAGATGATGAAGCTCAAGAATTCTTAGAGTCACTTGGACTTAGTGAATCTGGGCTAGACCGCTTAATCAAAAAGAGCTACGAAACTCTAGGACTTATCACTTACTTAACAGCTGGTGAAGTCGAAGTTAGAGCTTGGACTATACGTAGAGGTTGGCATGCGCCACAAGCTGCTGGAGTTATTCACTCAGATTTTGAGAAACTATTTATTAGAGCAGAAGTGAAGAAATTTGAAGATTTCGATCGTTTAGGTTCTGAAAAGGCCGTCAAAGAAGCCGGCTTAATGCGTACAGAAGGTAAGGACTACGAAGTACAGGATGGCGATATCATCCTCTTCCTTAATGGCAAATAATTAATGGCAACTCGTTCCGACAGAGTAACAGAATACCGCAATTGTATTGATGCTCTTCTCAAAGAGGCAGAAGAGCTTAAATCTGGTGACGGTAAATTCAGTGCTATAAGAGTTATTACTTTTCTAGCATCTGGGATTACTCTGGCTTACGCCTTACTTGACGGAGGAATTTCAGCTTGGTGGACTCTAGTTCCAGGAGCTTTTTTTGTTGCAGCTGTTGCCATTCATGAAAGACAGATTTTAACTTCCAAAAAAGCTGAAAGAAGAGTTCTTTTCTATGAAAATGGAATTAAAAGAATTGAAGGCGAATGGCATGAGTCTGGAGTACATGGAGAAAACTTTAAAGATAAAGATCATTTATTCTCAGATGACCTAAATTTATTTGGCGAAGCTTCTCTTTTTCAAAAACTCTGCCGATGTTCAACCGCATTTGGTAGAGAGCGCTTAGCAGATTGGATTAAAAACCCATCTGAACTCGAAAGTATTAAAAAACGCCAAGAGGCTCTAAAAGAGTTATCTCAAGATGAAGATATTCGTAATGCTTACGCAGAACTAGATGATGAAGAAGGGAAGCATTTAGCAATCGATACTTTTAAATCTTGGGCTTTAGCTGAAACCAATTTATATAATCCATTACTAAGCTTTTTCTCTCTTTTCCTGGGCCTTCTAACTTTAGGCTCCCTCATTGGTTGGTTATTTTCTGATTTAACTCCTTGGATGTTTATTGTAACTTTGGCTTTAGACCTAGTTATAGTTAAAGTTTATTCAGAAAGAATCGGCGAAATTACAGAAGGCATCAGCAGTAAAGAAAAGAACTTAATGCAGCTTTCTCTTGTGTTAGGAATCATTGAGAGAAAAGAATATAAATCTGATCAAATGAAGTCGATTTGTGATAAGTTAAAGACTGAAGGTGTTACAGCCTCGGAGAGAATTCGTCAGATAGCTTATCTAATTAACAGCTTTGAAAATGCGCGTTCAAATATGGCGCTTCAGCCATTTAATATTATGCTTCACGTTAACTTGCGAAATGCAATGAGAATTGAGCGTTGGAGAAAGATCGCAGGACAATCAATTCCTGATTGGGTCGATGTTGCAGCAGACTTTGAAGCACTATTTTCATTATCTGTTTTTTACCACGAAAATCCAGATTATATATTCCCTGAATTTTCAGAAGCAGGCCCTTTAGTGGAAGCTGAGCAGCTTGGTCATCCTCTCTTAAAACCATCTGACTGTGTAAAGAACAATGTAGAACTTGGAAGCAAAACTAAACTGGTCTTAATCAGTGGTTCTAACATGGCGGGAAAATCTACTTTCTTAAGAACTGTTGGTATAAACATAGTTCTTGCTCAAGCAGGTGCTCCGGTTTGTGCCGATAAGCTTAAACTTTCTAGACTTTCAATCGGTTGCTCGATACAAATTGAAGACAATATGTCTAAAGGAATCTCACATTTCTATGCTGAGATTTTACGTCTTAAGAAATTGGTAGATCTAGCTCAAGAGTCTAAGCTGCCAGTCATTTTCTTTTTCGACGAAATACTTCATGGAACAAATTCTAGTGATCGTTGCAATGGAGCTTCGGCTGTTATTAAAAATCTTGTGAAAACTGGAGCCGTTGGTTTCGTAACAACTCACGATTTATCTTTGGCATCAATTGTTGACGATTTAGATGGTGAAGCAATTAATGCTCATTTTGAAGATCAGTTTGAAGATGGTAAAATGACTTTCGATTATAAGATGAAAGAAGGCGTTGTTACTAGGGGAAATGCATTACAATTAATGCGTTCGTTGGGATTAGACGTTTAGGAGTAAGTTTTTGAGCGGTAAGAAGTCTTTCTTTGATTCACCTGAATGGCAGGCATTTCTAAAGCCTTTTAAGCAGTTTTTTTCATTTTTTGGTACTAAGAACCAAACTGCTGAGGACTTGAAATCGGCTCCTTCAACCACCTCAGAACCTCGTCCAGTGACTAAACAAAGAAGCGATGAAACTGACTGTCAGCCCCAAACAAAACCTAGTCAAGAGCCTACCAAACCAAGGCCTCTAACACCTGAAGAAATAGCAGCTCAAGACGCAGAAACTAAGCGTCTTGAAAAAGAGAAAGAAAAAGAACGAGAAGATTTCCTCTTAAATAAGTTCGAAAGGCGAAAGCTTGAAAGGGAAAAACGCAAAAAGTCTCTAGAGGAAATGGAGGAAACTGTTCTGGAAGAAGACAGAACTCCTTTAGCAGAAAGGCAGGACTTTCCTCAATATACACTCGATGACTTCATGAAAGTTGAAGAAGATGAAGAAGAAAAAATAGAACAAAGAAGTTTCTCTCTTCCGGAAGGTGGAATCAAATTCCCAGAACTGGATATGCTTCTGGAACTTCCCGAGAAACAGGAAATCGACCAGGAAGAAATTCAGCATAAAATGAACCTTCTTCAGGATACCTTAGATAGCTTTAGAATAGATGCCCAAGTTTGTGGAGCAGATCAAGGTCCGAGAATTACCAGACTGGAAATACGCCCTGCACAAGGAGTGAATGTTGATAGTATAGCATCTCTGAGTAAAAATATTGCCATGGAGTTAGCAGCGGCAAGTCTGCGTGTTCTGGCACCAATTCCAGGGAAACCATTTGTAGGTGTTGAAATTCCAAATGATAATCCAGAGAAGGTCGCTTTTAGAGAGCTTTTAGAAAGTAAAGAGTGGCAAAAAACTGATTCCAAAATCCCTCTTGCTTTAGGTAAGAATACCTCTGGAGATATTCGTTTCTTAGATTTGTCAAAAGCTCCTCATTTACTAATTGCCGGTGCGACAGGAGCAGGTAAGTCTGTTTGTATAAATACCATAATAATGTCTATGATTTTTAGACTTTCTCCGGAAGACTTGGAATTAATTTTAGTCGACCCCAAAGTTGTTGAACTGACTTTTTATCAGGAGCTTCCACACCTAATTGCTCCAGTAATAACAGACACCAAAAAAGTAACTCAAATGCTGAAATGGGTTGTTTCGGAAATGAAACGTCGCTACAAGATTTTAGCTTTGGCCGGAGTGAGAAACATCGATGGTTATAATAATCGCCCCAATAAAGATATAGAAATTCTTGATGAGGATGAAATACCAATTCCTGAAAAGCTGCCATTCATGGTT
>Ga0075480_10001464_pt1 | contig 14976 bp, 15 predicted proteins | sample DEB08_DNA_7_FD_81590 | JGI IMG/M metagenome (GOLD analysis project Ga0075480, IMG submission 81590) | Aqueous microbial communities from the Delaware River and Bay under freshwater to marine salinity gradient to study organic matter... | ecosystem: Environmental > Aquatic > Marine > Coastal ... | reverse complement strand
TAGGGGGTTGTGGCTCTTTCTACCACCCATAGGCGAAAAAAATTATGAGCGACATGTCCGACACCCTCCTCGCTCTACGCAAAGACCCTGTGCTATTCGTAACCACATGCCTAAACGTAAAGCCTCAGAAATGGCAAGAAGAAGCCCTCCACGCGATAGCCACAAAGCCACGCATTGCCATACGCTCCTCACATGGCGTAGGGAAGACAGCCTTTCTGTCATGGGTTATCCTTTGGCTGCTCCTCACACGCGTACCCTGCAAAGTACCCTGTACCGCCAACTCTGCTAACCAGCTAGAGCAAGTCCTATGGTCAGAGCTACAGAAATGGGCGAAACGCCTACCCACAGGCTTTCAGAAGGAATTAAATTTTGCGTCTGATAAAATAACGCTAAAGAATGTGAAAGAGTCCTTTGCTGTTGCACGTACAGCACGAAGAGACTCCCCAGAAGCCCTACAGGGTTTTCATGGTACACCTGAAGTTGATGGCTCACTCTCCTTCATCGTAGAGGAAGCCTCTGGTGTTCCTGATATCGTCTTTGAAGTAGCCCAAGGCGCAATGTCTACCGAAGGCTCAAAGACAGTGATGGTGGGCAACCCCACCTCTGCCACTGGTTATTTCGCAGATGCCTTTGGAAAAAATGCCGACAGATGGCACACAATGACAGTCTCTTGCTATGACTCTGAGATGGTATCGAAAGACTGGATAGAGGACATGAAGCGTCAATATGGCGAAGACTCCAATATCTTTCGTATTCGGTGTTTGGGTCTTCCCCCCTTACAAGATGACGATACGATAATACCGATACATCTTCTCGAAGATGCAATAAAAAGAGAGGTAGAACCGCAAGAGGTACAACCCATATGGGGTGTGGATATATCACGCTTTGGCTCAGATAGATCAGCCCTTGCCAAACGCAAAGGCAATGTTTTACTTGAGCCGATAAAGAACTGGTCACAGAAAGACCTTATGGAGACAGTGGGCATAATCCTTGCTGAATATGAGTCTGTACCCTATGACCAGCGGCCATCCGATATTCTTGTGGACTCCATAGGATTAGGAAGTGGCGTTGTTGATAGACTAATAGAATTAGACCTCCCAGCACGAGGCGTAAATGTTGCCGAAAGCCCTGCCCTCGGACAACGCTATATGAAGCTCAGAGACGAGTTATGGTTTAGAGCGAAAGAATGGCTTGAGGCGAGAGATTGCAAGATGCCAGAAGACGAGACTCTTATCCATGAACTGTCATCGGTTCGCTATGGCATTACCTCAAACGGCAAGTTTAAGTGTGAGGGCAAAGACCAGATGAAGCGCAGAGGGCTAAAGTCACCAGACCTCGCTGATGCGTTTGTTTTAACCTTTGCGTCACAAGCGGTCAGAGCGAGTGGACAGAGTTATACGAGTTATGGCTATAGAAGAGAGCTTTCCTATGGCGATACAGGATGGATTGTATAGATGGCAACGACAAAAGACGTAGATAGAACCCCCTCTGGACGCATAAAGTACAGGGGCGAGAGCTTTGCTGGATTTAACAAGCCAAAACGCACCCCTAATAAGTCAAAGAAGTTTGCTGTACTTGCGAAAAAGGGCAGTGAAATAAAAATGGTGCGCTATGGAGACCCTAATATGGAGATAAAGAAGGATAATCCAGCTAGACGTAAGAGTTTTAGGGCAAGACACAACTGCGATACAGCGACAGACAAGTTTTCTGCACGATATTGGTCGTGCAAAAAGTGGTAAGGAGCAAAAAATGATGATGATGGGTCGATATAAGAAGGTCATGTCGATGGACATGAAGGAAATGCCTATGAAGAAGAAGAAAAAGACCAAGAAAAAGGCAAAAAACACGAAAAAAGGCACAATAGTCGGTAAATTTTCATCACAGGAGGTCTGATATGTACCACAAAGGCACAAAAAAGAAGAAAAAGAAGAAGGGAAGTAAGTAATGTCAGCAATTTACAAGCATACCATCCATAAAAACAAGGCTGCAAAGCCAGAACCCAAGCCAGAGCCTAAAAAAGCTGAGAAAAAAGAGCCAAAAGCGAAGAAGAAGTAATGGATGATAATGAATTTGCGACTATTCTCAAATCAGAGATAGAGCAAGCCAACAATTACTATGATACTGAGCTTTCTTCTGATCGTGTAGAGACCCTACAGTTTTATCTTGGCGAGCCATTTGGCAACGAGCAAGAAAATAGGTCAAAGGTAGTCCTTTCAGAAGTGCGTGACACCATTGAGTATCTGATGCCCTCTTTAATGAGAATATTCTGTTCTAGTGATAAGTTCTGTCGCTTTGTAGGGCGTAACGCAGAAGATGTAAAAGGTGCAGAGCAAGCCACAGAGCTTGTAAACTTTGTACTCAACAGCCAAAACAACGGCTTTACGATTTTACATAACTTCTTCAAAGACGCATTACTGTTTAAGATTGGCGCACTTAAGACATATTGGGAAGAAACAGAGACTACAGTTGAAGAGACCTACGAGCGATTGAGTCAACTGGAGTTAACCACCCTACTTGATGACCCTGCTATTGAATTAAAGTCACAGGAGGTTGTCGAGGAAGGCGTTACAGATCAGATGGGTAACCAGATACCCACCGAGCAGTATTTCAATGTTGAAGTCAAAAGACGCACGAAGAATGGCAAGGTAAAGATTGAGAATATACCCCCTGAAGAGCTTATATTCTCACGTAGAGCGAAGTCTATGGATGATTGCACATTCATAGGACATAGAACACAAGTAAAGGCTGGTGATTTAATAGAACGTGGCTATGACGCAGACCTTGTTATGTCACTTACAGGCGATAAAGAGTTAGACGATGAGTCAGAGCGTCAATCACGTTTTCAGGACATTGAGTCCAGCCCCTATGATAATGCTGTAGACCCCACCAACAGAGAAGTATTGGTGACAGAAGCGTATATCAGGGCTGATTATGATGGCGATAATGTCGCTGAACTCAGAAGAGTTATAGTCTTAGGCGATAACTACGAGATTGTAGAGAATGAGCCGTTTGACAAGATACCTTTTGCGATAGTCAGTCCGATACTTATGCCTCATAGAATGGTGGGCTTGAGTGTGGCTGAAATGGTCATGGACTTGCAGTTAATCAAGTCGCAAATCTATCGACAGATGCTGGATAATCTGTATCTAACCAACAACTCCAGAGTGGCGGTTGTGGAAGGACAGACTAATCTTGATGACCTTCTTTCAAGCAGACCAGGGGGAATAGTTAGGATGCGTGCCCCTGGAATGGTACAGCCATTAGCCGTTCCTCAACTTGGCTCTCAAGCGTTTAATATGCTTGAGTATGCAGACCAGATAAGAGACCAACGTACAGGCTTTTCTAAAGCCTCTCTAGGGCTTGACCCAAAGCAGTTACAGTCAACATCAACCAACGCTGTTAACGCCACTATACAAGGCGCACAGCTAAAGATAGAGATGATTGCTCGTGTCTTTGCTGAAACTGGTGTTAGGGATATGATGTTCAACATCCTACACCTTATCCAGAAGCATCAGGACAAGGCCGTAACGATACGATTGCTGAATGAATATGTGGATATTGACCCACGAGCCTTTGCGAATGAGTATGATTTAGAGGTCTCTGTTGGTCTTGGTAATGGCGAAGAAGACCAGAAAGCAGCGATGCTGGTACAGATTGCCAACAAGCAAGAGCAAATGCTGAGAGAATTAGGTATCAACAACCCTGTGGTAAAGCCATCACAGTACGTTAACACGCTCAAGAAGATAGCAGAGATGGCTGGGTTTAAAGATACGGACCAATTCTTCAGTAGCGGTGAGGCGTTAGACCAAGCGGCTGAACAAGCCCAACAGCAACCAGAGCAGAATATTGAACTTCTAAAGCTACAGGAAGAGTTGAAGCTAAAGCGTGAAGAAATGGAGGCCAAGATCGCCCTTGAGAGAGAAGAGATGTTGGCAAAGATCGAGCTACGCAAGTTTGAATTTGAGGCTGAACTTACACTTAGACAACAGAAACTTGCATTAGGTGGTGATATATCAACGAACCTACCGACAGCCCAATGACAGACCTAGAAGACGAGCGTCACAGAGGCGCAAGGGCTAACGCCATAATGAGTGACCCATTGATGATTGAGTCATTCAAGACATTAAAAGACAACTACTTTGATGCGTGGGCAAATAGCCTACCTACCGACACAGCAACGAGAGAGCATTGCTGGAATATGTATAACGCCATTAAAGAACTAGAAGGACAACTGGATTCTGTCATTAAGACAGGAAAATTTGCAGACAGACAATTAACAAAAGGAGTTTAGGATGCAAGACACCCCTAGCAACCCTCAAGAGGGAACTGGGAACTTATCGCAAAGTGATGCGGTAAACCTATTATTGGACACGAATAGCCCTTCCGAAGAAGTAAGCGAAGTCCAGCCAACAACCGAAGTGGAAACTGAAGAAGTTGAGGCGGTTGAAGAACAACCAACCGAAGCAGAAGCAGAAGAAACAGAGGCAGAGGAAGTCACCGAAGAAGAGGTCGAAGAGACCGAACCAGAAGAGACCCTCTACAGAGTGAAAGTGGATGGTGAGGAGTATGACGTTAATACTGAAGAACTTATCAAAAACTATCAACTTGAAAAATCGGCTCAGAAAAGACTACAAGATGCTGCGGAACAACGAAAGCAGTTAAGCAGTAAGGAAGCGTCTTTAGAGCAAGAGCGTCAGAAATATGCTCAAGTCCTACAAGTGTACGAACAACAGTTAGCACAACCTCAACAGGCAATGAGTCAGGAACAGTTAGCGCAACTGAAAGCCGAAGACCCCATTGCGTATAATACGTATTTGGTTGAGGAACAGCAGAGACAAAGCAAACTTCAAGCGGTTCAACAAGAACAGCAAGTCCTTAAGTCTCAAGAACTGGCAAAACAGGCTGATTTACTGCTTGATCTAATCCCCTCATGGAAAGATCAGGGTGTAGCAGCCAAAGAAAAAGGCGAATTAGTCGGTTATTTACGAAATCAGGGCTTTTCGACTGATGACATAAATAATGCGACTGATGCAAGGATAGTAAACATGGCACGAAAAGCACAACTTTACGACAATCTACAAAGCAAAGCGACTGTCGTGAAAAAGAAAGTGGTTACTGCGCCTAAGATGGTGAAGGCTGGACAGCCAAAGCCACGTACAAATGTACCAGACAAGGCAAAGAAGGACGCTTGGGCAAAGCTTAAAAAGACAAACAGTAGAGATGCTGCTGTCGAATATCTTTTAACCAAGTAGCTATTTAGGAGTAAATAATATGGCAACTTTTCTAACTTCAAATGCGGTTGGAGAGAGAGAGGACTTATCAGATGTCATCTATCGGATTGACCCTGATGAGACCCCTGTTTTTTCTAACGCACAAAAAGAAACAACAAAGGCTGTAACGCACGATTGGCAAGTCCAAGAGTTAGCAGCAGCAGCCGATGATAACTATGTCAATGAAGGGGCTGACTATTCCTATGTCAATCCAACAGCGACTACAAGGCTATCAAACGTTCACCAGATTTCAGCACAGGCTGCAAGTGTCTCGAATACCTTAGATACCGTCGACAAGGCAGGGCGCGATAGAGAAACAGCCTACGTAAAGATAATCAAGTCTCTTGAGCAAAGAAGAGACATTGAAAAGTCTTTATTTAAGAATGAAGCAAAGTCAGCTTCAGACCCAAGAAAGACAGCAAAGTTCTTGTCCTACATGAGTAATGTTGTTCTTGAGTCTAACTCTGCGGTGGCTTCAGGTACTGACGGCTCAAATGCTGCTACCATGTCAGGCACTAACGATGCGCTTGAGTTGGCTGATATTGAAAGTGCAATGAAGTTAGCGTATGACGATGGTGGACAACCAGATATGCTTGTTCTAAGTCCTGCTAACAAAGTAGCTTTCAGCAACCTTTCTTCAGGTTCAGTTGTAACTAATCAGTTGCATATGACAGCACCAGCCGAAGCTGCAATAGTGGGGAGTGTGTCCTTGTTTTTAACGGATTTTGGAACTCTAAACGCTGTTATTGATAGAAACGCAACAAACACAGAAATACTTCTCTTAGACAGTGACTACTACGCAATCGGTCACTTACCAGGCAGAATGTTTAGTGTGTCTGATGTAGCACCTACTGGAGATGCAACAAAGTTTGCAATTATTTCTGAGTATTGCTTAATCAATCGTGCGCCAAAGGCTCATGCTGCGATATTTGATTTAAATACATCATAATTATAATGGTTGAGGGGGTGAAAGCCCCCTCTCCTCTTGAGGATATAATGAGAAAAGTTTTACTAAGTCAAAATCCCCACACAGGGAAAAAAACATGGATTGAAGACACTGTTGATGGTCTTCAGGTAAACACACAAGTCAACGTGTCTCCTGTGCTTGATTTCGCTAAAAAACAAGAGGGAGAATATCGGTATGGGTCGTTGATTGGGAACACCCAAAAACATCAACAGAAGATAGCTGAAATACCAGCACCTTTATTTTTTGAATTACAGAAGAAGTTTGGTCACTTCAAACACAACAAAAAGAAGTGGCTAAAATGGCTACAAGACCCTGAGAACAAACACTTTAGAACGACTGGCGGTCGATTAACATGAGTTTAGATACCTACTCTAACCTACAGACTTCTATAGCTAATTTCTTAGCAAGGGATGATTTAACAACCAATATCCCTGACTTTATATCATTAGCAGAAGCCAGAATGTCTAGGGAGTTAGATACACGATCACAGGAGACTTCTACAACCATATCAACTGTAGCTGGCACAGAAAGCTATACTTTGCCTACAGACCTACGTGAGATACGAGTAGTAAAGCTAAACAACAACCCAAACAGGGTTTTAGATTTTACAACTCCAGATAGTTTTTACAGGACACATAGTTCAGAAGGGCAAGGAACACCAGTATCTTATACGATAATAGGCTCTAATATTCACTTGCGGCCTATACCTGATGCAGTGATTACGCTAGAGGTAATATTTGGTAACGGCATAACTGCCCTATCCGACTCTAATACAAGCAACACAGTACTATCACGCCATCCAGATTGTTATTTATATGGGTCTTTAGTTGCGGCACACACCTTTTTAATGGATGAGGCGAGAGCTACACAATATGATGCGTTGTTTAGCAGAGCCATGACAGAAGTAAAAAGAGATACACAGCAAGCACGTTTTGGTGGTGGTGCGTTAACTATGAAACAGGATTTCGGTGCTACATGATACCTTTTGGAGAGTGGCTACCTGACCAAGCCCCATTGAACTCTAGTGGTGCAACAGTGGCTACGAATGTCATAGCTGCTGCAAGAGGATACAGACCTTTCTTGGGATTAGCGACTTTATCACAAGCATCTGATGCGTATTTACGAGGATTCTTTGCGACTATTGATAGTGGTGGCACAGTACATTTATTTGCAGGAAACGCTACAAAGCTACTTAAGTTTAATGCTGGAACAGCAGCTTTAGACGATGTAAAGAGTGGAGCATACACGTTAGCAAGTGACGATCAATGGCAGTTTGTGCAGTTTGGCAATAGTGTCTATGCAGCAAGTGGATTGAGTAATTTGTTGCAAAAATACACACTTGGGTCTTCTAGTACCTTTGCCGATGTATCTGGCTCACCAAAGGCTAAGTTTCTCGCTGTTATACGAGACTTTGTAGTGACAGCGCATAATAATACAAGCTCTACGAACAACCCTTTTCGTGTGCAGTGGTCACAGATTAACGATGCGGATACATGGACAGTAGGGTCTAACCAAGCTGACTTTCAGGATATACCTGATGCTGGTAACATCACTGGCTTAGTTGGTGGTGACTTTGGCGTTGTCTTGTTGGAGCGAGGTATTGCTAGGATGCAATATGTAGGCTCTCCTTTGATCTTTACCTTTGATATGGTGGAGACAGGACATGGGTGCGATATACCAAACTCTATATCAGCACTTGCGCCAACTCAGGTATTTTATTTAGCGTCCGATGGCTTCTTTATGTTTAATGGAGAGCGATCAATACCGATTGGGGCTGAAAAGGTAGATACGTTTTTCTTTGATGACTCATCACCACATCACTTAGATAGATTGAGTTGCAGTATAGACCCAATCAATCAGGTAGTGGCATGGAGTTATGTATCAACAGAAAGCACTGATGGCACACCTGATAAGATAATAATGTACAATTATTCTGTGGGGCGTTGGTCATTAGCACAACTAGACCATGAATTTATAGGAACGATAATAGCTCCTAACTTTACACTTGAGGCTTTGGCTACGATATCCAGTAGCTTAGACGCATTGGGTACGTCTTTGGACTCACGTTTCTTTAGAGGTGGTCAGAGTGCCTTTGCCGCAAGTTCTAGTAGTAAGATTGCGTCTTTCACAGGAGATGCGTTGGCTGCAACATTGGAAACGGCAGAGTTTGAGCCAGCAAAACTAAAGAAGTCACTTGTAAAGAGTGTTACACCCTATGTTACATCGAAAGATGTAGCTCCTACCCTCACTGTACAGGTGGGGTCTCGTTCTCGACAGATAGATACTGTTTCTTTTACTGCGTCTGCCAACCTGAACACTGATAACTTTGTTCCAGTTAGAAGTAATGGTCGCTATCATAGAGTGCGAGTAAATGCTAGTGGTGGTACTTGGCGTTATGCGTTAGGTGTGGATGTTGAGACAGCTAGTCTAGGAAGACGCTAATGGTTGATTTTAACTTTCTGCGTTTACCTCAGTCTGGGGGAACGCCTAGAGAGGTTAGTAGTGCCGTAAATTTACTGCTCGAAGGCAAACTAAACTCTACTGGGTCTTTTACGTTAACGGCAAGTACCACAACAACTACAGTCACAGATTTAAGGGCTAGTAGTGATAGCGTAATTTTATATAGCCCATTGTCTGCAAATGCGTCAGCAGAAGTAGGCAACGGCACAATATTTATATCTGCACGAAATAAACAGAATTTCGTTGTAACACACGCGAACAACGGACAAACGGACAGAAACTTTATGTATGTAGTTTTGGGATGAAATTTTTGCCTGTTCCAGTGGAATATCTGGATGAGAAATGGCAATACATCAAACCTATACTCAACAAGGCTGTATGCTTATCGCCTCGCAAGATAGACATTGAGGATGTGTATACGGCAAGCAAACAAGGGGCATACCTTGTTTGGACGGTTGAGGAAGAGGATAAGGTGATTGCCGTTGTTACAACACGAATGGTCTTCTATCCAAAAGGCTACGCTATGGCGTTAGACTTTGTGGGTGGTGGACGCATGAAAGAATGGATTGAGTTGGTTTTATCAACTCTTGAGGCTCACGCCAAACACAACAAATGTATCCATATGGAAGGGTTTGGTCGTAAGGCGTGGGATAGATTTATCAAAAAATTCGGCTGGTATCCAGCACATATAACTTATCATAAGGACTTATAAAATGGGAAAAGGTGGAGGTGGCAACACCACAGTACAAACGCAAGAAATACCTGATTTTGTAAAAAATATGGTTCAGACAGGCTTTCGAGAAGCTCAAAACTTTAGACCAAGTTCAAATGTTGTGCCTGAAATAGCTGGTTTTACGCCAACACAAACAACATCACAAAACCTTATTACTGACCTTGCTACCAGTAATCCTTTAGGAACGTCAAAGACAGCACTTGATAACATAATAACTGGACAATTTAATGTATCTGACCCTCTGCAAAGAGTGTTAGATGACACAATATCAAACACTGTAAATAACATAACATCGCAATACTCTAGTGGTGGTAGACTAGGCTCTGATGCTTTTGGAACAGCTATTGGCGAAGGTATTGCTTCAGGTGTTGCGCCTACGTTAGCTAATGCAATGGAAGCAGATGCGTCACGAAAACTATCGGCTATAGGTATGACTCCTTCAATTCTAAGTTCTGATCTTGGCTTACTTGGTGCATTATCAAGTGTTGGCTCAGAACAGAGAGCTTTAGATCAGGCACTTCTCAATAGACCTTTTGAGATACAAAGCGCAAGAAATGTTGCCGATCAACAAAGAATTAACAATATTCTTTCTGCTATTGGGGCAAACACAAACACTGGTGGAACAACTACTAAAGACGTTACAAATCAAGTATCTGCTGGAGATCAAGTTGCTGGTACTGTCGCAACAATAGCAGCCCTAGCGTCTTTGTCTGACAGAAGATTAAAAGTTGATATTAAAAAGATAGGTACACACTCTACAGGACTTAATGTCTACGAGTGGGAATGGAACGCAAAGGCTTTTGTTTTGGGTCTTGATAAGCACCCACGCAAAGGATTTATAGCGCAAGAAGTACAAAAGGTATTCCCTGATGCCGTAGTCGAAGGCTCACATGGATACTTAATGATTGATTACTCCAAAATCAGAGAGGTTGCTTAATGGGTCTTTTAGATGCAATTCAAAATTTTGGTTCTAAGGTACGTACAGCTTCACAGCCTTTCTTAGATGTTTACAATACACCTGAGTTTCAACAACAAATTACGTTGGGAACAAGTCTGTTAGGTGGGGCTGGAGTACCAGCTTCTATACAAGCAGCAAATAAAGCTGGGTTATTGGCTCAAAATACACAAGACCTGAAAAGACAAAGAGAAGCGATTGGTCTTCTTGAACAGCAATTTGCAAATAATCCTAGAATGTTGGGGCTTTTACAAGCAAACCCAACAGGGTTTATAAGGGCTATGACGGCAAAGGAGTTGATGCCAAAAGACAGTTTTGAGCTTGTGCCTCAAGATGATTTACCAGAGTCTTTAAGAGGTACAGGCGTTTTTCAGCGAAATACACGAACTGGCAAGATTTCTTCTATAAGCAACACAAACAACACTGGTATTGGCTTACTTACTTCTGATCAGCTAAATCAATTAGTACCACAGACCCAAGATAAAATTAAAGAAGTAGAGCAAACTGGATCAAGTATTAATGTTCCAACTGCTGCTGGTGGTGACATTGGAGGAATGGGAACAGACTTTTTAAATGCTGTGACTGGTTTGTTTGGAGGTAGCTTCAGTAAAGAACGAGAAAAACAAAAGGCTATTATAAATCAAGTTAATAACAGTATTAAACAGCCTCTTGTAAAAGCCTTAAGCGATAAAGGTAGTGTCTATACGCAAAAAACTATTGAACAAATACTTCCTCAACCGTCAGACAACAATCAAACATTTGTCGAAAAATCAAAAGCATTAGTTCCTGAGTTACAATACACACTAAATAATCTTAAAGCAGAAATGCAGTCTGCCAAAAGTACAGCAGAAGTACAGCAGTTAAGAAGTCAATTTAATAAAATACAGGAATATATAGCAAATGTTACTGTGGCTATTAACGATTACGAAAGTGGTTCAACTACTAATAACTTGCTTAATCAAGCTGATGAAATTGTAGGAAGTGCTGAGTAATGGCTGACATTAGAAAAGCCACGAAGTACGCTGAATGGCTAACACAAAACCAAGATAAAAGAGGTACAGACCAGTATGATACAGTCAGAAAAGCCTATCTTGAAACAAGACCATCAACAGGCATGGAAAAGACAGCAGCCGTTGGAAAAGGAATCAATGTCGGCTTGGCTGATGTTTTTGGCGCTCCTGTTGACCTCATAAATCAGTTACCAAGAGTACTAAACATATTGCCTGGAGAGCAAGGGTTTCAACCCTTTAGTGAACAGCCTATTGGTGGCTCAAAGTCTCTAAGAAAACTTACGAGTCTACTTGATGTTGGCTATGATGATATTCAAGACTTGCCCTCTTCTCAAAGACCTTTTGCGGTGGGTGGAGAGACATTTGGTCAGACTACAGGAACAGTATTACCGTTTATGGCTGCATCAAGAGGTGTGTCGGCTGTAGACGCAATAAATACAGCAATACCAAAAAGAAATGTGCTTACGGAAACGGTTAGTGATTTAGTTAAAACACAAGCAAGAAACCCAGCCCTTGCTGCGTCAATTGAGGGTGGTTTAGCTACTGCTCCAAGTATTGCTGCTGGAATTGCAGAAAAAGTAGACCCATCTGATGCGACAACACGATTATATTCTGAGCTTGGTGCAGCGTTTACGCCTGTTGTGATAGCAAATTCAATTCCAAGTCTTATAGGCTCTGTCAAAAGAGCTTTAGAAACTAGACTACCTCAAGGAGTGGAAAGGCAAGCTGCTGAAGTTGTGCAAAGACAAGTTCTTAATGCTGGTCAAGAACCAACATTACTTGCACAGGAATTAAGAGCATCTCCTGATGCTGGAACGTCAGGTCAGATCACAGGAAGTAAGCCACTTCTTGAGATTGAAAAAGAATTAGTAAATACAAGCAGTGCTTTCAATCAAGAAATAGGAGAACAAACACAAAGGGCTATCAACGAGCTAAATCAAACTTTCAGAACGGCTGTAGCTACAGGAGACCCAGATGTCGTTAGAACGGCTGCTCAAGCACGACAGGACTTTCTAAATACTGCTTTGACAACAAGAGTCAAAGAAGCAGAGCTAAAGGCATTAGATATAGAGCGATCAACACTTCCAAATGTTGATAAGATGGAAGTAAATAAGCAAGCAAGAGATATACTTGAGAAAGAGCTTTCTATAGCACGTAAGACAGAAAGAGAGTTGTGGACGGAGATAGATCAAAAAGCCCCTGTTGAGGCTAATAAGACCTTAGAAATACAAAAAGACATCATTGAGAATGACTTACCTCCAGGGGGTAAACTCCCACAACCAGTAAGAGCGTTAGTCAAGCAAATCAAAAAAGGAGATGTAAATAAAGACCTAGAGAAAGGTCAAACAATAGCTGGAGACCTTATCAAAACAAGAAGCATTTATCTAAGGTTACGAACTGAGGCTATTGCTAATAAAAAGTTCAATGACGCAAGAATATATAAAAGAATGACAGACGCTATGTTGGATGATTTAGATGTAGTCGTTGGTAAAGAAGCTCAGATTGCACGAAAGTTTTCAAAAGACCTGAATGACAAGTTTACCAAAGGGTATGTCGGAAAGACGTTAGGTTATGATAGAGATGGTAGTATTTCTGTTGCGCCTGAAAGAACACTAGAGACAGCATTATCAGGGTCTGATGTTCAACAATCCCTTAATCTAGGGGCTTTACAAAGGGCTGCTGGTTCTCAGTCAGACCAAATGGCTGATTTACAAAGTCAGTTTATTAAAAGATTAGCTAGTGAAACTTCAAATTTTGATGGAAGCATCAACCCTCAGACACTTGAGACTTTTATTAAGAATAATAGGCAAACACTACAGTCACTCAATCTTGAGAAAGAGTTAGCAGATGTTGCATCAGCTAATCGTTTTGCAAGTAGAGTAAAGGAAGTAGCTCAAAAAGGCAGTGCTTTTGCAGCAAAGAAATCAACAGCAGCAAAGGTTCTTAATTCAAACAATGTAAATGATGTAATTAAAACAGCTATAGCATCGCCAACAAGAAAACAGTCTATAGATAATCTTGTGATACTGGTAAACAGAGCCAAGCAACCAGAAGCGTTTGAAGGGTTGCAGTATGGTATATATCAATATTTATTAGATGCTGCGACTACATCAGGTGGTCTTGTATCAGGGAGACGGTTAAATCAACTGCTACAAGTAAGAAGTGGCAACGAGACACTTGAACAGACGCTAAGAAGAACAGGGATATTTAAAGAGCCTCAGATAAATAATATTAAGAGGCTAATAACCAAATCAACACAGTTTGAAGACTCATTAGCAAATACAGCAAGAGCAAGTGAATTACTTGGCGGTGAGGACTTATTCTTTGACCTACTTCTTAGAATTGGTGGTGCAAATATTGGTGGAGCTAGTGGTTTAGCTCAAGCTGCTGGTGCGCCTTTAGTATTAGCTGGTGCTGGTGTCAGAACAGCTAAAAAGATATTTGAGCAAGTGCCAAAGCTTAAAGTACGAAATGTCCTTGCTGAAGCTATAAAGAACCCAAAGCTGATGGCAACGCTATTAGAGAAACCAACAACACTTGTAGCAAGAAAAGCACGACTTAGACGATTGAACGCCATACTTATTCAAGCTGGCATATTTGATGGTAGTGAAATATTGGAAGAGGAAAACTAAATGGCAAAGAATAACATCACACAATTTGATTCTACAGACTCAAGTAACACGGAAATAAAAGGTATTGACATATCCGAAGGAATGAGCCCAGCCAATGTGAACAATGCTATAAGGGCACTTATGGCAACGCTAAAGGACATGGACACAGGGGCTACCTCCCTCACCTCTCCTTCAGGCACAAATATTACTGCGACTACTGCTCTAAAGACTCCAGCGATACAATTTACGGATGGTGATGCAGCTATATCTATCGCTGATGGTGGTGGCGTTACAGCTAATAACTTTAGCTCTAGTGGTGTAAATATTGATGGTGGTGCTATTGATGCTGTGACTTTAGGCACAAACTCTGCGGTCACTCAGGCTGTTATAGATAATGTCAATATAAATGGCTCTACAATAGGGCATACAAGCGATACAGACCTTATGACAGTCTCCAGTGGGTTGTTAACTGTCGCTGGTGAAGTGTCCATGACAACGCTAGATATAGGGGGTACAAACGTAACGGCTACAGCTACAGAGATAAACATTATTGATGGTGATGCGACTGTAGGAACGACAACGCCTGTAGCTGGTGATGGGATTGTAACGAATGACAATGGTACAATGCGTCAGACAAGCGTTGACACGTTTGATACATACCTATCGCAAAGCTCCAAGACACTTACAAATAAGACAATAGACGCAGATAGTAATACTGTGTCTAATCTTGAGGTAGACAATCTAAAGAGTGGTGTTCTTGATACAGATTTAGCAAGTGTATCCTCAAGCCATGATACAATTCCTTCTGCAAAAGCGACAAAAGAGTTTGTTGAGACTTCAGCAACAGCTAGTGCAAATTCAGCTACAGCCAGTGCGAATAGTGCAACAGCAGCAGCAAATAGTGCAACGGCTGCCTCTAATGCTCAAGCTGCTGCGGAAGCTGCCCTAGATACATTTGATGACAGATTT
>Ga0075480_10001460_pt1 | contig 14991 bp, 9 predicted proteins | sample DEB08_DNA_7_FD_81590 | JGI IMG/M metagenome (GOLD analysis project Ga0075480, IMG submission 81590) | Aqueous microbial communities from the Delaware River and Bay under freshwater to marine salinity gradient to study organic matter... | ecosystem: Environmental > Aquatic > Marine > Coastal ... | reverse complement strand
TCTTACTAATTTGCACAATAATGCTACTAGCGCCTTTTGCAAGCATGGCAAATGCAGCACCAGTTATGAGTTCTCAAGGCTTTACAATTCCCACTTCGGAATTGGTTGTGTTAGACAATCAGCACTACTTATCTCATAACGGAACATATCTACAATTAAGGTCAAATGTGGATGGACAAATCGTTCAATCGGTTCAATGCGACCCCTATTTTGGATTGGATAATCCATTCTCAATCGATGCAACATTAACTTACATCATGTGCGGAAATAGTGCGTATGATTACGGAAATGGAACAATTAATGTTAGAAGTATACCCTCAAAAAGCGTGGATGTAAAGCAAGTTTCTTACCAAATAAATGGGAATCTGTATTCGATTGATTCACAGTGGAGTTTTCCCGATGTTAAATCAGGCAATTATGCATCTATTCCAGCACACTGTGCCGCAAATATAGGTGCGTCCAATAAATTTACCAAACAAATTTCACTACATTCTTCTAATGGTTCTGTATTATCATATATTGATGTAAAATTCAACATAAATCAAGGTTCATATGTGAAATATCAAACAACTCTTATTGACCCGCAAAATCCTAATATTGTTTCATTGATTTACCTAACCGCTGCTCAGGATTCATACAATAGTCGTCATTGCACGTTAAGTCAGGGAGTGCACAGTGTGGAATACGTGAAAATTAACATGACAAATACAACAGCGGACGGAGATTTAGGTACTTTTAGCATTGACCAAGGCGACAGAACTTACATCGAAGGTTACTGTGGCGGAGCTGGTTCTAGACAATCAATACCGATAAAATACAACTATGAACGTCTCACATCTCGACATAAGTGTCAATATTACAATTACAGGTACCTTGATATGAATTCATACGACACCGGAACATTCCCAACATATTATTTAACCTCGGCCAGTGCATCTGCTTTCGTTTCTGCCCCACATTGCACTATTCAACCCGATGGATCTGGATTTAAGATAAATGGAACTGTCGTTTCTTCAACTATACCTCAAGAAGTTGGTTGCCTAGACAATGAAAGTGCAATCGTTGCAATCAACGGAAGACATTTTTCTTATTGGGAGGATAGTGATGGAGATGGATATAATGATGTTGTTGATCCATTTGTTGGTGATTCTTCGCAATGGTCTGATATTGATGGCGATGGATACGGAGATAATCCTGCTCCAGCAAACCAGCCGGACCAATGCCCCTACCAAGCAGGGACAGCTTGGCGTAATGGCAAATCCGGTTGCCCAGATGCGGACAATGATGGTTTTGCAGATTCAGATGATGGATTCCCTCAAGATGCCACACAGTGGTCAGATTCTGATGGAGATTTACTAGGAGATAATTGGGGAAATCCTGCCCTAAATAGCACTCGCCTATCACATTGGCCAGGCGAATATGTTGCAAATGCAACTAACTCTGACCCTTCACCATACGATTTTGATAATGATGGGTTTGAGGACAGTATGATCTCAAACGCAATTTCACCTTATGATGACTGTGCTGCTGTTTATGGATTCTCTTATGTGGATAAGTATGGATGTCCAGACCAAGATTTAGATGGTCGAGCAGATATTGACGACCAATTCCCCAGTGAGCCAACCCAATGGAATGATTCAGATAATGATGGGTTTGGTGATAACTTTGGAAACGGGTCGTGGAATTTAACAAGAGACCCATCATTCCCAGGGATTTGGGTTTCTGGTGCAAAACAACAAGATGCTTGCCCTCTAATTGCCGGAAATAGTTACCAAGACGTTTACGGGTGCTTTGATGGAGATGGAGACGGTTATAGTTCCGCAAATGACTATGATGACGCTAATCCTGATGACTGGATTGATAGTGATGGCGACGGATTTGGTGACAATGTCGACCAATGCAGATTCGTCCCTGGCGACATGACTGATTTCAACTACAAGGGATGTCCAGACCAAGATAATGATGGAGTAACAGATTCTGAAGATAGGTTCCCTTACAACGCTGAAGAATCTGAAGATATCGATAATGATGGTTTTGGTGATAATAAAGCAGACAGATTCCCACGTAACCCACTGGAGTGGGCTGATCGTGATTGGGATTGCAACGGTACATTTGACCAACTCAATCCAACTCCTCAAGATGGTAGCGGTTGTGGTGACAACTCTGATTTATTCCCTAATGACCCTTTGGAAAATCGAGATTATGATAAAGATGGGTTTGGTGATAATTCAGATGAATTCCCGCGTAATCCACTAGAGTGGGTTGATAGTGACTTTGATTGCAACGGTACATTTGACCAACTCAATCCAACTCCTCAAGATGGTACGGACTGTGGCGACAACTCAGATTTATTCCCGAATGACCCCACCGAAAAATCTGATGAAGATGGTGACGGAATTGGAGACAATACGGACGGGTGTATTTCCGACCGAGGCCCTTTCACTTCTGACCCGCCTGGATGTCCTGATGCAGATGGGGATGGAACTCCAGACCATTTGGATGAATTTGTAAACGATAGGTTTGAGCAAAAAGATTCTGATTCAGATGAATTTGGAGACAATTCCGATTACTGTCCTAACGAATACGGTACTTCAGACGAGGATATACTCGGATGCCCGGATTCAGATGGCGATGGCTATGCAGATCTTTTTGACGACTGGCCTGCAGATCCCTCGGCTTGGTCAGATGCCGACAACGATACATTCCCTGACCAATTAGGAAACTCTAACAGCGATGATTGTCCCTCTCGATATGGATTATCGACAATAGGAATGCGAGGATGTGCTGATTTAGACGGCGACGGCATACCTGACTTAATTGATGGAGATATCGACCAAGATGGATACCTCAACGCAATCGAAGAAATATACGGTACAGATTCCTATGATGCCAACTCTACTCCAGATGACTTTGACGATGATAAAATCCCAGATAAAGAGGACGATGATGCCGATGGAGATGGTTTCCCGAATGAACTTGAAATAGAGAGAGAAACAGACCCTCTTGACCCAAATGATACACCTCTGACACAAGCTCCCGGATTCTATCTTTCGTTCAATGATGGAATATCTTTCAGTAGCGAATATGACGAGGATGGTTTCGAGTTGTCTTTACTTCGGCTCAGAGATGAAATCAAAACTGTAGGATTGACTATTCTCTCAATAATTTTCTCAATTATGACTCTAAAACGTAAGACTAGAAGATATAATCGTATCAAGGATAGATTAGAAGACACAAATGAATTAGTAGAACTAGATGAAATTAGAGAAGAGATTGATGAAATCGTTGAGAAGGGTAAAATAAAACCGGAGCAGGGTCTTCTATTGAGGAATCTTTTCGAGCAAAAAGAAAAATTGATGTTAGGGATAATAGGTGAATTGAATGAGGATTTAGATGATGGATTCAAACAAGTTCCAGTCATAGAGCCTAATGATAATTCTATGAATCAAAGTTCTAGGGATGATGAACAAGTCCCGGACATAAAAATAGAGGGCGAAATGGGGGATGATGGTTATGAATACTACACAGATCCTGATGGAAAGGTATTCTATCGGCCACCAAATACTGATTCCCCTTGGTTGAGATTTGAAAGGTGAATAACAGACACATCTTGAGGTAAGTGAATCCTGATTATTCAGGAGTGATTTTCTTTCCATCAGCCATCTGTGCAAACCTGCCTTGTTCTCTTGGATGGACAACATCCGCAGAACCCCACGGCCAACCACCAAACTGTGTTGCTCGGTAATCAGCAAATGCCTCAACGATTTCCTTGTTGGTGTTCATTACGAAAGGACCGTATTTTACCACAGGCTCATCGATTGGCTTACCTTGCAATATCAACACTCTTACCGGTTCATTTCCTGCGCTGATATTAACTGGGATACTTGGGTCTAATTGCATACCATATCTTGGAAGTAAAGACTGACCCTCTACATCCGCGTTTCCGCCGTTGATGTGATACACCATTCGGTTTACTTTACCGTCAGTTGTTGGAACCTCAACAGACTCTCCGGGTTTGATAGAAATAATGTAAATTCCAACTTCATTTTCCGGATTGTGGGCCCATGAAGCCTTTGGAGCAGGGGGCGCTTGGATTTCATTCCATTTCCCTGAAATCACTCTTACAGATCCACCTAATATGTCACGAGATGGTACTTGGTTTGCCCATATCATCTCGTATCCAGGTTCTGCAAACTTGTCTTTCGCTGGCAAATTAAGCCAAATTTGGAACAGGTCAAGGCGGTTATCTTTGTCCGTGTTTACCAGAGGAAACATCTCAGAATGCATCAAGCCTGAACCTGCAGTCATCCATTGGACATCACCAAAACCATACCTGCCTGTTGCTCCTCCAGAATCAAAATGGTCAACTAGCCCCTCTAGGACTATCGTGACAGTTTCAAAACCTCTGTGTGGATGAGCGGGAAAACCTGGCACTACATCTCCATGATACATTTTCCAATCGTTTGCCTCATCAAAGTCAGAACCTATGTGCCTGCCAATTAGTGGCTCATTTGGCCCCATCAATTCGTTTCCAGCTGGGTATAGGTCGAGGTGATGAACACAGAAAAGAAACGGGTCGAGAGTATCACGAACAAAATCCATTGGTCTGTTGCTAATTACAGCCTTCTTGCCCATAACTCAGGGAATGGAACATCTAATTTGAATATGTGGTTTCTCTCGTGAAACTAATTATTCAATACTAGATTCTAGTTTTGGCTTTTCAGGAGGGAACCCAATAACGCTAGCAATCCAGCCAATGGCAGCACACATAACTACAACACCAATCGTTGAATGTATTGTCCATCCAAAAGGAAGAACGTGCAAATCTCCATTTTCAAACCAATAATTTACACCACTTATTTTACCTGCTCTGTAAAACCATGACACTAATACCACCATTACTTGGGTAGCTAAAATAAACGGAATGTAAAACTTAGGCCCCCATTTATTGTACAAAGGTAATGCTAATTCCACGATTAATGCCCAAGCAAGACCCATATAGATAACATTGTCATCGAAGGTAGTGTAAAAGTACAATCCAATTGTGTGAAATGTCAGGATTAGAAACATTGTTCCTCTTGCTGGAGTCCACCTTTGTAAGAAAATCAGAACAATTGCGCCCGTTAAACCTGCTTGGATATACAAAGACTGGAGTCCAAATGACAGAGCATCCTCATAACTTTCATTATAACAAAAATCTAAATTTCCACTGTAACAAAATGACTGGATAGGGGATATCCATAGATTTGCGAAACGGAACATCAACAAGGCAACGCTCCAAAATGCACCTACTCCGAAAATTAACAGCAGTTGTGATTTCAAGCCAGACGTGCCTGATTCAGGGTCAACCCAAGATGACCAAATTGGTGCAGAAACCGACATACAAAGGCCTATGAAAAGGCCAATATGTGTTGGCGATAATAGAATATCAAGGCTTGATTCGACACCGAGTGTTTCATGCCAAATCATGTCTCCGAATCCGGAAATACCGAATATTATGATTCCATATACTCCGGGTTTATGTTGAGGCTCCAAGCCTTTCAGAGCCTCAAAAGGATGACGAATTAAATGAGACATCCCTTCTTCTGGAAGTAGAGCATAGAAGATGTATGCTCCGTAAGCTGTTGCACCAGAATACCAGACTGCATGCCATGGCGTAAAGAAAGTGTCATCAACAGTACCTGAGATATGAGCGAAGGCATCGATTAACAGTCCAGTCAAACACCACAAACCTAACGATAATACAATTACATCGTAATATTTCTCGCCAATACTTGGAAGTTTACCCCACTTTTTGTTAAAAAAATACCCTAACCCACCTGCGATTGTTAAAGTCCCAAAGAATATCGTCGGGAAGCCAAATAGTAAATCTGGTCCTGCGTGTTCTCCTGCCATACTCTGAATTCCATTTAATTGCAAATAAGTATTTACTAACAGTATTGTTACTTCATTCAATTTTCAAGCTGATTACAGTTTAGTCGGACCGGTAGTTTGCATGTATGAGATATTGAATCAATTATGGTTCCACGACCACTAACATTCAAGTGTCTTCAGAATTAGCATTGTTTATGGTTGAGCACCCGACAATAGGGACAAGGGTCGAAATCCAAGTGGAGGGGCCAGCGGGAAACACCTCTCACCAAGGAGTGGTTTTACCAGGTGCCGCCGACGACCACCTTACAATAAAACTAGCAAATGGCTACAACATTAGCCATCCGATGATAATGATCACCTCCATCGAGGAAATTGGGGATTCTCATACAGTGATTGTGGACTCTCCAGATATTTCGCAAAATCAATCCCTGCCCAAAGTTACAATCATTCACACTGGGGGAACTATCGCTTCAAAGGTTGATTACACCACTGGAGCAGTGATTGCTAGATTCGAGCCGGAAGAATTGCTGGCAAGTGTTCCAGAAATTCTCGAAATAGCAAACATTGACGCGATAAAGATTGGTAATATGTGGTCTGATGACGTTCGACCCCAACATTGGAACATGATGATTGACGCTTGCCAGCAGGCTTTCGATAATGGTTCAGTTGGAGTGGTTATTACACACGGCACTGACACTCTACACATCAGCGCATCAGCACTATCTTACGCCTTCGCAGGCAAAGGTGGGCGACCTGCTGGAAGAATTGTTTTCACTGGCTCCCAGAGGTCAGCAGACCGAGCTTCTACGGATGCAACTGAAAATCTCATCTCTGCCGTTTATTGGGCAGCAAATGGTGATGCTGTTAGCGGGTACAAAGATGCTGCAGTTACGGTTATGCACGCTGGTTCTGGCGACGGTGTTTGCGCGGTATCTCCTGGCGTAGGAGTGCGTAAGATGCATTCTACGAGAAGAGATGCTTTTCAGACTGTTAACAACGAAAGAATAGCCGAAATATCAATTGCAAAAGATGGATTATCTCATTCAACAATTCATACCGCAGAGGTAAGGGAAGTTATGTCCCCTCAAAAGTACAATACAGATATAAAAATCGCACAATTCATTGCCGGACCACATCTACATGCTGACTTATTGCAATCAGCAGAATCGAATGGTTACAGTGCGATATTGATTCACGGCACCGGCCTAGGACACCTTCCAATAGAGAATTCAAATGGTGATGCGCCTGAAAACGACCTGTTGGCAAAGACGATTGAGAATATGTCTATTCCAGTAATAGTGGCAAATCAGTGTATAAACGGACCAGTAGACCTCAATGTGTATTCGAAAGGAAGAAATCAGCAGTCGATAGGTGTGCTAGGCCATGGCTCTTCTGCGGGACCTGAAGCCCTTTTGACAAAAATTCACTACGCTCTATCTAACGATATGAGCCTTGACATATTGCAAATGGACCTTTGTGGAGAGAATTCTCCAATAATAAATTCATGACCGTTTTAATCAATAACCGTGTAGGAGTGGAGTAACTGATGTCAGGGAATACTAGTGACCAACTAGAGGACCTAAGATATCGGCATGAGCAAGCTCGCATGGGTGGTGGAATAAAGCGACTTGAGTCGATTAGACAAACGGGCAGAGGCACCGCCAGAGAAAGAATTGCCAATCTTCTGGATGAAGATACGTTCGTTGAAATCGACACCTTCCTTACACACAGAACTGCCGACCATGGCATGTTCATGCATGAAACACTTGGAGATGGCGTAGTTTGCGGTCATGGCACTATCAACGGAAGACGAGTGTACTGTTTTGCTCAAGATTTTTCTGTCCATGGAGGGTCCATGGGTGAAATGCATGCTAAGAAAATCGCAAAGGTTGTAGAGATGGCGGAGCGTTCCAAAACTCCAATAGTGGGAATTTGGGATGGAGGGGGCCAGAGGGCGCATGATGGAATTTCATCTCTTGCGGGAACTGGAGAATTACTCGATAGGCTGGTTCAATGTTCAGGTCGCATTCCAATGATATCACTCGTTCTTGGCCCAGTGGTAGGGGTTTCTGCACTTGGCGCAAGCCTTGCAGATTTTACGATTCTTGGGAGTGAACACGGTCAGTTATTCATGTCCTCTCCTCTTGAAACACCAGAATGTATCAACGGAGAAATCGACGCTAGCGGACTTGGCGGAGCGGAATTACACGCAAGCCGTTCAGGTATCGCATGTCTAATCGCTGAAGATGAAGAAGAGGCATGTATCCTTGCAGGCGAGATTCTAAGTTTCTTGCCAGATCACAATATGGCAAGTCCCCCGCTGGAACCAACCGCTGACGAGGATTCTAGATTAATTCCAGAACTTGAGACCTTAGTTCCAGATAATCCGAATAGACCATATGACATGGTCAAGGTTATTTCTGAAATCGTTGATGACGGATTATTTGTTGAATTATTCAATTCATATGCTGAGAACATCATTATCGGATTTGCAAGATTAGGCGGAATGCCTATTGGCATAGTTGCAAATCAACCAAAGGTACTTGCTGGCTGTCTTGACATCGATGCGTCGATAAAAGCAGCGAGATTCATCAGAACCTGCGATTCTTTCAACATACCTCTTGTGACCTTTGAAGACGTACCGGGATTCCTTCCAGGAGTTGTTCAAGAATGGGGAGGAATTATTCGACACGGCGCAAAATTACTATTTGCTTATGCAGAAGCAACCGTTCCAAAATTAACATTGGTAACAAGAAAGGCGTACGGTGGCGCCTACTTGGCTATGAGTTGCAAACACTTGCAGTCTGATTACAACATTGCTTGGCCTACAGCAGAACTTGCAGTAATGGGTGCTGAAGGCGCTGTCAACATCATTCACAGGAGAGAGATTGCAGCCGCTCCAGATGACAAGAAAGAAGAGACGAGATTACAACTTGTTGACGAATATAAGACGAAGTTCGGGGACCCATATGTTGCTGCGAGAAACGGCTGGCTTGACGATGTAATAGAGCCATCAGAAAGCAGACTAAGGTTGGTAAGGGCATTGAAGATTCTCTCCTCAAAGAGAGAATGGTCGCCACCAAAGAAACACGGCAACATTCCTTTGTGATCAGTCACTCCTAGATTGAATCGTGTAAACAAAGAGCAGTATTACGACGAGTAACAATGCTCCAATCTGAAGAATGCTTGAATCAAACCCTTGCGATTCGACTTCATCGTTTGCCTGTTTCTTTTCAACAATCTCGATGTTTTGGAAGTCAACATTTGACCAGACTTCTGCAAAACCGTCCCAGACTTTCACTTCTACGGTGTAAAATCCAGCTGTTTGATTTTGGAATCTATACTCTGTAAGACAAGTGATGTAGGCATCACCATTACATTCGGTGTCAAAACCAATTGATTCGCCAGCAAGGGTCACTGTCTTAACGTGACCTTGAGAACCATCTGAATCAGAGATTGTCCAAAGTATTGAAACGCTAGCATCAGTGGTATCAACAGAAGAAATTTGTACGATTGGAAGGTCGGGGACCGGCATTATCATCAGGTCAAAAACCATTGAATCATTGCTAGAAGAGTCTGCTACATTAACCGAAAACGATTCGCTTCCGTAAGCGTTATCATTTCCATAAATAGTCAAAATATCTCCGTTAAGAGAGTATGTTACCAATGAAAAATTGCTCTCTATTTCGTAGGATAGTGGTTCTTCATCAACGTCAACAGAAAAATCACTCAAGTCCACGACTAGTACTGAATCCTCATCCATCTCAATGGATTCTGTTGATTTGATGAATTGAACTGGGTCGTCCACTGGTAATACGTTGATTGGAACAGTGATTTCCAACTTTTCGGACGCCCCATCCCATACGTTTAATCTAACTATTTCTGCTCCAAACCAGTGGGATTGAGGGTCTATTATCACTGTAGATGAACTGTTAGTAATCCTCAAACCTGCATATTCGACCGCTTGTTCAACAAATAGGGGCTCGCCTTCGGGGTCAGATACAAATTCCTCAATGTTCAAAATTATGCTATCTCCATCCTCTTCTGTTTGCTGTTGAGGTATTACGTTAGTTTGGAACACCATATCGTTTACTGGAAGTATCGTGACATTTACCGGAATTGTCACGAAATCATCAAGCCCAGCAGTCAAAGTTACATTCACTATTTTCACTCCATCCCATTCCTGCTGGTTTTGATGTGTGAACGTTAACTCGAACCCGGAATTGTTTACCCCAATGATATCTGTTCCATCTATTACTTCTGCAGAATAGAATAATACATCTTTTTGGTCAGGGTCTGACGCAAAATCACTTGGATATATCGTAATATTACCGTGCTGATTGAAAATCACGTCTGGGATTGGCAAGGTTAATTCCATAGGAGTGCCGATTCTAGTAATCGTAACGTCTACATAATCCGAGAAACTATTGTCGTGAATTATTATCCTAACTTCAGAATCACCAATTGGTAAGTCAGATGAGTTAATTTCACAACTGATTTCTTGATTTTCAGAGCCATTCTGGAGTGTTCCTATTATCTCGATAGAATCAGGGAGCATACAACTTACATTGCCTGTCGCATTATCACCATTCCTCATACTTACGTCTGACCTGATTGAAAATGTTTGGTTGAGCGTTAAATTATTTGAAGTGGAGACCGTGTTAGAAAGATTATACAATCTTGAGAGTGAGAGATTTTCATCGATGTAGGAATTCGGGTCTGATGAATATGATTTGACTTCTCTGTTGAAAGCCTCTTGATATGCGGAATCATCTCCTCTAAGAGTGAGATTTAGGTATGGAATGATGTGTTTAAGTGCGTGGTTCTGTTGTTGTTCTTTACCCATGGCTGAATCCCCATCAGCAAATCTCTCAAAGAAAGTATCAGATTCTTGATACCCAATGTGATTTGCACCTAGTACGTGCATAATTTGCCAAGCACCTGGCCAATCTTCAAGATAAATCATCACGTTTTCCGCAGCAGGTGCAATATCATCTGTTGTACCAGTCAAGAATAATGCGGAAGCAGGATTTGACAAAATATCTTGATTCTGTGATTCCGAATCTGAACCATCAAGACCTATTCCAAACAAACCATCGACCTCATGTAATCCTGTTTTGTAAACCTCTGCAGCAGTATGAGCCCCTACGCCGTGACCTGCGAGAGAAATGTGATTAAGTGCAAATTGACCGGTTGAGTTTGGAATTGAGTTGATTGTGCTGTTGTTGAGTTTAGTAAGTAGTTCTGTCGCAACTTCCCATTCGAAAGCCTCTTCCTCTAAGACAAGACAAATGAATCCGTGTCTTGATAATCCTTCTTGTAGCCAAGCATACTGATCTACTGATTCGTCTTCATCGCCGACAAAAACCACGATTGCAAACGGCCCGTTTTGCGCCATATTTGCTCCTTCTCCATCACTTACCGCAGGATATGTTATGCGATAATCAATGGGACCTTCGAACTCTTCAACAAACCCAACAAACCCGGTTGTGTTATACTGTGGCGGAAAGGTTTCTGCACTGATTACAGGTAGTAAAAAGAGGGCAACTATTACCGAGATTTTTTTCACGATAACGCAACCTCCACCGAAACTAATCTCGAAATTAAAAGAGCAAGCGATGGCAATTCACCTGCAAATTCTGGGGCCCACAAATTCGCCCAAGAATAGAGGTGCTGCGCACATAGTAACCATCTTCCATCGATTGATTTTGAGAGATGTTCAATACGCTCATCAAAATCTCCTTCCATTGCGGAATAAACTGGAATGATGTCCCCCGTACCCTTGTCAAAATCCACAACAAGATTTGGCTCATCATGGCAAATATTCCAAGGTCCGTCTATATCCAATAGTCTCTTTCCTGCCATTTGCTTTACTTTTCCGCCTAATATTGACCAAGCTGCTGCGACAGACCTTGCGGTTCCACCTCCCCCTGTAATTCCAATTACGCCATCATTTGGATAACCGAATGCTTTTGCGACCAAAGCCAGTCCTAGTCCGTCTGTAGATGCTGCTGACCATGAAATCCCATCCCATCGTAATGTATTGACTGACCTTATTTCCATGCAGTTATCGACAGACCGGACCGCTGCAGCAGATAGCTGATGCTTAAGTGGAGATGTTAATGAGATCCATACTTCGTCATCATAAGCGTGATTTTTTTCAAATTCTCTAAGTTCTAAATTTGCATTTGGAAGTCTTTCATCAGCCTCTGTGATTGAGAGACTTGCATTTACGGCTCTTTCCAATAGCGTATTTGCTCGGAATTTGCCCAATGGCGATCCTACATAATCCCAATCAGGCGGAGACGGAAGGTCACCGGCATAACCCCAAGCAAGAGCATTCTCAACTCCTTTAGTTGGTATAATCGCCACACCTTTTAGATTTGGTAGTTTTACTCCAGCGATTCTAGTTAAATGAGCATGGACTATTGAGCACAATACTGGAGACAAAGAATGACCGATTGGGTCACCTGCCACTCCGTATTGCACCGTTCCCATGTAAAGGAGGATACTGATGAAGTACTTGAATAACATTATTACGAGTACACGGAACATATAGGGGGAATAATCAAAAATAGGGGAGGAATGGTTCGTTTATGTCTGCAATGGAGCGTGGCTCTTTCGTATGGTTCCTAATGGCGGTTACCCAGATATGGTTGTCGCTAAAATTGATGGACGAAGTAAATTCGGCGATCACTACTCTTTTTGGGACTGGAGCCGCGGCCTTTTTCCTGATTGCCTTGGTATTGTTTAGAGAAGAACAGCGTGAAATGCTTCTTAACCCGATGAAAAACTTGCAAAAAGAAGTCCATCAAGAGCAGATTAACAAACAAGGGAAAGGAATTTGGATTGGAGTCACAATTTGGCTCATCACAATCGTAACTGGGTCATTATTCTTCTGAGTGATAAAAAATGCGAGATGATGACGGAACTGCTGAAATGTTTGGCGGATTCTGGTTGTTAATTCGGAAATTTTTGATGCTGTTCTTTCCATTTTGGGTTTTTCTTATCCTTTATTCCGCGAACGTGCACATGGTCATATCAGCCATAGTAGCCGGTTTTTCGACCTCTCTCGTAGTAATTTTTGAAAAATTAAAAATTAAACAAGCCAATGATATGGCAAATAAACCACAATAGTGTCATTAAGTACGATATATAGGGGTAATGTGAGCGACATGGGTTTTTTTGACACTATTGGTGATGCCCTAGGCATTGCAGCGCCTTCCGTTATTGAAATCGTATTCATTTGTTGTGCGCTATTTGGGTCGATATTTTTCTTCACAATGATGGCACTAATGCTCGTTGGAGACATCTTCGGTGGCTTCATCGATACTGCTTTTGATACAGACATGAGCATGGACAGTACTCTTGCTTTTGAGCTATTTAGTATTCAAGGAATAGCCGCTGCGATTATGATGTTTGGATTGACTGGTCTTTTTGTTGTTAGTGCAACAGATATCGAAGTATTGGCAGTGTTTGCAGGCGGTATTGCCGCAGGAAGCTCGTTATACATGGTAAAATACATGATGCAGGGGATATCAAATCTTCAAGCCGATGGAACCATGAAACATAGCAGTGCATTGGGTGCTAAGGGTCAAGTTTACTCTAGAATTCAACCTGGTCAAGAAGGTGAAGTTCAAGTAGCGGTAGATGGAAGCCTTAGAACTCTTCCAGCAAGGGCTAAGGATGACGAAGAATTAATTTCAACCGGAGATATGATTGAAGTTGTTGAAGTGATTGGGTCGATTTTGATTGTTGAAAAAATAGGCAAACAAACTAAAAAAGAGGATGAATGAGGGGATAACATGGACACTGGATTGACTTTATTTCTGCTATTGGCAGGTGTTGGATTAATTGTAGCATTTGGATTTATCTTGATAATAACAAGATACAAGAGGTGTGCATCGGACGAAATTTTGGTTGTATATGGTAGAGTTGGAGGCGGACGTGCATCCAAGTGTATTCACGGTGGAGCAACTCTGGTTTGGCCACTAATTCAAGATTGGAAAAAGATGAAATTAACTCCAATGACAATTAACATTCCACTAAGAAATGCTTTGTCAATGCAGAACATTAGAATCAACGTACCGTCAACCTTCACAGTAGGTATCAGTACTGACCCAATCATAATGAATAACGCTGCAGAAAGACTTCTCCACCTAGAAATCAATGAAATAGAAGCAATGGCTTCTGAAATTATCTTTGGTCAGCTACGTCTTACAGTAGCGTCACTGACTATCGAACAGATCAACCAAGACCGTGACCAGTTCCTAGAATCGATTAGAGACAACGTCGGTGCGGAACTAAACAAGATTGGATTGAATCTAATTAACGTTAACATTACAGATATTACAGACGAATCAGAATATATCGAAAGCATAGGTAAGAAAGCTGCTGCAACAGCGGTAAATGCTGCAAAGGCTGATGTCGCAATCGCTGACAGAGATGGTGCAATCGGTGCTGCTGAAGCTAATCGTGACAAGGATATCCAAGTCGCAGAAAATGCTGCTGAGGCAGAAAAGGGTATGAAGAGAGCAAACTCTGACCAACGTATTTACGTTCAACAACAAGAAGCTCTTGCTATTGAAGGTGAGAACACCTCCAAGGCAAGTATCGCTGACTATAATGCACAACTTGCTGAAAAGGAAGCAGAGGCTATGCGTCGGGCCGAGGTCGCCAGAAGAACTGCAGAGATGGAAGTTCAGAAAGCACAATACCTCTTAGAACAAGAGAGACTCAAAGCGGAAGAAATCGTTCGTGAAGAAATCGCAAAGACTCAAATCGAAATCGCTGCAGAAGCTGAAGCGGAAAGACAACGACGTGTCGCATATGGTGAAGCAGACGCTGTGTTGGCAAAGTACAAGGCTGAAGCGGAAGGTATCCAAGCTGTTCTTGAAGCGAAGGCTACTGGTTATGCTAACCTTGTCAAGAGTGCAGGTGGCGATGCGAAGGCAGCAGCCACTCTCTTAATGGTCGAAAAGTTAGAAGATGTCGTAGCAAAACAAGTCGAGGCTATTTCCAACCTGCAAATCGACAAGATCACAGTGTGGGATTCAGCAGGCGGAAACGGAGAGGGCTCAACCGCAAATTTCGTTTCAAGCCTAATCCACTCATTGC
>Ga0075480_10001457_pt1 | contig 15000 bp, 16 predicted proteins | sample DEB08_DNA_7_FD_81590 | JGI IMG/M metagenome (GOLD analysis project Ga0075480, IMG submission 81590) | Aqueous microbial communities from the Delaware River and Bay under freshwater to marine salinity gradient to study organic matter... | ecosystem: Environmental > Aquatic > Marine > Coastal ... | reverse complement strand
TTATTTATTTTATTTTCTTTCTGAAAATAATCCTAATCTTTTTTTTACTTGATATCCTAAAATTAACCCACCTGTGTAATCAAACCAAGTATTACCATCGATAAAATTAGTATATGAATATTCGTTTTTAGTACTTACGTGAAGTGGTAATACACTAGCCCAAGAGTGGAACCAAAACTTTTTAGTGTAATGGTAATAATCATATCCTAATACTAATGAATGATTCCATTGATAAGGTAACAATGCTCTTTCTTGATCAACATATTCACTTAGTACATTAGGAAGTGCTACAGCATTCCATACTACATTATTTTCAGCAACTATATCACCATTAGGATTAACCCATTCACCTTCAAAATTAGTACCATATCCTTGTTCAACAGCTATATTTGTAAAATCAGCTCCTGCCAAATCTGATAGGGGGTCAAAGCCATATGGTTCGGAAAAACGTTGGACTAAACCTACGTTTAAAGAAAATTCTTTTGCTATATTGTATCTGTAGCGTTGAGATGCTTCAAAATATCTTAAATCAGCGAATCCATCTTGTACATATTCTACTTTTACTATCCAGTGATCGTGAACATATCTTAAAAAGTGCTGTTGGTCTACAAATTTACTTCCTTGTTGTCTTTTATAGTCAAATTCAAATAAATATTCTAAACCTTCTACATTACCTACTGTAGCAGCATCCGAAACAGATGTTTCAGTACCATTATAAAATACATTTTTTCTGTTTTCATAATCTAAACGAGCAATTTTTCTAACACCAAATGCTAAAGTATAATCAAAGGGTGTTGAGACTATATTTTCTTCTAAGAAACCAGTATTTTGATTTATAGAATAAACACTTACATCTGCTAATGAATTATTACCTGTAACTGCTGTATAAAAAGTAGCAAACTTAAGCTGTTTTTCTAAAAACTGGGCTTGAGCAGATATAGAACAGACTGCTGTTAATAAAAGGGCTATTAATTTTTTCATTGCTTAATGATTTTTTTAGTAAACTGAAGATTGTTATGGGTAAGAATTAAATTATAAATCCCAGCCTCAAATTTACTTAAATCCAATTGATTCACATCAGTTTCTTGTAATACGGGCTGTCCTATGGAATTATAGAGTACTGCGTTTATACGCAAGTTACTTGCGATATTTATGCGATCTCTTGTGGGGTTAGGGAATACTATAATTTGAGTTTCACCAAATTCTTCTACATTAGTTACTGTGTTATTATCACAATAGTTATATAATTCTTGACAACCATCAGCCCACTCACTATTACAACAACTTGGACTAACATCAATTACCCAAGCAAAACATTCGCTTCCTAAATCTAATAGATTATAAGTTTCAATTACGGGATTAATACAGTTAGCATATACTGTTTCACAAGTACCGTTATCAGTATTTGCTTCTTCATCATAGTTAGCTGCTTGTGGGTCTGTACAACCATAAATAAATGGTTCACAGCTAAAGTTTTCAGTATTTGCTTCTGGGTTATAGTTAAATGCTGTTGGGTCTGTACATCCCTCTATAACTTCTATACATGAGCCATTATCTACAGTAGCTAATTCGTTGTAATTAAATGCTGTTGAATCTGTACAACCAAATATTGCTTCTATACAACTAAAGTCTTCAACATTAGCTAATTCGTTGTAATTAAGTGCTTCTGGGTTGGTACAGCCTTCAACTACTTCTATGCAGGTATCATTATCTGTGTTAGCGTTTTCATCATAATTTAAAGCTGTCTCATCAGTACAACCATAAATTGGTAGTACACAACTTAAATCATCTACGTTAGCACTAGCATTAAAGTTTAATGCTTCAGGGTTCATACAACCCTCAATCACAGGAATACAAGTACCATTATCAGTAGTAGCTAATTCGTTATAATTGAATGCTGTAGTATCAGTGCAACCATAAATTGGTAAGTCACATTCAAAGTTGTTAACATTAGCTAATGGATCAAAATTAAGAGCTAATGGATCCATACAACCTTCTATTACAGGAATACATGAATTATTATCTACGTTTGCTAATTCATTGTAGTTAAATGCAGTTGGGTCAGTGCAACCAAATATAGCATCTTCACAAGAACCATTTTCTACGTTAGCACTAGCATCATAATTTAAAGCTAAAGGATCAGTACATCCTTCAATTATATCAATACAAGCTCCATTATCTGTGTTAGCTAGGGGATCAAAGTTTAAAGCATCTGGGTCGATACATCCTAATACTACAGCAATACAACTCCCATCATCCGTATTAGCTTCTTCTTCATAATTAAATGCAGTTGGGTCAATACATCCTTCTTCAACTGTTACACATGAACCATCAGGAGTATTAGCATTGGGGTCATAGTTAAAGGCTAATTCATTAGTACACCCAAATATTTTAGGAATACAACCATCGTTATCTGTGTTAGCTTCTTCGTCAAAATTAGAAGCATCTGGGTCTGTACAACCAAATACAACTAATGTTGAGCAAGAACCATCATCTATATCAGCTTCTTCAGAGTATTCTACATATGCAGGATTAATACATCCTGGGGAATATACACAGCTTCCATCGTCTACGTTAGCCTCATCGTTATAATTAAGTGCTGTTGGGAATTGACAACCTAAAATAAAAGGCTCACAAGTATTACCACAATAAGGATCGATTTCATAAGCATACCAACCACTTTCACTAATAAATGGAATTATATTAAAGAAAGGAACATCAATAATAACATCACCATTAGGATTAGTTAAAGTAAACCCACATTGTTGTGCAGTATTTATAGATTGAGGTGTAACAAAGAAATAGATGTAAGCAGGTTGGGTAGCATCTAAACCAGATATATCAAATGATAATTCGGTGCCATCATTAGGACCCATTTGATACTGGGGTGAATTGAATATTGTTCCTAATTGATAAATTCCTAACCAGCTCCCAAACCAACCATCTCCAACACCATCTGTAATAGTTAAAGTAAAGTCACAAGATTCTATAATATCTTCAGTATTAGCATCAATATTATAATTAAATTGAGTGGGGTCTAAACATCCATAAATTTTTTCTGTTAAACAGCTACCGTCATTGTTTGTAGCCTCAGGGTTATATTCTACATAATCAGAATCAGTACAACCCTCTATTACACTAGTAGTGTTACACTCTGTAGGGAAAAATTGTGGTGAAACCGTATTATATCCAAAATTACCGTCTGGGTGTTCTTCTTGTAAGTTATATAGTTCTGTACCTTCACAATCAAAGATTTGGACATTACCATTTTCTAAGTTAGGGTTATTAGTAGCACATGAAGCACATAAACCATCTCCGTAAGTATCAAATACAACTAAATCGTATTGTACATTAACAGGCACACATAAAAAAGTAGAAATAGGAATACCAGGAGGTGAACCACTATATTCACCAGGATTCACAGCTGCTACTTCTCCAAAATCGTTAAATAGTTTCCAGCTAGTTTCTCCACCAAAATTATCAGGAGTTACTACTATTTCAATGATAGTTTCACCAGGAGGACAATCTGTGTTTTGGACTATACAAGAACCATCGTCAAAATTGGCCCATGGACTCCAGTTTATAGCATTAGGATCGGAACAACCTGCAATACCTCCGCAAGGCAAACATGATTCCCAGCAGTAAGGAGGAAGAGTTATTTCATCTTCCTCAGTTATATTTAATGTTCTATTAACAAATCCAAATTCATCAAATTGGAAACAAGGTGAATCATTTACACCTGCGGGTAATTCTTGAACTTCGGGATTATTAAAATCTGCAAATTTCCATAAATGGTTTCCTAAAGGAACCTCTACATCAACAAACCAAATACCATTACCCCCTAGAGTCATAGGAATAACTTGCCAACCATTCCAACTACCTAATACGCCTGGGGTTTCAATACCAGGGGGTGCATTAGCTAAATCTACTCTGAAAGTAACATCAGCGGTTAAAATTGGAGGAATACATGGTGCTAAAGTAAAAGCATAATCTACTGATGATTGTCCAAATTCTAAATCTTCTACTATAAGGCCCTCACATGCATTTTCTAAGGTAAAATATCCTGGGCCAAACCCACAACAAATACCATCACCAAAAGCATCGTTCATATAAAATTTATACTCAACACCTGCCTCTAAAAATAAGCGTTGTTCTGCCGTACTATTAACATATGATTGGAAATCATAGCTGGGACTAGTATATACAGTATCTGTACCCTGAGTAACTAACCAAGAGGTTTCATTAGGGTACTCATCAAATTGAATAAAAAGGTCTAAGTAAGTTGGCTGAGCCAAACTTGTAAGACCAATAAGAAATAAAAGGGGGGTTAATAAATGTTTCATTAAAATTTGCTCATTATGATTTCGTCTATGGATTCTTGCACCTCTTTACGAGTAGCTTCCATGGTCATCATAATGTTAGCCTGAAACCTCGCTACTTCTTCTCCATCTTCTAAAATTAGAATGGTAGGTACAACAACTATTTTATAATCTTGGGGTAAACTAGGATCAGCCATTATATCAACTGTATTAATATCACAGTCGGTTAAATCGCTTAACCATTTTACTTCATTTGCAGAATTAAATGCAGCATTAAACTGCACTACGCATAAATCACCATCGCATACTTCTGTTTGGGCTGATAAGCTCGTAATAGAAGTTAAAAATAATACAAGTGCAACTAAATACCTCATATTATTTCAATTTATCTATTTTAGCTTCAATTCTGTCTAGATCTTCTTTAAGTTCTGAGACATCTTCCTGGGTTGTCATAATGGTTTGACGGACTAATTGGTCCTTCATGTCAAATTCCATCCTTGTTATTTCAGGGGCTGCTGGTGCGGGGAGCTCTTTCGCTTCAGCTATGTCAGCTTGAAGTGCGAACCACATACTAACTACTGTTGCAATTGCTGCTCCTATTCCCGCTAAGGTTTTTACACTGACTGTAAAGCCAGTATCCTCGTTTAACTCTTTTGCCATATACAGATTACTTTCATTAAATTAACAGCAACCTATTTTTCAAAAGACGTTAATACATATTAATCTAAATCCTCAAACTGAACATTTCCAAAATCAGCATCATAGTCGAGTGAGGATTCAATATCACTTACTATTAAAACCAATGCATCATATGCATCAGTTAAGTTCATTTCTTCATATTCAATAGAATCTATGACTACCTCTAAACGATTTATTATAGTACTATGGTCCATTGTAATTTATTTTTCAAAATTACATATAACAAAATTTAGGAAACCTTAATAGTATTTGAAAGAAGAAGGTTATTAATAGTCTTTGCTATAGAAGATACATTAGTAACATCTATAAATTTCGCTCCCTTTCCATACATTTTTTTAAAATCATCGCTAGACCTTCCCTGATTATCCCAGGTATCACTTATAAAGTAACTCAAAACTCCTATATTGCTATCTTTGTAAGACTTAATTACATGTCTAGTATGATTAATGGCCGTACTAAAATTATATTTTACAGATCCTATATTAGGCATCCCATCTGAAATGTTTAGTAAATATACTTCCTGGTAGTGGGAGGGTTTTGGGAGATCCTTTTTAATAAGGTCTAAACAAATACCTTCAGGAGTCATACCATGGGTTTGTAATTTTCTAAATTTGTAAAGATTTTTTACAGAATGTTTTCTAGAATCAAATGCATAAGCTAATAACGGTTGTTCTTTTGAACTATTTTTATTAACCCTAAAAGTACCCCTTAAACTAATTTCAACATCAAAGCTTTTAAGATTACAAGCAGCATATGCTATAGCGATTGCGGTTTGAATAGTTTGCCCTAACTTTTCTCCCCTCATACTACCACTTAAATCTAACGAAATATGTAAAAAAGTATATTTATAATCCTCTTTTTCTACTCTATAAAACATATTATCTTTATAGGGTGCCTGGAATAGTTTTCGAGAATTAAGCTTACCTCTTTTAAGATTTTCAAATATATCTTGTTTTATAGTATTTCTATTTTTAAGAAACTTAAGTAATTTTTTACCAGAACTAAATCCTTTAATCACTTCTTTATCATAATTTTCAAAATTAGAGATAAAATATTCTTGCCAATCTTGAGTAATAATTGTAGGAATAAAGGTATTAGTTGATATAGGGTAATTGTTAATTTTAGTATCTGAAACTGCAAGTTTATTGACTTGTTCTTTTACTTTTTTATGAACGCGTTTTTTTCTATAATTTGAATCTATAAAATTCTTTTGACGATCTACGTGCTCGCGGGTTTTATATTCTTGATTTGTTAATTGCTGTTCACCACCTTCTTCCTCTTCCTCTGTTTGAAGGTGTGATTTAATTATATCATAAATCCCCACAGCTATTTGTACACTGTCTGCGGTAGATTTTAACCTACTAATGCGTTTAATATCGATTAAATCGTATACCTCCCTTAAACCAGGGAGGGCGTCAAGGTTAGAATTACGATTGAATATATTAATGATTCTAAAGAAATAAGCATCCCAAGTAGGTGTTATAAATAAATCTTTTTGCAAATTTTCATCTACAATTTCGTTATAAAACGATTTACGATAAAGTTCTTCATAATAAAATTGATACCCAGGAGCATTAGTATAAACCCAATCATCTATACGTTTATCCTCAATAAAATTGATTAATGTAAATACATTATCGTGATCTTCTTCGGGTACCTTGTATGTCCTTTTTAAAACTGTTTTTTTATTCTTATTGAGATACTCAAAATCTGTTAAAAGAACATGTGAGGCTTCATGAAGAGCCAACCCTACTGTATAATCTATAGTATCTTCTTTAATATTCGATGCTATGTAAACGGTTTCACCATCTGTCATAGAATCACCTGATGTAGCATACTGTACGGGAATATCTTTTCCTGTAAGTATTTTTACAAAGTTTGTGATTCCTCTTTGTACTTGGGCTAAAAAAATAGGATCCTCGTCATCGAAATGACGAAGATCCATCCAATACGCTGCTCCTTTTTGCATTTAGTTCGTTTTTCTGAACTAAAGATACGAAAAAGTACTTAAGATTCCAAATCGTCTGAATTAATAAGTGTATAAGTAAATGAGTTACCCCAAGCATCTTTTGATCTGTGACATAAATCCATAAATTCATGCCAATCATCATTTGCAGCTATTACTTGACAACCAGCACTCCATTTATCTATTTGGGTAGAAGCGCGTCCTGCATATTTAGTGGCTCTATGGATATTAATACCAAAAATTCCTTTATCAAGGTTTTCTTCTAACATATCATAGCAATCATCTAAATTATTATCCCTGTATACTTGAACAGGTTTTACTTGGCGTAAAGCTTCATATTTACCTTGGTGGAGGCCTATTTGGTGAGATCCTCTGTATTGTCCTTCTTTTAAAATAGCAACTCCGGATTCATTTAAGATATTTTCAACCCAGTGTTGGCCAGGATCAGTAGTACATTTATAGCAACTCATATGCCACATCCCATCTACTTTATAGGAAACTGTCATACAGTCATCAAATTTATTGGTTACCTCATTTAAGGTTTCACCGTTTCTAACTCCTACTATATTAAGGTTATAGTCACCATTTTCGAACCACTTATAGCCTTTAGCTTTAACGGTTGATTCAATCTGTTGTCTTGTTGGGCACTTCATATTTTAATGCGTTTGATATTATTGGAAATTCTTTAATAAATATACGCTTTATTTCTTGGGCGACCATTTGGATTTCTTTTTGAGCATGCTCATCATCTCTTAATTCTAAAAAGTGAACCCAAGAACGAATTGAACCTGTCATATGAATCTTAGTTGTAGTGGCTAGTGGTAATACCATACGAGCTGTTTCTCTAGCAACACCCCCTTCGAGTAATTTATTATATAACGAATGGGCTTTACCCAAAAATGCTTCTATAGTTTCTGAAGCGGGGGCAATAGTTTCCATTTGAATATTTGGATCAATTATTTCGACTGAGCTTTGTCTGTTGTCTTCACACTGTGACCGTAACTCAATGGGTTCGAATATATCTCCCAAACGATTAACATCTTGATATCGTTGGCTAAATTCTTGAAAAGCGAAAGAACGGTGGCGGATGAGTTGAATTCCGATGGCCTTGGAAGTTTCAATCTCGAACGTCGCATGACCGTGCTCGAACGGCGACCAGTGTTTGTGTTGTACCAGGTAGCGGAGAAGGCCCTCTGGTTTACTTTTCTTATCCTTACGTGAACTAGATACACGTGCAACCTCCACAATATGGTCTTCAGCATTTGGGGTAACATTTAATAGAGTAACTTTCATTTTTATATTTTATTCTTCTACGTAATAATCCCCATTTACGGGTTTGGTTTTAAGAAGCTCCATTTCGTCATAAAGCTCTTCTTGTAATTCATCATTATCCCAAAACTCATCTGGGTTATCACAATATAGTTTATATTGTTCTTCGGTGAGTTCTACCCCATAATAGTGGTAGTCTACTTCTGTTCTAATTAATTTAGGCATTTTTATTAAAGGTTTCACTACCCAACATAACATTAGCGGTTGCTGCGGGAACACAGCAATTAACTACTTGTTCTAATTTGGATACTACATGATTAATATCAGTTGCAATTATGTGGATTTGTTTTTTAACCCCATTATCTACATAAACGCAATCATAAATTTGGTGATCCTTAACTTTAGAGGTTTCAACTAATTGAATTTGAGATATAAAGGTACGTTTGCCCTTTTTAACTATAGAATCAATTAATTCAGATTCACCACGTTGGTATTTTGATTTTAGATAAGTCATTCTACTTTATTAAAATAATCAAAACGAAGTATAGCAGGATTTTTAAGGTAAAGCATAGTCCATTTTCCATAATGGCGACACTCTCCTGATTCCCACCAATTCCATTTTCCGGTTTCATCGTCTTTAGATAAAATATCTACTCTAAATGAATTGTATTCACCATATTCATCTTTTCCTTCTATAACATCACCTAAATAATTCATAAAAAATTTAGGTTCGCCCTGAGAATCTTCCATTACAGTCCCAAATTGTTCTGTGCACCCAGGACAGGCAAAAAAGTTTACATTAAATTGAAATGTCCAAGTATGGAGATCACCATTGGCGTAGATCCAATCAGATTGCCCTTCAGGTCTTTCATAACTGCGAAGTTGAGAATAGGTTACCGCAAATGATCCTTCATCTGTAGTGTACTGGCCAAAGGCCGTGAAGCTAACCGCAGTTAGCAGTGTAAATAACAAGTTTTTCATAAATTTATTTTTGATTAATATACGAAAAATCTGTTGTTTCTCCACCTTTTTTTGAAGAAGGTTGTGAAGAAAGCATTGTCATAATATCATGAACGTCTATAGATCCGTTCCCATTAAAGTCAAATTCCCAAGCATCGTCACTAGGGGTTAGGGGGTTTCCAAATGCTGAAAGCATAAGTAAAAAATTCATAATCCAATTTGATAACATTATTTTATAATTGTTCTGTAGGTTAAGTGAAACCCAGCACCATAAGCTAGAGTATAAACGGCTGTTTTTTTGAGAAAGTGTTTCCAAGAACGTGATTTAGAACTTAATGCTATAGAAGTTACTATCATAATATCTCTAGAACTTAACATAGCGTGATAACCATCTGTGGTGCCTACTAAAATAGTAGTAGAGCCTGGAAACCTAGCTCCTTGTAATGGATCACCATTTTTATATTTATTTTGCCAACTTATTTCAGGATTCCAAAATTGGGGGTCAGTATTAGGGAAGGTATTTTCAAATTCATTGTAATGAAACAACACATCTTGAGAAACTCCATTAAATACTCCTGCTAGGAACATAGTAGACATTGAAGGTATTTCTTCAATAAGCTTAAATTCTCGTTGTTGACTAAAACAAAATGTAGAAACTAATAGAAATAATGTTGTAATTAAAACTTTATTCATATTGTTGTAAATAATCCCTAATATTTCTGTTATATTTTTTATCTTTTCTATAAATTATAGCTGCATGGGTTAATTTAACTACTGAGATCGCACCAAAAAGATATCCCATTTGTCTATAGGGACCATCTCCTAATGTATCAAAATAAAATGCTAACCCCGACATTCCTCCTACTAATAAACCTGATGTAAGGTGGGATTGAGCATTGTAAGGAGATACATAAAGACCATAATCGGGGTCGATTTTCCAAGTACTATGAACATCTATTTGTGGTTTTTGATAGTTGTATTGGGCCCTTAAAGATAAAGGCATTAGCATTATTAAAATTAGTAATAAGTTTTTCATCTGAATATTGTTATATGTCCTGTTGTTTTAAATGTTATAGTAGGATCCCACCCAGTTCCTATTACTTTATACACATACACCCCATCTGAAACATAATGGTCTCCATTATGTACACTACCATCCCAAGTATCATTTATATCATCACCTTCCCATATTAACCCACCCCACCTATTAAAAATTTGGACATTCCAAGTTCGCCAACATTCAGGATCAGCTACTACTACGGCCCACCCATCATTGTACCCATCATTATTAGGAGTAAAAGTATTAGGGGCATAATAGGAACCATCACAATCTTCTGGGGGGTAAACACAACTTCCATCATCTAAAATTGCAGACGAGTTATAATTAAGAGCTTCGGGATCAGTACATCCTGCTAAATATGTACAGCTACCATCATCCACAGTAGCGAATGGGTTATAATTGAGGGCAATTGGGTTAGTACACCCAAATACATCATATTCACAAGAACCGTCATCAATATTGGCTGCCGGGTTGAAATTGAGTGCATAAGGATCAGTACAACCCAAAACATCATAAGTACAACTTCCATCATTGATAGTAGCATTGGGGTTATAGTTGTTGGCTGTAGGGTCTGTACAGCCAGGTATGTCGTAAATACAAGTCCCGTCGTCAACTTCTGCATTTGGGTTATAGTTAAGAGCTGTTTCATCTGTACACCCATAAATAGTATAATCGCAAGTACCATCGTCCCAATCTGCTGAGGGGTTATAGTTATTGGCTAGTGGGTCAGTGCATCCAAAAATACATGTAGCAAAAGCATCTTGATAACATGCTATAGGTTGAAACCAAGTAACGTCTGTTTCCTCTCCATTTAATTCTAAGAGTCTAATAATTACACCCCCTCCCCCGTCACTTGTTATTGGACTAAATTCTAAAATAATATCTTCCCCCGGTAATAATTCTCCTTCAAAACATTCAACATATTCTTGGTTAAATCCTATTATATCCCATTCAATACAAAAATCAGTAATGGGGGTATTACCTGTGTTTTCAAACCAAGCTATAGCATCATACCAAGCTAAAGTATCATTACAGTTTAAATCACATTCATAATCAATATAGGTTAATTCATTTATTTCGGGTTCAGTACACACTTCCCATATAAAATCTTCGGGGGAGGTTAAAGTTAAAACATTATTAGTAGTATCTAATTCCCCAGGATATACGTCACTTATAACTATTTGGATTTCTGTTAATTCTTCATCTATATAAGCAAGAGGATTAATGGGTACACTAGAAAAATATTGGCTATCTTCTGGAGGAATTGATATCCAATCAATAAGATCTGAATTATATGGTACAGATCCACCTAGTTGGCCATTATAATAAAAACTTAAGGTATATTCATGTGCTGTACTAAAACCTTGGTTGTATATATCTAAACCAGTAAAATTCCAATACCAGATATCATTATTATATCCTGTAAATTGGGTTTCATCCCATACATTACATCCAAATTGAAACACACTTTCGGGACCAAATGTTAAATCCGTAGCACAAAATACATCAAATATATTATCTAAGGGATTAACATCTGGGTATGCATAACCGTTATCTTCACCATCAACACAGTTATCTTCTCCAAGATTTGACCCAAATACATCATTAGAACAATTAATTTGCCAAATATATAATTCAATACAATCGTCAAAATACCCAGCATTTAAAGCTTCAGTATAACATACCTCTGCAAAAGACTCTCCTATTTGGGCATCAAATAAATTAAAGGTTAAGGTATCTCCTGTATTTAACACTCCATCGGGTCCTAAATAAGCGGCATTATTATCCCAAAGGACAAAATCTGGGAGATAGTTTTGTAGGATCCACCCTTCTGGGGTTCCTGTAAGGCCACATTGGAACCCATCAGCTTGAAGTTCTGTTGAAGTAATTCCAAGTATAAATTTAGATATTATTTCATCAGTAGGATCATTTGGGTTACACCCCAACCCATTATTTACAATAATAGTAGTTTCTAAAGTTTCGGGGTGAAAGTCATAAATTTCTAAATCACATTGTGATATAGCTAAAAATGGTATTAAAGTTAAAAGTGATAAAATGTATTTCATTGGCGCCAAGAATTAAGGAATATTTTCTCTGTTGTTATGTTACCGTTTGACCAGTTTTGTACAACTAGATAAATTCCGGGGGCTAACCTTCCTTTATCATTTACTTTACGACCCGCAAGGTCAAAATATAAGGGTGATCCTACCTTACAAAGACCATTAACGTCGGTGATTATTCCTTCATCCTCTAAGTCAACTTCAGTTACATTTGTTATGTAACCCATTACCCATCCAGGAGGGGCACCTAATATGTTTTCTCCTGTAAAACAATCAGTACCATATAGGTTTAGCAAATATAATACATCATTTAAATTGATTTGTAAATCATTATTAAAATCAAATTCACTACAATCATCTAATTGACCTGAAGGGGTTGATAAGAACATCAGTAAATCTCGTATACCAACGATCCCATCTCCATCAAAATCACCTTCGCAACCTTCAGAAGGGCAGTAAATAGTACAAAAATCTACTTCTAAGATACTACCATAATTTAATTCGGTAGGGTCTGAAAGTTCGAATGTTAAATTATCATTTACTATTATATTAATAAATGCGTCGTAAGTAGCATCACATACTCCATCATCATCAAAATCAATACCACACATACCATCACCGGCAGTATCAGTGATTATAAAAGTATAACATCCATCAGGTAAACAGGTAGATTCTATAAAATCTGTTTCCTGTGAAAATACGGGGTAATCTCCTCCTTCAAGTACTATTTCACCATTTTCATCTACTATTTCCCAATCAACTTCATTTGACCAAATATCTGGGCTTATAATAACTTCAATCCAATTTTGTTCAGTCACTTCAACTACTTGAGTAAGGGTATTATTATCTAAAAATTCATCAAGATCATATATAACTTCTGTTTCAATTATACCATTACCTAATACAAAATCAGTAAAATCAACTAAAACATACTCACCTACTCCAATAGTTGGTACTTCATAGGGCACACCATTTACTAATAAAATAACTCCTTCAGCAGCTTCTCCACCAAAATTATTAATTTTTACGTTAAAGTCTATAGTTTCTAAACACCAGTCTGAGGGGGTTGAAATAGATGTTATAGCTACGTCTTTAGAATTGGGAGACTGACATGAAACATTATTAATATCAATTAGATAGTTTAGTTCTGTGTAGATCTCATGTCGCATCCTCTCAATTTGGTTTTGAGTAAATGCTGTTTTACACACTTCCCCCGTGTAATCCATATAATTTTCTACCATAGCATCAGGGCAATCATTAGGTGAACACCCATTATTGGTAGAAGTTGGAGGGGTATCTGGAACTTGATCACCATAAGTACATGGGTTAGATTCTTCACTACAACCTGACCCAGGTGTTGAAGCTACTCCAAAAGTATGGTATAAATTTAGAGCATGTCCAATTTCATGTGCCCATGTAGCATTCAATTCTCTACCAGCTTTTAATGTACCTGTTGTTCCCGTTACATTATATAAACATACTGGACCATAACGGTATCCTGTTGCTCCTAATCCTATTGATCCTACAAATGAATAACCTTGTATTCCGTTAAACCCATCATTACCCCCAATTTCGGAAACAACATAACAATTAAAATATTTATCTTCTGGCCAATGGAATAGATTTTTTATGTAAGAATCATCAACACCATTATTATTGCTAGTACTAGCAATACCATCTATGGCATACGATTCACCATCATTTGTTAAATTACTACAATCATAACGATTAATCCCATCAGTTGGTTCATTGTTTGGGTCTCGGGCAGCTAAACAAAATTCAATTCTTCCATCTTTTACCAATGATAATTCGTACTCATCGTACTCATCAGTTAAAGCCACTAAAGCCTCAACGTTACCTCTAAATCGGTGGTTAAGATTTTCAATACAACTAAAGATTTGTTCATCACTTATATTAGTTTCTTCACCTACTGCTTCTCCTAAATGGAGAATATGAAAAACCACAGGGATAGTTAGGACTTGTGCAGTGTCTAAATCAATTTCAGGAGCAGCGCATGCAACTCTATTATTAAGTTGTTCCATTAGGAACGGATTTCTCATTAAAATTTCATCCGTTCCGCATTGTTCTTGCGCAAAAATATTAAAGGAGAGGAAAAAGCCAGCGAAGACCGCTAGCAACCTTAGAACATTTACCATTTTCATTACGTATATACAAAACTAAACGCTAGTTTCGGTGATAAATATAAAAAATCACCAAATAATACGCGCTAAAGAGAAGTATTGTAAACTCAATGGCGTGGACGCCTTACTTGAGGTTTATTAGGTTGTGGGCGAACAGTGCTAGGAGCGTTAGGTCTCGATGTACTTCCAACAGTTGGTCGACCATTTATATCCCTAGAATTATATTCGTTAGGCTGTAGTTGATTGCCGTAAAAATCATAGCGATATACCGTTTTATTAACGTTATAATACACAGGACTGTATATAGGTGCGGAACCATATGGATACTGCGGGGTAGTTAAAATACGTGGCTGTATATCGCAATTATAGTCACTCATATATAATTCATCGCATTGCGAATATACATCGCATGGTTGATTTATTTTGCATCCTGTAATGATACACATAAATAATGCGATAATTGTGACTTTTTTTCTCACAGTGCGCCTCGTTGGTTTAATTGCTCTATGGCGTTCTTGTCGAGTGC
>Ga0075480_10001456_pt1 | contig 15007 bp, 12 predicted proteins | sample DEB08_DNA_7_FD_81590 | JGI IMG/M metagenome (GOLD analysis project Ga0075480, IMG submission 81590) | Aqueous microbial communities from the Delaware River and Bay under freshwater to marine salinity gradient to study organic matter... | ecosystem: Environmental > Aquatic > Marine > Coastal ... | reverse complement strand
GCTTCCCGGAGCAAGGCCGTCTACTCTTTTACGGATAATTAGAAAAGTGTCTTTTGCCTTAACAATATACTTATTTGTAATTGATCTTCTGTAGGACTCTGACGATAAAGGAATATTGCCTTTTGCTTTTCCATTTAAATCGAGATTAAGAGTTGATCTTTTAAAGTTTTTGATGTAACGGAATTCGATATCATGACTACCAGCAGAAAGTTCAATATCTTGGTCAAAGCGTTTTGTTTTTGATAACTTAATTTTTATTTCTTTGCCATCGATATGCAGTGAGAAGCCATCTTTCTGTCTGACTAACCCCTTTAACTTAAAGTTACCAGCCATGTGCTCAGGAATAAGTAGCTTTCCTTTGTATTGAATAGCGTACTGATCGACTTCAGGAAGATTAAGGTTGATGTGAGGGGGATTAATTTTGGCTTGTTTGTCGGGTTTTTGAGAGTCCCATTTAACTCCGGTCTCAACAGTAGCATTGTGGAAGATTTTATATTCCATATCACGAAGCCCTTCCTGGCGGGAAAGAATATAGTTGGTGACATCTTCAATTTGTCTATCATTATATATAGCTCCGAAAGCTACCATACCTTTTTCAGGAAAACCTTTTTTTATAGTCGCCTTGATCTGTTCTTTTGAACCGCCGTGTAACCACTCTGAGTCTTTAAGATTATGTCCGGTAGCTCCTTCAAGGTTTTTGCCATGGCAGGCAAAGCATACAGAATCGTATATTAACTTCCCTTTAGAAATTGAGTCTTTATTGGCAGCTATGAGGCTGAATGAGATCGCCCAGCAAAGTATAATGATGAGTTTCATGTATTCTCCAAAAGTATTTTTCACGAGTTTCTTTTGGTCTGTTATACAAGTAGGCAAATGGGCGTGTTACAAAATATAGTAGAAATATATAAATTTTAATTTTTTCTTACATCCCACATAGTGCCAGAAACATCTGATACACTTCCTCCATCAATTGTTTCCCAGAAGCTTACAAAGGCAACGCTTTTATCACCTCTTAGAATATTTGAACCTTTCAGGCCATCATGTGGTATAGTACTGGCATTAGATAACTGAGATTGAGCATGAATTGCTGTGCCCCAAAACCTTCCAAGCATTCTACCAGCCAGTTTGTTTTCAGAAAGAACAATTGTATTTACAGGGTCAGAGTAAGCACTTGTTTGAAATGAATGATACGTAACCCAACCAGCTAGTCCCAGGAATCTCTTTCCCCATCTCGGCTCACCAGATGTGGTGGCGTATGTTAGAGTTAAATTATTAGTATTGCTACCAAAAAATCTCTGGTCATCATCGGAGGGGCATTTGTAGTGCATAGGATTATTATTAAAATCACTGGCATTGAGTTTACCTCTTGCTTTTTGTCTCCAGCTTAGGTTTCTGCCGTCGTAAGCAGAAACTTGATCATCCCAGCTAATCGGAGGCAAGCTACTACCATTAGGTATTGCTGTGAACCAGTGACTTACAGCTGGAAAGTAGTCTCCATTATCATCCTCGTACATTGCAATAGTTAGTCCGTGCTGTTTGAGATTATTTTTGCATACTGAAGTCTTTGCTTTATCTCTGGCCGTCGCTAATGAAGGCATTAACAGCGAAGACAAAATGCCAATAATTGCTATAACGACAAGTAATTCTATTAGAGTGAAGTTTGTTTTGGCATCAACTATACCGTGTCTATAATTTTTTGATTTGATCATTGATTTTCTCCAAAATTTCAATGATATAAGCTTATTTAAGGACTAGATGATTATTTTTTATCCTAAGGTGAACATGATTAGTTCTTTATGTATTTTTAAGAGGGTTCTTTTTCAAGGGTTTTATGTGTGTGGTTTGTTACAAGTGAGTACTTCTGTGTATAATTCCACTCATTAATATATTAAGTGACATTTCTTCTTTTTCCTTTATCTCGTAGAGTTCATTCAGAGACTTGAGATTTGCGACTTTTAAAAGTATTTCTGTTCTTAAATAGTTATTATTTAAGGCAGTTCAGACTTTTTTATTCAACTATTTGTAACAGAGCTTCAATTTTCTTGTAAAGTATCATAAATGAAATTTTATAGTATCATTAATGGCCTTTGCGGTAAATGGAAAAAAAGAGGCAAGAAAATGAAAAAGTTTACTCTTATAGAATTACTTATTGTTTTGGCCGTTATAGGTATACTGGTCAGTATATTAATACCTTCTTTATACAAGGCCAGACAGAAAGCAAGAGCCGCGGTTTGCCTCTCAAATACGAAACAGATTGGTTTAGCTTGGCATATGTATTTAGATAATAGTGATGGAGCTTTTTGGGAATATGTACCTGTTGCTCAACCTGATGAAGCTAAAATGTGGCCGGATTATTTAAAGGATTTTACAAGCCCTGATATTCATAATTGCCCTGAAGTTGTTCCTGATGATACTAGCTCCATTACTGGTTATCTTCATGGGAATGCCCAATCACGCTGGGTTGATAGCCGTGGTGCATCTGTTGATCCTTGGAATACATCTAGTTATGGACACAATATGGCTCTAACCGACAATGGAGCGGATTATGAAGGAACTAACAAAATATACAAGAACCTGGCCTCTATTGATAATCCTTATGAAGTTCCTTTTATTGGCGATTCTATTTGGCGTAGTGCAAGAAAAAAGACGGCTAACTCTAATACAAGAGTTGTCCCTTTAAATTTATCAGAACCGAAAAATTCTGTTAACATCGACAGTAATTCATGTAAATTCTACCAATTTATAACTAACCGCCACGGTAAAGTTACAGTTATGAGTTTTGTTGATGGAAGCAGTAGGTTGCTTTCATACGAAAATGTTTTTCGCCAGCAGTGGCATGGTGAATGGGCTAAGGATCTGGATGTAATAAACCCTCATTGATGATGAAGACTATTAATCCATATATACTCAGAGATTAGAGGTTCTAATAGGAGTTTTCACTACCTTTAAGAGGATTAAGAAAATGTTGTGTAGTCTTTTTTCTGTAACAGCCTCTTAGAAAAATTGTTTATAAGTTTAAAGAATTTCCAGGAGATTACTTTGAAACAAAAGTTCATTGAAGTGATATGTAGATTTTTCATATATCAGCTAGTTCTTAGCGCATCTCTTTCAGCTAAAGAAAGACCTAATATAATTGTTTTTCTTGCCGATGATTTAGGCTATGGCGACTGTAGCATTTATAACGCAGAATCTAAAATAAATACTCCTCATATAGATCAATTGGCTAGTGAGGGAATGCTTTTTACTGACGCCCACTCAGCTTCAACTACCTGTACTCCATCTCGCTACGGATTCTTAACCGGGATCAATCCATGTAGAACAGGAGTGTTAAATACTATTTTGAAAACAGGTAAGCCTGTTATTGATTCCCAAGAATTAACTATAGCTGAATTCTTGAAAAAAGAAGGATACTCAACCAGCATGATTGGCAAATGGCATTTGGGTTTTGAGATGAATACTGAAGCAAAGAAACCTTCGTTCAATTTTTCCGAAACTCTTAAAGGGGGCCCCGTTGACTGTGGTTTTGACTATTACTACGGGGTTCATTCTTCAGCGAGTGCATCGCCGATGTTTTATATTAAAAATAATCAGCCTGTAAAGCAGCCTAAAGGATTCACACATGTACCTAAGTTCAGTGGCGCAGGCAAGGAAAGTCAGTCTAAAATTCAGATATCGGATGACTTTGATGTAACTGAGTTGAGTCCACATCTTACATCAGAGGCAGTACGCTTGATCAAGGAGCATAAAGCAAATGAAAAGTCGAAGCCATTTTTTCTGTATTTTGCTTCCACTATTCCCCACCAACCCTGGGTCCCAAGTAAAAAATTTCTTGGGAAAAGTGGCTTGGGCCTTTATGGCGATATTGTCATGCAGCTTGATGATGAAATGGGGCAGATTAATAAAGCACTTAAGGATACTGGTCTTGATAAGAATACGATTTTGATTTTTACCAGTGATAATGGTCCGGGACCAGGAGCTCATACATTAATGGGTTTACAAGGTCATGCCTGTTCTTCGGTACTAAAGGGAATGAAGTCTGATGCTTGGGAAGGAGGGCATCGTGTACCTTTTATAGTTAAATGGCCTGAAAAAATTAAGGCAGGGACAGTTAGTAATGCACTGGTAAATGGCACGGATATTTTTGCGACAATTGCTGAAGTACTGAATGTTAAATTGAAAAAAGACAATCCGCAGACTGCTGCTGATAGCTTTAGTTTTTATTCTGTCTTAATGAACCAGTCAGTAAAGCATAACAGACCAGCTATGATTGCCGGTAGACATTCGATAAGACAAGGAGAATGGAAACTCGTTTCAAAGCAGAAAAAAACAGATTCCGGAAGTTTAACGCAAAATAACTTTGAACTATATAATCTTGAGAATGACTTAGGTGAAGAAAAGGGCATTTCCAAAGAACACCCAGAAAGATCAGCAGAACTGTTTAAGCAATTCAAAAAGTTTGCAGACAGCAGAAAACTGAAGGAAATAAAATAATGAAATTTAAAGTACAAATTTTTTATATAACATTCTTAATATTTAGTTTTACAAACGCAGAAAATAAGCGGCCTAATATTCTTCTTATATTCTCTGATGATCACGCTAAAAAAGCATTAAGCTGTTATGGGAATAAGGATGTAAAAACACCGGCTCTTGATCGTTTGGCTGATAGCGGGGTACGCTTCAATCATGCACTTGTGACTAATTCCTTTTGCACGCCTTCCAGAGCTACCGTTCTGACAGGAAAGTACTCTCATAAGAACGGGGTAACCAAACTTAATCAGATGTTCGATGGATCTCAACAGACATTTCCTAAACTTCTGCAGAAAGCCGGTTATGAAACAGCGCTATTCGGTAAGTGGCACCTTTTGTCAAGGCCCACTGGCTTTGATTACTTTTGTGTTCAGAAAATGCAGGGGAAGCCTTTTGATCCAATTGTATTTGAACCACAGCATAAATGGATTGCCTGGGGTAAAGAAACCAAAAAAACTTATAATAAAGGTGGCCGAGTAATTAAAGGATATAATAACGATGTGATAACCACAGAATCGATAAATTGGCTTAAGAATCGTCAAGATAAAGAGAAGCCTTTCTGTCTGCTCCTTCATCCCAAACCACCTCACGCGCCCTATACACCAGCAGCTAAAGATCAGGACTACCTTAAAGATGTAACTATACCGGAACCTGTGACATTGCATGATAATTATGAGGGTAGAACGCCTCATGCAATTGCAGATAAAATGACAGCAAACAGAATTATCCTGAATCCGGCTTTTAAGGAAATGCGTCGCAAGATTGAAAAGAACAATCCAAAAATAACAGAGCGTGAACTCACCAGTAAAATGTATCAGGAATATATGAAAGGGTATTACCGTTTAGTAAAGTCAGTAGATGATAATGTGGGAAGAGTTCTCGATTATCTAAAGGAAAGTGGTTTGGAGAAAAATACTCTGGTTATTTATTCGTCAGATCAAGGCTTTTCGCTTGGTGAACACGGCTTTTATAATAAACAATGGATGTACGAGAATCCCTTGCATGCACCGTTCCTTGTTTCGTATCCTGGAGTTATAAAATCCAGTCAGGTTCATAGTTCAATGACAAGTCATGTTGATATAGCACCGACAATTTTGGATTTTGCAGGAGTGGAAATCCCATCTAATATGCAAGGGTATTCACTTAAGCCCATTCTGACGGGTGAATCAGAAAAAGTAAGAGATGCATCTTATTATCATTTTTATGAGCATGGAACCAGATTGCCTGAAATGATTGGTGTCCGTACAGATCGGTATAAATTAATTCATTATCCAACCATGAAAGGCCAGTTCCGCTGGGAGCTTTTTGATTTGGAAAAGGACTCTGAAGAGATGAAAAACCTGGCATACAACCCCGAGTATCGCAAGTTAAAAGAAAAGTTAAAAACCCAGTTACGTCAATTGATAAAAAAATATGATGATAATTCGGGTAACACTCAACAACTATTTGTAAACCAATAGGATAATTTATGATTAAGAAAAGCTTATTTTTATTAATTGCGCTGGGGCTTAGCTTTAGCCTTATGGCGCAAAAGAAAAAACGCGTTAAAGAACCAAAACCAAGCCATGCTGATGTGGCCTATGGAGATTTTGAGCGCAATAAGATGGACGTTTGGCTTGCCAAAGGAGATGGTCCTCGCCCAGTATTGATTTTCATTCACGGTGGAGGTTGGGTCGTTGGTGATAAAAGCAAGACCAGGGGGATTCAACAATTACTGGATAAAGGAATTTCTTTTGTTGCGATTAATTATCGCTTAACTGCGACTGATCCACTTCCTGCACCTGTGCTTGACGCGGCTCGAGCAGTGCAATTCGTGCGCTACAAAGCTAAAGAATGGAATATTGATAAGAATAAAGTTTTACTTCGCGGAGGAAGTGCGGGTGCAGCTACTTCGATGTGGATTGCTTGTCATGATGATTTAGCCAAGCCGGATTCAAAAGACCCCATAGAAAGAGAGTCAACTCGAGTTCAGGGGATCATTGCGGCTGGAGGGCAGAGTGCTATTGATCCTAAGCTCATCGAACCTTGGATCGGTCCTAATGTTTATCATGAGATGATTTACAAAGCAGTTGGTGAGAAGTCTATAGAAGATGCCTTAAAAAATTATTCCAAACATGAAAAGCTTTATAAAAAGTTTTCTGCATACAACCATTTAAGTAAAGATGATCCACCGATGTTTTTATCGTACGCGGCTGATTTGTCGGTGCCATCTAAACATTTGGGTCATGGCATTCATCATGGTTTGTTTGGTGTGAAAATGAAGGAGAAATCAGCCAAAGTTGGTCATGATAAACTCTACTTAAACATTGGTAAAAATGATGTCTCAAAGTTTAAAAATCCCGATGCTTTTATAGATGCAATTCTACTTGGAAATCAAAAGAAGTAATAATGAAATCAAACTTTATACAAACAATGAGAAAGTACATAAGCTCATTGATTATAGCCTGTGGTTTGATGTCTTGTCAGAGCATTAAACTTGAAAAAGCTGGCTTTGTTAAAAAGTTAGAGGCTGGAGAAAAGCAGACTATTGTGACTTACGGAACGAGCTTGACGGCAGTTGGCGCTTGGGTCGGTCAGTTTGATGTGTTGTTAGAGGAGCATTTTCCAGGTAAGGCTAAGGTTGTTAATGGCGCTCAGGGAGGGGCGAATTCTGCCTGGGGAGTAAATTCTCTTGATGAGAAAGTTCTTAAGCACAAACCGGATGTTGTTTTCATTGAATTTGCCATAAATGATTCTGTTGCAAAAAGAAAAGTCAGTATTAGTAAAGCAAGAGAGAATCTCAATAACATTATTGATCGCATTCTTGAACAAAACTCTAAATGTGAGATCATTCTCAGCACTATGAATGTGCCGGTAGGGCATACTGGTTTAATGCGTCCCCAAATAAAAGATTATTACCAGATGTATCGTGATGTATCAAAAGAACGAAAGTTTCAATTAATTGATCATTATGTGAGTTGGAATAAACTACTGAAAGCAAATCCCAAAATGTATGTGAAATATGTCCCTGATTTAATTCATCCTGTTTATGAAGGGGCCTTGAAAATAATCCTCCCGAAGTTAATAGATGAGCTTGGGCTTAAACCTGGCAAGCCTCAAGAAAGCAAGCACTTTCCATGGTGGAATTACATGTTTGGTTCGATGTCAAAATTGGAGAGAAAAGATAAACATTCAAGTCAAAAAGAGTTTTATCTTTTCTTTGAGAAAAACTTCAAACTTCAGGATGTGAACAAGGATGGAACTTTAAGTTCAGAGGAATATGTTCATGAAGTATTATTTAAATATTTTGACTTGGATAATGACGGGAAGGTAACTTTAAATGAGTATAAAAAAGTCTATGAACCGATTTTTTTAGAGTTGGATTCAAATGGTGATGAAAAGTTATCCAGGGATGAACTTAACTCAGGAAGTTTTTAAATAATTTTTATCTTAAATATTCATCCATTTTTAGGGTGATTCTTTAGGATATTGAAAAAAGCGTTTTCCTGCCAACTCGACCTATTTTTAGAAAAATTCTTTAGATATATAATTCAATAGTTTTGTAAAGAATGTCTTTTTTTATGGGCTTTTCTAAAAAATGGTTTGCTCCGGCATCTAGGCAATCCTGTTGATCTTTACGAGTAACATTTGCACTCACGACAATTATTGGAAGTTTACTAGTTTTGGGTGACTTATGACTTCGTATTTTTTTTGTACATTCAATCCCTCCCATTTTGGGCATTTGAATGTCCATGAGTATTAAATCAAATGATTCTCTTTCTATCAGATCAAGGGCGTCTAAACCATTTTCGGCTACTAGAAAAGTTAAATTTCTCTGTTTTAAAAAGGAGGTTATAATTTTTTGATTGACTTTGTTATCTTCAACCACAAGCACACATTTTCTATCGTTCATAAATATTTTTTGATCTTAAAATCCTAACCCTTTAAGGTTTAAGAAGTTTATTTCATTAACTCTATCAGATTGTAACAAAACAAAGAATTTGCAGGCACTTCACCACTGTTACTTTTGAGTTTGTTAACTTCAAATTGATAGACAAAGCCCTGTTTTAATTCCGGTAATGAAATATCGACACTCAAACCATCTTCTGAAACTATGGCTGAAGTAGCTTTAATACTCTTGAGGTTGTTTCGGGGAGAACCATACTTTGCGTGATAATCGAAGTTATATCTTTGTATTTGGTAATTATTAATCTCAGATGCAGTTTTATGATCTACTTTTTGAGTAAATGTTAATCTAAATCCATTGGAGATTTGCTTGACCTTAAGTACATCAAAATCAACATTACCATCCCAGCTAATCTTTTTCAGGCCTTTATCCCCAGCCCAGGAGAGGTGAGTTTTACCGACCCAAAGATTTCCTTTTTTATCAAATGCCAAACGGTTATTGCCATTGCCTAGATCATTTCCATCTAAAAATGGAACAAGAGTACCTTGAAGTACACCATTAACTTCATCAGGGATGAAACGCAGAAGTCTTTTTAAGTTCATTTCGCCTATAAACATCTGATTCTTAAATGGTCCGAATTTTCCTTCTGTTGTGTCAAGTAGAGGCTGGGTAGGGCTGTTTGCTAGAATTCCATGAGTAAACAAAGCTGCTGCAGGTTTTCTTATCTTATTTAACTCTGCTGTAGACATCTTTTTTGGATCTTTGGTCCATCCTTTTTTCCAGATCAATGATGCCGGATGACCATGGAAAGCCCCTTCGCTTATGTGGTGCAGTTTACTTGTTCCGAGCCAATCTCCCTGATTATCACTTACCAATAATCTGCCTTTGTAATCGAACCCCAGCCCATTAGGAGAACGAACACCAGATGCAAATGGTGTTGCGTTCCCTTTGGAATCAATTTTCATAATCCAACCCCGGTGAGGAACACAGCTGTACATACGAGTTACTGTTTTCTTGACTAACTTTTGGTCGTAATCACCTTCAAGTTTCTCTTTATCGATGTCGTAACTTAAATACTTTCCTCGGGGTTCTTCCAGAATACCGCCGTTATTGGAGGCTACATTTAGACCAATGTATAAGTTTCCTTTTTTGTCTTTTACAGGGCCGAAGGCAAATTCATGGTAGTTACCCGATAGTCCAAAATCATCATTGAACTTCATGTACGTATCAGCTCTTCCATCTTTATCTGAATCGATTATACGAGTTAGTTCAGGTCTTTGCATGACCATTATTTCATGATTGTTTACGGCTAAAATTCCAAGAGGGAGGTGGAGACCTTCAGCAAAGAGCTTCCATTCTTTTGTCGCTGGATTATAAGTGAAGATTTTACCGTAGTTAAAAGAAATGACCAGGCGTCCGTCAGGCATGAAATCGAGGCCACCAATTTGTGAATCAACGCCTTTAGGGGTTACTATTCGTTCTACTTTGTATCCTGCGTTAACACTTAATAAGAAAACTGTTATGAGTAATAAGATTAATTTTTTCATTCTTATTTCTCCTTAGTAAAAGTAATTGTGAAGTCTTTCAGTTCCTGCTTATCTAAAATGAGCAAACCATTTTTTATGGAACCTTTGTTAGCTGCAGTTTTGTATAAATTGAGTTTTGGGAGTTTTATTTTAAGCTCATTTAAACCGGAGATTTTATACTTCCAGGAGATATTTCCTGTTTTATAACTATGGGTTTCGCTGAACTGAACGTCGGCTCTTTTGTAGTAAAAGATCGGTAGACCTTCTTTACTCACTTTATAACCTTGGTAGTTAACTTTTGGAGAAAGGCCGACAAACATGGATTCAGAGGATCTAAAAATGACCTTACCTTCAATAGTAGGTATTACTTTACCATTGCCGGTAAAATGAGTTTTTGGGTCGATTTTTCCTTGCCAGATATAACGAGTGATTCCTTTTTCGCCATCCCAACAGAGTGATAAGTCGTCTGAGTACTTAATAGCAAATGAGACAACACTGGAGTTAGGCATAAAGGTTCTTTGAATGCGTCCCAGCTCTTCTTTAAAAGCATTAACTTTTCGTAGCGCTTTGCGGGAAACCCTGGAACCGGCATAGAGCATATAATCAGCAATAAGCTTAAGATCTTTTTCCGGAATGTGTGCCATTGCAGGCATGGCAATACCTTCTGTTCTTTTTCGTCCAGGTTTCTTAGCCCAGCTGACAATTCCGTTGGCATTCTTTTCATAAAGTTTGTTGATTTCGTGAAGGGTTGGTCCAGCGATGGCTTGTATAGGATTGTGGCAGGCAAGGCAATTAGTTTCAAAAAGTTTTTTTCCAACAGGATCAAACTTAGCCACTTTTTTCTTTGATCTAGCTTGGCTATTTAATGTCAAAGATAAGATCATTATTAAGCTTAGGAAAAGTCTCATTTGACCTCCTTCAGCCAGAAATTTCTGAATTGCACTGCATTTCCATGATCCTGAAGTCTAAGGGGGAGGGCTTCAGGAGTTTCTTTTTTGCCATTTCCAGTTTTATTGGGTATTTCTACCTTGTTATGAACCATAACGCCATTGTGGACAAGAGTTAGAGTTGCATTGGCAACCTTCTTGCCATCTTTCCATTTTGCAGCGCTAAACTCTATATCATAGGACTGCCATTCACCGACGGGTTTACAGACGATTTTGTCCGGCTTTTTGAATTTGTAGATCGAGGCACAGTCGTAATGCTGGTAATCTTTATCGTGACCATAAGAATCGAGTATTTGAATTTCGTAGCGCTGCTGGATGTAAACACCACTATTACCGTCATTTGTTCTTTTATTGTTCTTTTTTTTCTTCTTCTTTGGACTGTTGATTACTTTGAACTCAATGTGAGCTTTGAAATTATTGACAGGCATTGCCGTAACTATATGACCTTCGCCAACAGTAAGGACTCCATCTTTGAAAGACCTGTTTAACTTTTCTTTGGGATTGACTTCATTGACAAGATTAGAGACTCCATCTGAGCCAATAAACTGAATGGCACCCTCAGGTTTTTCTGAAGCATTTATTAAGATTGTTAAGAATAGCAATATACAGAAGATAAATCGCATAATATCCTTCCAGGTTAAGATGTTCTGGTGATTTGTCTCACCTCTTAAAATTCAAATTTTATGATTTGAACTCTTATACAAGAAAGATTGTTGAACTGTTACAAAACTGATGGGATTTAGCGATTTTTTGGATTTTTGGTTGACTTCATGAAGTTTGACTTTAAAAGATGAAAATGCATTATTATGTACCATTCTTGAAGTTATTTTGGCCTTAGTAAATAAAAAAAATAGAGTATGCGTAAATTACCTTATATATACGCATATTGTTCTGCAATAAATCAGTTCTATGCCCGTCCTAGCCTCAAATCGTAATCAATAAAAAGTGAGGATGTTATTTATGAATTGTGTAAGCAGAATACTTATGGGCGGGAATTCCTTTTTGTTCGGAGGCTCCGTATGAAAAAATCGGTATCATTATTTCTAATTGTATTTTTAATCTCTTTTGGCGCCGGCTGGTTAATAAAGCCTTATTCAATTTCACAGGTGGTAACTTTAAAGGAATTAAATAATAAGAAAATTTCACCTAAACAGTCAGAGGCTGATTCTGAAATTGAATTTGGGCGCGAATTTGGAATAAATGGCTTAAGTGATTATAGAAAGTCGGTAAAAAAAGGCGTGTTAATGAGTCCGGAAGAATATAAAGCTGTGCTTAATAGCGGAGTTAGAGGCTTTTTGGAAGACATGATATACAGCCAATGGGTAGCAGTTGATCCGGAAGGGGCTTATGAGCATGCGCTGACTAGAGGATTAGGAATATGGGGTGGTGGGGCAACTAGAGAAAGGGAGAACTTTTTAAAAAAAGTCATCCTCCCATGGTCAAAGCTTGACTTGGATAATGCCGCATCTTACATAGCTGATAAGTATAATTCTACTGCTAGATATTTATCTACAGCAAGTATCAAGGAGAAAAGGGGATTTAAATCAAAAAATGGCTATTACCCCTTGGACCTACCAATACAGATACTTGCAAATGAATGGGCCCGCACTGACTTTTACTCAGCATTTTCCTGGATCAAAGGTTTAGATACCCCTTATACAGCAAAAATTTATCTGTCTTTGATAAGGAAGCTGACAACGTTTGATACAGATAAAGCTCAACATGAAATAGAGGTGTTCAAAAATAAGGACATAAAGTTGGCGTCAAGTTATGAGTTTGAAAGAACGGTTGGAGTAATAGCTGGAGAAATTGCTAAAGAGGAAGGTGATTTTGGATTGGCTAAAGAATTCATATTGAAGTATCAAGCTGATAGTGATAGGAAACATTATAAAGATAAAATGACTCATAATCAGTCATTTAGTTGGGCTATACGTCATATAGCCAATACAGACCCCAAAACTGCCGCACTCATACTTTCTCAGCATCCCGAAATTAGGCAAGATGCTTATTTGTATAAGATTCTTAAAGATGTATGGACATGGAAAGACCCGGTTGGTGCCTTCCACTGGGCATTGCAGAGGAATGATCAGAAGTATATCAAAAAAAACGGAGGTGATTGGTCACAAAGTGACACAAAGCTAGTAAAACAGTTTGAAGCGCAAGGGGCTGCCGCAAAAAAAGATTTATTTATCAATTCCTACATAAGTACTTTTCGCGATAGGAAAAATATAAATAATTTTCCGAAACTTATGAAGCTCTCTCAGGACATTAAAGATCTGGCTTTGAGAAAACAATACTCAACAAGGCTGCTAAACTCTTGGGAACAACTCAATAAACCAGAAATGCTTAAATATATCAAAACAAGTAAACTCATTTCTGAGCAGGAACGATCTGCTCTTTTAGAGAAATATAATAAGTAGGAGGTTATAGAATGTCTTTTTATAAAATTTTTATTGTAGGGATAGTGACAGGTTTATTAACAGGTATTTCTCTGGCAGGAATATATAAGGTTAAATCACATGAAAAAATTCTGACTGATAGTACATCATCGTCTAAAGTGTTGGTTGAAAAAAATGTAGAAAGTAGGGTTTTGCCAGTCAAGAGGCATTCCTCTGCCAATATGACACCTGTTGAGTCAATATCTAAAGAATATGAACTTTTGATTAATAGCGTGGCTCGAATGAGTTTGCGTGAAATAAAAGAAACACTCAAGGGATTGGGGAATACTTTAGAGAATAATCAATTAAGAGAACTTCTTCTTACAAAATGGGGCCATTTAGAACCAGAAAGTGCTCTTATAGAACTCAGTTCAAACCCTCAAATAGGTTATTTTTACCCTAGATACATAGTACATTATTATAATTTACCCGGGGATATGATTGTGAAAAGATGGATAATGCGCAACCCGGATAAAGCAATAGCTTTTTTGGTGTCTGAGGAAGGCTCCAAATTGAAGACTTTTAAACCATATATTGAATCTGCGTGTGAACAATTATTGCATGACAACCCGTCGCAGCTAGAATCACTTGTTCCTAGGTTATCTAAATATAGACTGTCTTTATTTATAAATAGAAGTTATAAAACTCTTCTTGAAAATGATCCTCCTATTTTAAAAGCTCTGATGAGTCATCTCCCAATTAAAGACCAACTTTCTGTCGGAAACTTTACTTTTAAAGACTGGAGGCAAAAAGACCCGCAGTCTGCAAAAGAATGGGTTAAAAGTTTGCCTCAAGAAAATCAGGGGGAGTTTATTAAGTTGGAAGAATATTAAGAATCAACAAAGACTAACTTTTAAAACTTATTAATACATTAAGCAAACAAGAAAATTTAAATTGAAAAATTAGGAAGCTCTCATGAAAAAAAGAATAATTAATTTCTCTATACTTCTCTTTAGTATTGTGTTTAACATAATTTGTAATGCTAATGAAAAAGTAGAAAATCTACCGGCTAAACCTGCTGATATATACAGCCTTACCCAAGCACAGAATAAGTTTGGGTTTAAAATGCTAAAACAACTTCATATTAAGGGTGAGAATGTATTTATTTCACCAACATCCATCAATACGGCGTTTGGGATGTTACACAATGGAACAGTTGGTGCAGTAAAACAGGAGTTTGAAAAAGTTTTTGGTTGGGGAAACTTCAATAACCGTTCATTTAACTCAGCAAATAAGGCATTGATCAACAGCCTTATTTCCAAAGAAGAAAAGTCTATTCTTGAAATAGCTAACTCAATATGGGTTAGGCAAAAATTTCCTGTTGAAAAAGATTTTGTAGAAAACAATATGAAGTTCTTTAAAGCTGAAGTTAACAATGTCCCTTTTTACAAGCAAACAGTTGATAGAATCAATGGCTGGGCAGCAGAAAAAACTCATGGTAAAATCAAAGAGGTGATCAAGGAACTAAGTCCAGATGAACAGATGCTTCTAGTAAATGCAGTTTACTTCAAAGGAACCTGGACTAAGCCTTTTGATAAGAAAAACACCTACACACAAAACTTCACTCTTTCTGATAACAGTAAAGTTAAAGTTCCTTTGATGTATCAGAAAGAAACAGTCGAATATATGGATAATGAAGACTTTCAGGCAGTCCGCCTGCCATTTGGTAAAGGAGATACAGCG
>Ga0075480_10001455_pt1 | contig 15013 bp, 12 predicted proteins | sample DEB08_DNA_7_FD_81590 | JGI IMG/M metagenome (GOLD analysis project Ga0075480, IMG submission 81590) | Aqueous microbial communities from the Delaware River and Bay under freshwater to marine salinity gradient to study organic matter... | ecosystem: Environmental > Aquatic > Marine > Coastal ... | reverse complement strand
GGGCCGTCGCCGCGACCGCCGCGCTCGGCCTCGGCGACGATCGCCGCCAGCGCCCGGAGCAGCTCGCGCGGAGCGCGGGGCAGCGCCCCGGTCGCGGCCAGCGCCGACGTCAGCCGCCGGACCCGGCCGTCCAGCTCGTCGTGGCGGTCCCGCTCGGTCGCCGTCAGCGGCACCCCGACGAGCGTGACGTCGAAGGGGGCGATGACGCCGTCCCGGGCCGCCTCGGCGTACCCGTAGCGGTGCACCACCTCGCCGAAGTACGGGACGAGCACGTCCGCGACGCCCTCGTCCTCCCGCTCGAACGTCGCGGTCAGCGCCAGGCGCAGCGCGAACGACGGCCGCAGCGCCGCCGCCCACGTCGGCGCACCGAGCCGATGGGCCTCGTCGGCGACCAGCAGCCCCGGGACGGCCCCCGGAGGATCGATCGGGAGCCCGGCCGCCGACTGGGGCGTCGCGACCACGACCCGGTGCCGGTCCAGGTCGTCGTCGGACCCGCCGCCCAGACGACCGACGGCGCCCCGGGGCAGGATCGCGCCGAGCTCGCGGACCCACTGGTCCTGGAGCGCCAGCCCCGGCACGAGCACGAGGACCCCACCGCCCCGCTCGACCACCAGCCGGACCGCCGCCAGCGCCAACCGCGTCTTGCCCGCGCCGGTGACGGCCTCGACCACGCCACGGCCGGCGGCGGACCAGACCGCGAGGGCCTCGGCCTGCCAGTCCCGGAGCGCCAGTGCGTCGAGGCCGGCCCGGGACGCGTCGCGATCGACGTCCGCGCCACCCGAGCCGGTCGCGGCGTCGGCGGCCGCCGCGGCGTCGGTCGCGGCGTCGGCGTCGAGCGCCCACCGCGTCCGGCCGGCGACGGTCTCGGGGACGCAGGCCGGATCGGCGGCGAGCGCGCGTTCGAGGGCGGCCCGGGAGCACCCGGTCGCCCCCGCGGCGCGGACGGCGCGGAGCAGCGCCGGGACCGCGAGCGGCCCGTCGGCGAGGGCGGTGCGGACGGCGGCGCGCAGCGGGCCGGTGCCGGGGCCGCTCACGTCGGCGGGACCAGCCGGCCGCGCCGCCAGGCCGCGAGCCCGTCCGCGACGAGGCCCCCGGCGACCCGCTCGGCCCGTGCCGCGTCCTCCGGCCACCCGGCCGCGGCGGCCAGCCGCGTGCGGGCAACCGGCCCGGCCCCCAGCGCCGCGAGCAGCCGCCCCCGGCCCTGTCGGTCCGACCCCTCGAACCGCGGCTGCGGACGCGACGTCCCGGCCGTCGTCGCGGCGGGATCGGGCGCGTCCGCCCCGTCCGCCCGCCACGCGCAGCCGGCGGCGATCGGACAGACGTCGCACCGCGGGGCGCGGGCGGTGCAGACCGTCGCCCCGAGGTCGAGCATCGCCTCGGTGTGGGCGCGGCCGGTCCCGGCCGGGACGAGGTCATCGGCGAGGCGCTGGGCCGCCGTCGCGGTCAGCGGCGCCCCCGCGAACGCGCGGGCGAGCACCCGGGCCGCGTTCGTGTCGACGACGCCGACGTCGCGGCCGAACGCCAGCGCCAGGACCGCCCTCGCGGTGTACGGCCCGACCCCGGGCAGGGCCCGCAGCGCGTCGAGGTCGTCGGGGACGCGCCCGCCGTGCCGCGCGACGATCGCGCCGGCCGCGGCGTGGAGGTCGCGGGCCCGGCGGTAGTACCCGAGCCCGGCCCAGGCCTCGAGGACGGCGGCGAGCGGCGCGGCCGCGAGATCGGCCGGCGTCGGCCACGTCGCGAGGAACGCCGTGAACCGCGGGGCGACGCGGGCGACCTGCGTCTGCTGCAGCATCGCCTCGCTGACCAGCACCGCCCACGGGCGGCGGTCGTGCCGCCACGGGAGGTCGGCCCGGACGCCGCGTCCCCAGGCGTGGAGCGCCGCGACGTCGGCCGGCACCTCAGGACGGGTGGACGAAGACGAGCCGCGCCTGCTCGGCGCTGAGCGGGACGGCGCCGTCGACCCCGTGGAGCACGACCCCGTCCGCGCCGGCCTCGGCCCGGGCCGCGGCGCCGGCGATCAGCCCCGCGCGGTGCAGCGCGCCGATCACGTCCTCGTCCGGCTGCAGCGACTCGGAGAGCGAGTGCAGGACGACCTCCCCGCTGCCGGCGTCGGCCAGCGGGACCGGTCGTGGCCCGGCCACGGCCGAGCCGGGGATCGGGTTGCCGTACGGGCTGGTCGTCGGGTCGCCGAGCAGCTCGGCGATGCGGGCCTCGACCCGGTCCGAGATGACGTGCTCCCACCGGCAGGCCTCCTGATGGAGGTGCTCGGGGGGCAGCCCGATGACGTCGGCGAGGAGCCGCTCGGCCAGGCGGTGCTTGCGCATCACGCTCTCGGCCCAGGTCCGGCCCCGGTCGGTCAGCTCGACCGTCCGTTCCTCGGTCAGGAGGAGCAGGCCCTGCTCCTCGAGGCGCGACACGCCCTCGCTGACCGACGGGGCCGAGAGGTGGAGCCGCTCGGCCAGCCGGGCCCGCAGCGCCGGGACGCCCTCCTCCTCGAGCTCGAGGACGATGCGGAGGTACATCTCCGTCGAGTCGATGAGGTCGTGCGCCATGGCCTCCCCCGACCCGGCGGGTGCGTCAGGCGTTCTCCCCGTCGGCCTGCCCGCCGCCGGCGAGCTCGACCGGCGGGGAGTCCGGGGCGGAGGGGGCGTCGACGGCGCGGAACGTCACGCCCTCGCCGTCCTCGGCGACGTCGGCCACGACCAGCTGGCCCGGGTGGAACTCGCCGGTGAGCAGCCGCTCGCTGAGCACGTCCTCCAGCTCGCGCTGGATGGTCCGACGCAGCGGCCGGGCTCCGAGCTGCGGGTCGTACCCCTTCCCGGCCAGCCACTGCTTCAGGGCGTCGGTCAGCTCGAGGTCCAGCCCCTTCGCGACCAGCTGGCGCTGGACCCGCGAGATCATCAGGTCGACGATGCGGACGACCTCGTCCACCGTCAGCGGGTGGAACACGATCGTGTCGTCGATGCGGTTCAGGAACTCGGGGCGGAAGTGCTTCTTCAGCTCGTCGTCGACCTGGCGCTTCATCTTGTCGTAGATCGACTGCTCGTTCGCGTCGACGAACCCGACCGCGGGCGACGTCAGGTTCTTCGTCCCGAGGTTCGACGTCATGATGAGGATGGTGTTCTTGAAGTCGACGGTCCGACCCTGCGCGTCGGTGAGTCGCCCGTCCTCCAGGATCTGGAGCAGGGCGTTGAAGACGTCCGGGTGGGCCTTCTCGACCTCGTCGAACAGCACGACCGAGAACGGCTTGCGGCGGACCTGCTCGGTGAGCTGCCCGCCCTCGTCGTACCCGACGTACCCCGGGGGCGACCCGATCAGCCGGGACACGGTGTGCTTCTCCATGTACTCCGACATGTCCAGGTGGATGAGCGCGTCCTCCTTGCCGAACAGGTACTCGGCGAGGGTCTTCGCGAGCTCGGTCTTCCCGACGCCGGAGGGGCCGAGGAAGATGAACGAGCCGGACGGGCGCTTCGGGTCCTTCAGGCCGGCCCGCGTGCGGCGGATCGCCTTCGAGACCGCGGCGATCGCCTGGTCCTGACCGATGACCCGCTTGTGGAGCTCCTCCTCCATGTGGAGGAGCTTCTCGGACTCCTCCTCGGTGAGGCGGACGACCGGGATGCCGGTCCAGGAGGCGAGGACGTCGGCGATGACGTCCTCGTCGACGGTGAGGACGGTGTCCATGCCCTCCGACCGCCACTCCTGCTCGCGGCGCTCGCGGCGCTCGGTGAGCTTCCGCTCGTCGTCGCGGAGCCCGGCGGCGCGCTCGAAGTCCTGCGCGTCGATCGCGGCCTCCTTCGCCGCACGGGCCTCGGCGATCTCGGCGTCGATCTCCTGGAGGTCCGGCGGGGTGGTCATCGACCGGATGCGGAGCCGCGACCCGGCCTCGTCGATGAGGTCGATCGCCTTGTCCGGGAGGAACCGGTCCGCGATGTAGCGGTCGGCGTACTCGACGGCCGCGACCAGCGCATCGTCGGTGATCGTGACGCGGTGGTGGGCCTCGTACCGGTCGCGGAGCCCCTTCAGGATCTCGACGGCGTGCTCGGCCGAGGGCTGCTCGACCTTCACCGGCTGGAACCGCCGCTCGAGCGCCGCGTCCTTCTCGAGGTGCTTGCGGTACTCGTCGATGGTGGTGGCGCCGATGGTCTGCAGCTCACCGCGGGCCAGCATCGGCTTCAGGATGCTGGCGGCGTCGATCGCGCCCTCGGCGGCACCCGCGCCCACGAGGGTGTGGATCTCGTCGATGAACAGGATGATGTCGCCGCGGGTCGTGATCTCCTTCAGCACCTTCTTCAGGCGCTCCTCGAAGTCACCGCGGTACCGCGACCCGGCGACCAGCGCGCCGAGGTCCAGCGTGTAGAGGTGCTTGTCGGCCAGCGTCTCGGGGACCTCGCCGGCGACGATGCGCTGGGCCAGCCCCTCGACGATGGCGGTCTTCCCGACGCCGGGCTCGCCGATCAGGACCGGGTTGTTCTTGGTCCGGCGGGAGAGGACCTGCATCACGCGCTCGATCTCGCGCGTGCGACCGACGACCGGGTCGAGGTCGCCGTCGCGGGCGGCCTGCGTCAGGTTCCGACCGAACTGGTCGAGGATCGCCGAGCCGTCGCGCGGCCCGCCGGACGAGCCCTCGCCGACGCCGGCGCCGGCCTTGGCGCCCTCGGAGCCGGCGTACCCGGCGAGGAGCTGGATGACCTGCTGGCGGACGCGGTTCAGGTCGGCGCCGAGCTTCTGCAGGACCTGCGCGGCGACGCCGTCGCCCTCGCGGATCAGGCCGAGGAGGATGTGCTCGGTCCCGATGTAGTTGTGGCCGAGCTGCAGCGCCTCGCGGAGGCTGAGCTCGAGGACCTTCTTCGCCCGCGGGGTGAACGGGATGTGCCCGGCCGGGGCGGCCTGCCCGCGGCCGATGATCTCGGTGACCTGCTCGCGGACGCCCTCGAGCGAGACGTTCATCGCCTCGAGCGCCTTCGCCGCGACGCCCTCGCCCTCGTGGATCAGGCCGAGGAGGATGTGCTCGGTCCCGATGTAGTTGTGGTTCAGCATCCTCGCCTCCTCCTGGGCGAGGACGACCACGCGACGGGCCCGGTCGGTGAAGCGCTCGAACATGCGGTGTCCCTCGGCGCCGAGCGGTCGACGAGGTCTCGCCGGCGGCCGCGACCGAGCGTACCGACGGGGTCCTCGGGGGCTCCCGGCGGTCGGGGTCCTGCGGCCGTCGTGACCGTCGCCCGACGTCCGGAGGGGGTTCGGGGCCGCGCGGGCCGTGGTTCACGCCCGTTCCGGGCCGTCGCGGCGGGCCCCCGCGACCTGCGCCGCCGCGGGTCAGACCCCCGTCAGGTCCTCGGCCGCGTCGCCGTCGGGACGCTCGGGCCGGAGGGTCGGGAACAGGATCACGTCGCGGATCGTCGTGACGTCCGCCAGGAGCATCACCAGCCGGTCGATGCCCACGCCCAGTCCCCCGGTCGGCGGCAGCCCGAGCTCCAGCGCCCGCAGGTACGCCTCGTCGACGTGCATCGCCTCGTCGTCACCGGCGTGGCGGGCCGCGACCTGGGCCTCGAACCGACGGCGCTGCTCGTCGGGGTCGACCAGCTCGCTGAACGCGTTCGCGAGCTCACGGCCCGCGACGATCAGCTCGAACCGCTCGGTCACCGCCGGGTCGTCGCGGTGGGCCCGCGCCAGCGGCGAGACCTCGAGCGGGTGGTCGAGCACGAACGTCGGCTCCCACAGCACCGGCTCGACGAGCTCCTCGTACAGCGCGACGACCAGCCTGCCGACGCCCCAGGCGTCGTCGGGCTCGACACCGTGCGCGCGGCAGAGCGCCGCGACCTCGTCGCGCGGCGCGTCCCACCCGAGGTCGGTCGCACCGGTCGCCTCGCGGACGAGGTCGAGCAGCGTGGCCCGTCGGAACGGCGGCGTGAGGTCGACCTCACGGTCGGCGTGCGTGACGATCGTGCCACCGGTCGCCGCCGTCGCGGCCGCGGCCAGCAGCGCCTCGGTCAGGTCCATGACGTCGCGGTAGTCGTCGTAGGCCGCGTACGACTCGAGCATCGTGAACTCGGGGTTGTGCCGCGGGCTCATCCCCTCGTTGCGGAAGCTGCGGTTGATCTCGAACACCCGCCGCATGCCGCCGGCGATCAGGCGCTTCAGGTACAGCTCGGGCGCGACGCGCAGGTAGAGGTCGACGCCGAGCGCGTTGTGGTGCGTGACGAACGGTCGGGCCGTCGCGCCGCCCGGGATGGGGTGGAGCATCGGCGTCTCCACCTCGACGAAGCCATGGGCCTCCATCGTCCGCCGGAGCGCGGCGACGACCCGGCTGCGCACGTCGAAGACGCGGCGCGCGTCGGGGTTGACGACGAGGTCGAGCTCGCGCTGGCGGTACCGCTGCTCGACGTCGCCGAGGCCGTGCCACTTGTCCGGGAGCGGCCGCAGGCCCTTCCCGAGCAGCGTCAGCACGACCGGGGCGACCGAGAGCTCGCCGGTCCGGGTCGTCAGGACCTCTCCGGTCGCGCCGACCCAGTCGCCGACGTCGAGGAGGTCGAGGAGCTCCGTCGAGGCCGCGTCCAGCGCGGCCCGCCGGCAGAACAGCTGGAGGTCGACGCCGTCCTCGCGGAGCACGAGGAACGCGATGCGGCCGAGGTCCCGGCGGGCGACGATCCGCCCCGCGACGGTCTCGTCGGCGCCGGTCGACGTCTCGGGCGGCAGGTCCGGATGGGCGGCGTGGACCTCGGCGAGGGTCGCCGTCGGCCGGAACCGCGGGGGATGCGGGTCGACGCCGGCGGCCCGGATCCCGTCGAGCTTCGCCCGACGGGCGGCGAGCAGGTCCTCGAGCCGCGACGCCGGCGCGTCCGTGCCGTCGTCCGGCGCGTCCGGACCCGCGGTCGTGCCGTCCTGGTCCACCGTCGCCACCCCGCGCCGTCCGCGGACCCGCGTCCGCCGCCGTCGCGACGGACCCTACTCGTCGGCCCCCGCCGGACCGGCCGCGGCGACCGCGGCGAGCAGCCGGTCCTCGTCCGCGACGTCGCCGAGGACGACGTTGTCGATGAGCCGCACCCGCAGCCCGCGGCCCGGCACGGTGACCGCGACCGCGGCCAGGACCGGGACGTCCGGCGCGACCGGCGCGTCGAGCGGGACGACGGCGTCCGGGTCCGCCGCCTCGGCGTACACGACCTCGAGGCCGGACGCGCGTCCCGGCGGGGCCAGTCCGGCCCGGAGCGCGGCGCGGACCGTCCCGGGATCGAGGGCGGCGCCGCGGTCCCGGGCGGCCCGGGCGATCGCGACCGCGGCGGCCAGCGCCCGCGGCACGCGCCGCGCGAGGCGGCGGCCGTCGGCGTCGAGGAGGAGGTTGCGGCTGGACCGGGCGACGCCGTCCGGCTCGCGGACCGTCGGCGCCGCCTCGACGCGCACGGCGTGCCCGGCCTCGGCGACCAGCCGGCGCACGACCGCGACCTGCTGGAAGTCCTTGCGACCGAACACGGCCACGTCCGGGCGGACCAGCGCGAGGAGCCGGTCGACGACGGTCGCGACGCCGTCGAAGTGCCCGGGCCGCGTCGCCCCGCAGAGGTGCGTCCCGACGTCGCCGGCCCGCCGCGTCACGCCCGGTCCGTCGGGGTAGACGTCGGCGACGGTCGGGGCATGGACGACCAGCCGCGCGGGTGCGTCGGGTCCGGCGGCCAGCGCGGCCAGCGCCGCGAGGTCCCCGTCGAGGTCCCGGGGGTAGGCGTCGAGGTCGGCCGCGACGTCGAACTGGGTCGGGTTAACGAACACGGTCACGACGACGACCGGCGCCAGCTCGGCCGCCCGGCGCACGAGGGCGAGATGGCCGTCGTGCAGCGCTCCCATCGTCGGGACGAGCGCGACGGACGTGCCGGCCGCGCGCGCGGGGGCCAGCGCCGCGTCGAGCGCCGCCGTGTCCCGGGTCACCTCGAGCGGCACCTCACGCCCCCCGGTCGGCGTCGAGCACGTCCGCGACCGCGACCGCGACGTCGGGATCCAGCCCGGCCCGGACCGCGCCGAGCACCGCGCGCTGCAGGTCCCGGTAGGCGTCGGCCAGCTCGGGCGCGTCCGGTCCGATCGCGTCGAGATGGGCGCGGAGGGTCGCGACGTCGCCGCGGACGACCGGTCCGGTCAGCGCCGGCGCACCGCCGGCCAGCGCCGCGTCCACGCTGGCCCGGGCCAGCGGCCCGAGGACGCGGTCGGGGTCCAGCGGACCGGCCAGCGCCAGCAGCCGCCGGGCGGCGACGACCGCGGCGCCGACGGCGTTCGACGCCAGGGCCAGCGCCGCGTGGTACCGCGCCCGGTCGGCCTCGGCGACGGCGACGGCGTCACCGCCGAGGCGCTCCACCAGCTCCCGGGCCCGGTCCAGCGCGCCCGGCGCGGCGGTGACCGCCCAGACGACCCCGTGCAGCCGGGCCGGGTCGGCCGTCCCCGCCGGGGCGGTCAGCGCCGGGTGGCAGGCCGCCGTCCAGGCGCCGGCCAGCGCGGCCCGCCGCAGCGGCGCGGTCCCGAGGGCGCCGGAGAGGTGGACGACCCCCTGCCCCTCGCGGACGGCGTCGGCCCGGGCGAGCTCGTCGGCCACGCCGGCGACCGCGCGGTCGGGGACGGCGAGGACGACGACGTCGACCCCGTCGGCGACCTCCTGCAGCGGGACCTCGCGCAGCCCGGCGATCGCCCCGCGGAGCGCCGCCCGCGCGGCGTCGGAGCCGCCCGCGACGCGCGTGACCGCGACGCCGGCCGCAGCGAGCCCGAGGGCGACGAGGGTCCCGAGCCGACCGGGGCCGACCACGGCGGCGCGGCGCAGGTCGCTCATGCGGGCCCGCCGTCGTGCGGACGGCCGTCGGCGCCGTGCTCGCGGGCGACGCGCTCGAGGCCGGGCCGGACGAACCCGGCCGGGGGCGCGGCCGGTCCGTCCGGGCGCGGGATGCGCGTGGTCGGGACCTCCGTCAGGCGCCCGACCAGGTCGATGCCCTCGACGGGCGAGAGCGCGGCCAGCAGGTCGGCGAACCGCCGGCCGTCCGGCAGCGATCCGCCCGGCCAGACCTCGAGCGCCGGGACCAGCACGAAGGCGCGCTCGGCGATGCGGGGATGCGGCAGGGTCAGGCGCGGCGTGTCGCGGACCTCGTCGCCGTGGAGCAGCAGGTCGACGTCGATCGGGCGGGGCCCCCACCGGACCTCGTGGGCGCGGTCGCGGCCGAGCAGCGCCTCCAGCTCGAGCGCCGCGTCGAGCACCGCCTCGGGGCCGGGCCCGCCCGAGGCCCTGACGACCAGGTTGAGGTAGTCGTCCTGGGGGACGTGCCGCGGATCCCCCGGCCCGGGCCAGGGTGGCGTCGCGTACACGGACGAGACGTCCTCGACGCTGACCACGTCGCCGAGCAGGTCCACGGCCGCGGCCAGGGTCGCCTCGGCGTCGCCGACGTTCGCGCCGAGCCCGAGCAGGATCGGACGGGCCACGACCTACGCGCCGCGCTCGCGCCGCAGCGTCACCGCGACGTCGGCCAGCGGGACCGGGACCGGCGCGTGGGGCTTGTGCACGGTCACCGTCGCGGCCACGACGCGGTCGTCGGCGAGGCAGACCTCGCAGAGCCGCGTCGCGAGCCGCTCGATGAGGTCGTACCGCTCGTCGCGGACGACGGTGGCCAGGGCGGCCGACAGCGCGCCGTAGTCGACCGTCTCCGCGAGCACGTCGCTCGTGCCGGCCGCGGCGAGGTCGAGCTCGAGCTCGGCGTCGACGAGGAACGTCTGGCCGAGCTCGCGCTCGTGCGGGAGCACGCCGTGGTGCCCGAACGCGGTCAGCCCGCGCAGCGCGATCCGGTCGCTCATGCCGGTCCCTCCCCCACCGCGTCGATGGCGTCCCGCACGCGCAGGGCCGCGACCGTCTCGGCGACGTCGTGGACCCGGACGATCCGGGCCCCGTCCCGCACGGCCAGGACCGCGCTGGACAGCGAGCCTGCCAGACGGCCGTCGGGCGCGTCGACCCCGGTCAGCCGGCCGAGGAACGACTTCCGGGACGTCCCCACGAGGACCGGCGGCCCGTGCGCCGCCAGTCGCGGCAGGGCGGCCAGCAGCGCGAGGTTCTGGGGCAGCGTCTTCCCGAACCCGATCCCCGGGTCGATCGCGATGCGGTCCGGCGCGATCCCGGCCGCGACCGCACCGGTGACGGCCGCGAGCAGCGCGGCCTCGACCTCCGCGACGACGTCGAGGTAGACGGGATCGGCCTGCATGGTCCGCGGCTCGCCCCGCATGTGCATCGCGACGTACGCGGCGTCGGCCGCGGCGACGGCCGCGAGCATCCCGTCGTCCGGGGCCGTCGCCCCGACGTCGTTGACGACGGCGGCTCCGACGTCCAGCGCCGCCCGGGCGACCGCCGTGTGCCGCGTGTCGACCGAGACGACGGCGCCGGTGGAGGCCAGCGCGGCGACGACGGGGACGACGCGGGCGGCCTCCTCGTCGGGGTCGACGGGGTCGGCGCCGGGCCGGGTCGACTCGCCGCCGACGTCGACGAGGTCCGCGCCGGCCGCGAGGAGCGCCCGACCGGCCGCGACCGCGCGCCCCGGATGATCGGCCGGGTCGTAGGCGCGGCCACCGTCGCTGAAGGAGTCCGGCGTGACGTTCAGCACCCCCATCACGACGGCCCGCCGCGACGTCGGGAGGTCGCCGGCCGGCGTCCGCAGGTCGCCCGGCACGGACGTCAGTGGTGCAGCAGCGCCATCGCCTCGGCGCGGGTCTTCTCGTTCTCGCGGAAGATCCCGCGCACGGTCGAGGTCACGGTCAGCGCCCCGGGCTTGCGGATCCCACGCATCTCCATGCAGAGGTGTCGGGCCTCGAGGACGACCAGCGCCCCGCGCGGGTCGAGGGCCCGCTCGAGGGCGTCGGCGATCATCGTCGTCATCCGCTCCTGGACGCCGGGCCGCTTGGCGCAGACGTCGACGAGCCGGGCCAGCTTCGAGAGCCCGGTGATGCGGCCGTCCCGTCCCGGGACGTACGCGACGTGGGCCTGGCCCATGAACGGGACGAGATGGTGCTCGCACATCGCGTGGAACGGGATGTCCCGGACCATCACCATCTCGTCGTGCGACTCGTCGAACGTCGCAGAGAGCACGTCCGCCGGGTCGACGAGCAGGCCCGCGAAGATCTCGTCGTAGGCGCGGGCCACTCGGGCCGGCGTGTCGGCCAGTCCCGGCCGGTCCGGGTCCTCCCCGATCGCCTCGAGCAGCATCCGGACGGCCCGCTCGATCTTCTCGTGGTCGAACACCGCGCCCGGCGTGACGCCCGTCACGTGGCGGACCCGGTCGGCGGCGGTGCGGTCGTCGTCCGCGGCGAGCGGCCCGGTCGGGGCCTCGCCGGTCGTCAGCGCGTCGGCCGGACGGTCCTCGTCGGTCACGCCCGCTCCTGGCCGCCCGGGGCCCCGGCGCCCTCGGCCACGTGGTGGCCGTTCCCGGCGTGCCCGTTCGCCCCGCCCGGCCCACGGCGGCGCAGCGCGGCGAGGACGCCGGCCGGGTCCTCGGCCGGCGGGACCGGGACCGCGCGGCTGCGCCGCTGCCGCACCGGCGCGAACACCTCGGCCAGCAGGTCGCCCTCCAGCGTCTCGACGTCCAGCAGGCGGGTCGCCATGTCATCGAGGACGTCGGCGTTCTCGACGAGGATCTCGAGGGCCTCGTCGTGGGCCTCGTCGATCAGCGCCCGGATCTCGTCGTCGATGCGGCGGGCGACGTCGTCGGAGTAGTCGGCCTGGTGACCGAGGTCGCGGCCGAGGAACGGCTGCGACTCGCGCTGACCCAGGACGACCGGACCGAGCGCGTCGCTCATGCCGAACTGGGTCACCATCTCGCGGGCGGTCTCGGTCGCGCGCTTGATGTCGTCGCCGGCGCCGGTCGTGATGTCCCCGACGCGGAGCTCCTCCGCGACGCGGCCGCCGAGCATCACGGCGAGGCGGTCGATCAGCTCGGCGCGCCGGACGAGGTGCCGGTCCTGGAGCGGCAGCTGCATCGTGAACCCGAGCGCCCGGCCCCGCGGGATGATCGTGATGCGGTGGACCGGGTCGGCGTTCGGGAGCGCGTGGCCGACGATGGCGTGGCCGGCCTCGTGGAACGCGACCGTGCGGCGCTCCTGCTCGTCCATCAGCCGCGTCGGTCGCTCGGGACCGGCGACGACGCGGACGATGGCGGCCTCGAGGTGGTGCATCGAGATCGTCTCGGTCTGCTCGCGGGCGGCGAGGAGCGCACCCTCGTTCATCAGGTTCGCGAGGTCCGCGCCCGTGAACCCGGGCGTGCCGCGCGCGAGGACGGCGAGGTCGACGTCCTCGGCCAGCGGCTTCCCCTTCGCGTGCACGCCGAGGATGGCCTCACGGCCGCGGAGGTCCGGCCGGTCGACGACGATCTGGCGGTCGAACCGGCCGGGCCGGAGCAGCGCCGGGTCGAGGATGTCGGGACGGTTCGTCGCGGCGATGAGGATGACGGAGGACCGCGCGTCGAAGCCGTCCATCTCGACGAGCAGCTGGTTCAGGGTCTGCTCGCGCTCGTCGTGCCCGCCCCCGAGCCCGGCCCCGCGATGACGGCCGACCGCGTCGATCTCGTCCATGAAGATGATCGCCGGGGCGCTCTCCTTCGCCTGGGCGAAGAGGTCGCGGACGCGGGACGCGCCGACGCCGACGAACATCTCGACGAAGTCCGACCCCGAGATGGTGAAGAACGGTACGCCGGCCTCGCCGGCGACCGCCCGGGCGATCAGCGTCTTCCCCGTCCCCGGGGGACCGAAGAGCAGCACGCCGCGCGGGATCTTCGCGCCCATGCGCAGGAACCGCTGCGGCTCGGAGAGGAAGTCGACGATCTCGCGCAGCTCGGTGACGGCCGACTCCACGCCGGCGACGTCCTCGAACGTCACCTTCGGCGTGTCCTTCGAGACCTTCTTCGCCTTCGACCGTCCGAACTGCATGACGCGGCCGCCGCCGCCCTGCATGTTCTGGATCAGCAGGAAGAACACGACGAGCACGATCATGAACGGCACGACGGTGACGAGCAGCGTCCCGAGCAGGCCCGTCTGCTCGGGGTCGAACTGGACGGCGGCGATGCGGTCCGCCGCGATCCAGGCCCGCAGCTGGTCGCCGCTGATCTCGGGGCTGTACCGGACGGTGAACGGGACGTCCTCGCCGTCGACCCGGCGGACGCCCTCGATGGTGTCCGAGGAGTTCCCGACGGTGGTGACGTCGAGTTCGCTGCCCTCCAGCTGCCCGGCCTCGACGGCGGCCTGGAACCGGCTCCAGGTCAGCTCCTCGGGCGCGGTCGCGGCCCGGAACAGCCCGGTCCCGATCCAGAGCGCCAGCAGGACGCCGAGCACCCAGGGGAGGGGGCCCTTCAGGAGCTTCGCACCGGGCTTCACGGCGCCTCCCCGTGGAGGTGGGCCGCCGGACGGGCGCCGACGGCGGGACCCGACGGGGTTCGCGGCCGGACGCGGCGCGGATGCGGGGCGGACCCGCCGGACGTCGAGGCTACCAACGGGCGTCACGGCCGGTCCGGCCGCGCGCCGTCGCGACGCGCGACCCTGCGCCGCTGCGGCGCAGCGCGCGGGCGCGCGGCCGCGTCAGACGCCGGTGCCGGGCCGGAGGCTGACGATGTGCGGGATGCCGCGGTACCGCTCGGCGTAGTCGAGGCCGTACCCGACGACGAAGACGTCGGGGACCTCGAACCCGACGTACCGCACCGGCAGGTCGACCTCGCGGCGGCTGGGCTTCGTCAGCAGCGCCAGCACCTCGACGCTGGCGGGCTTCCGCGAGCGCAGGTTCTTGATCAGGTAGTCGAGGGTCAGGCCGGTGTCGACGATGTCCTCGACGAGCAGCACGTCACGGCCCTCGATGTCGGTGTCGAGGTCCTTCAGGATGCGCACCACGCCCGACGACGTGGTCCCCGACCCGTACGACGAGCAGGCCATGAAGTCGATCGCGCAGGGCAGCGTCAGCCGTCGCGCCAGGTCCGACAGCGTGAAGATCGCGCCCCGGAGCACGCCGACCAGGAGCAGGTCGCCGTTCCGGTCGGCGTAGTCCCGGTCGACCTCGACCGCGAGCTCGTCCAGCCGCGCCCCGATCCGCGACGCCGGGATCAGGACCTCCTCGACGTCGTCCTTCAGCTGCTCGGGGATCCAGTCGTCGTCGCCGGGACGGGACACGGGCGGCTCCTCGGACGCGGGCGGGTTCCGGGTGACGGGCGCCGGACCCTAGCGGTCGGGGACCGCGCGGAGGCCGACGACGCCCGGGCCGCGGGCGCCGTCGCCGACCGCCGCGCGCGCGTCCTCCGCGACGACGACGCCCGGCACCCAGAGCGGCGCCGCCGGCGCGTCGGCCGCCGTGACCACCGGCAGGAGGTCGCGCAGCGCCGGCGGCACGCCGGCGTCGGCGAGGACGTCCCCGAGCCGCCGGGTCCCGCCGGGCGTGCGGAGCCGGTCCCCCGGCCGACGCGCGCGGACGACGAGTGGCCCGGACGCCCGCAGCACCACCGCCATGCGTCCGGGGACCGCTCCCGGGAGGAGCGCGGCGGGGTCGATCGCGGACGCGCCACCGACCTCCCCCGCCTCGACGCGGAGTCCCGCGGCCGGCCACACGACCGCCCCCGGCACCATCAGCGCCGCGTCCCGCGGGGGTGCGAGGTCCCGCGGGACGAGCACGTGCCACCCCCCGCCGACCTCGAGCACCACCGGACCCGGCAGCGTGACCCGCGTCCCGTCGGTCGCACCGAGCACGCGGGCGACGGTCCGGGCGTCGGCCGCTCCCGCGCCGGTCCGGACGCCGGTCGTCGCGGCGACGCGGGCCAGCGCGGCGCGGACGACCCGCCGCCCGAGCGCCGGCGGCAGCCCGCGGAGGCCGACCGAGGGCAGCGCGACCACGGGACCGGCCCGGTGCTCGGGCAGGGCGGCGGCGGCTGCCGCGGCGGCCTGCGCCAGTGCGGCCGCGTCCTCGCCGGCCAGCGCGGCCAGTCGGCCGAGTGCCCCGGTCGGATCGGGCCCGACGCGACCGAGCGCGGGGAGCACCTCCTGCTCC
>Ga0075480_10001454_pt1 | contig 15019 bp, 18 predicted proteins | sample DEB08_DNA_7_FD_81590 | JGI IMG/M metagenome (GOLD analysis project Ga0075480, IMG submission 81590) | Aqueous microbial communities from the Delaware River and Bay under freshwater to marine salinity gradient to study organic matter... | ecosystem: Environmental > Aquatic > Marine > Coastal ... | reverse complement strand
TGTTGTGTCCAATGCGCACTGCGAGAACGCGGGATTTGTCATGGGCGATCATATATTCACCCTTCAGGGCCATCCCGAGTTCATCGACGAGTACTCGGAGGCCATCATGTCATTTCGTTACGACATGATTGGCGCTGACCGTGTTGCCCAAGGGCGCGCTTCACTAAAGCAGCACGATCATGAGGGCGGCCGCGTTGCCCGCTGGATGCTGAGTTTCCTTTCGAGCTAACTCAATAGCTATAGTTCGCTCGATGGAGGCTTCAGAAAGGTCGGACTGAGGTTCTAGCGACGTTGTAAATGGAGGCGTTGTTAATAAAGACGCGGTTAAAAGAGACGTCGAAAGTGGCGGCATTGAAAGCGGAGCCTTTGTAGGTGCGTCCTGCGCCGTAGGCGATTCTAAATGGTTGACGGCAGAAAGCCTCGACAGTTACCAAGTCCCCGTATTTTCCATTGATGCCCACGGCTCCTGCGCTGGCAATGCATCGCCGTCTTGCAAGAGCTCAATCGAAATTCCATCGGGTGATTTTACAAAGGCCATTCGTCCATCGCGTGGCGGGCGGTTAATCTCCACACCCGCATCATATAGTTTCTGACACGTGTCGTAGATGTTGTCGACACGGTAGGCAAGGTGACCAAAGTTTCTGCCTCCATCGTAGTTTTCGGGGTCCCAGTTATAAGTGATTTCCACGAGCGGACTTTGCGCTGCCTCTGCGTGTTCGACGTCATCCGGTGCCGCGAGGAATACCAAGGTAAAGCGCCCTTGCTCGCTGTTGTATCGTCGCACTTCGACAAGGCCCAGATGACTGACAAAAAACTCGAGCGTTTTATCGAGATCGCTGGCCCTAATCATGGTGTGCAAGTACCGCATTGATAGATTTCCTTCGCCTACTATTTCAATGGACGGTAATTTAACGTATTTGTGCGATCAGACGAGCAATAGTTTGAAAATCCTCCTACACTGTCGCGCTCGCAAAGGATCGCGTTTGCGCGCGATTAACGCGCGCCTCTGTATAAAGAAAGAGTACTTTTCATGTGGTTCCGTAACGCCCGCTCCTACAAATTGCCCGGTCGCCTAGGCATCGACGCCAGCGAGCTGTCGCAGCGTTTGTCCAGACGACCTTTTCAGCCCTGCCGTCCCAGTCAGCCCGTATCCAGCGGATGGGTTGCAGCTCTGTCAGATGACGCGACCGACTTTGTTCATAAATCGCGCGATTACTGGCTGATTCGCCTGCAGCGCGAGGAGCGGCTATTGCCGGCATCGGTCATTCGAAGTGAGGTGAACTCTCGAATTCAGGAAATTCAGACGGGTCAAGGACGCCGTGTACAGCGAAAAGAGCGCCTAGATATTGTCGATGAGGTCACGCAGGACTTAATGCCGCGTGCGTTTACCAAGTCGCAGCATCTCGAGGCACTCATCAACGACCGCGAGGGTTGGGTGTGGGTGAATACCGCCAGTGCAGCGCGTGCTGAAGAGCTGCTGTCGTTGTTGCGAGAAGGCTTGGGCAACCTACCCGTGGTCATTCCCGACACACAAAAATCACCGGTGATTGTCATGAGCCAATGGCTACTTAACGGGGGGCTACCAGAAGGCCTGAGTCTCGGCGGTGATGTGGATTTGGAGGATCCTCAGGAGGAGGGTGGTGTTGTTCGAGTACGAGGTATGTATCTCGAATCTGATGAAATCAGACGACACATCGAGTCCGGCAAGCAGGCGGTTCGACTGGCGCTATCCTGGCAAGACCAAGTCGATTTTGTGGTCGATAAGGATCTCAGTCTCCGCCGCATTCGCTTTAGCGATGAATTAAAAGGTGTCAATGAGGAGCTTCACGAAGACGTGCTAGCACGTCGAGATGCTGATTGTCTTCTTATGGGAGAGACTTTAAGTACGCTTCAAACAGCCATAGCGAAAACGTTTGGTGGTATTTCAGAATGACCGATCGCCCTGACCCCGGCACCTATGTGCATTACAAGAACGGTAAGCACTACACGGTTGTTGATGTGGTGAGGCACTCGGAAACCGAGGAGTGGATGGTCTTGTACCGCGCCGAGTACGGCGACTTTGGCCTCTGGGTAAGGCCACTGGCGATGTTCATGGAAACGGTTGAAAGGGACGGTCGGCAGGTCAGGCGATTCGAGCCTATATAAGGCAGAGAACTCAGGCGCTGCCTAAAAGACGGGACCCCATGGTATTTTCAGCAGACCCTGTATCGCCGTAAAGTGAAATAGAAGCCGCCTCAGGGCGAAGCACTTTTAAAGAGGAGTTCGTCCGCTCTTTAAGACCTGAAATTAACTTTCCATTACGAGCATTCAGGTTCTTGCTATCTACCGCAAGCTTACTCAATTCAGTTACAAGATTAAGAGCTTTTTCTCTGAGACCGTTGACCAGCATTGGGTGAGCTTCGAGCTGCTCTCTGAGTGAATCGCGCAGGCCTAGCGATTCTCGGTGGCTGCGCGACTTTAGGTGAGCTGCAATAGCATTTTGCTTTGCTACTACCGCCTGTTCCAGCCTTTCAGCATCATTACCAAGGAGTGCCTCGTGTTCAATGTCTAACATATCGAGCAGCTGCACCAGCGTACTCAATTCACTCTCTAAGGCATCTACCAAGACCTGCGGAGCTGTCGCGTGGCTATCGGCGGGAACCATGTCTATACCAACTCGCCTTCAAGGGAGAGTAGCGACTGGGCGATTTTCTTAGTATCGATCAAATAACTACCATTGGCGATGGCTTGCCGAATATCCTCGACCTTGCTCATATCAACGACATCAATGGCCTCTAGCTCACTTTTAAGTTCGGCCAGTTGGTTCGCTGCCGCAGAAAGCTGGACAGAATCACTTACCGCGCGCGCTGGGCCCTCAACAGCAGCTGCAGACGAATCGCTCGATTTGTCTTTGCTGGTTGTTTCGACCCTTCCGCCCGACCTAACTCCAGTAACGTCGGTGGTAGTCATTGTTGTTCTCCTGGACACTTAGCACATTCCAAAGCAAGTTTATCAGCATTATTAGCGGAATAAACCTTCAAAACTTTAGCGGTGGTTCCGCAACTAAAATCGGTATTCTTCACTGTACTAGCACCTCTCCTGTATCTGTCACTACACCCTCAACACGCTTTTGTGAACTTTGATTTTGTACCCACAGGCGATCACCTGCTGCGGCATTACCGAGCGCCTTACCTTTCATGGTTACCTTTAGGCCTGCGACTGAAGAGGTAATGCTTACTGACTGACCTCGCTTTATCAGTTGCGGTGACTTTAGATCACTGCGCCTTAAGGGTCTTCCTGCGTGCAGATCACGTGTCACCTCTTTACCAATAATATTGCTGGGGTCCAGGACGATACCGAGAGGGTCAGAAAGTACGTTAATTGTTCGGAAGGAAATGTCATTTTTTCCGATCAATTCTGATCTGTTCATGGAAGAGGTCAAAACAGGGACCGACATCGATGAAGTGACGCTAGCACGTAGATAAATTGTCCAAGCCTCGGGAAGATCGCACCGAATACCGATATTTACCTTACCCAATGCGAACTGGTGTCTCCCCTCGAGGATTTTCAGTGGCTCTTCGCACTGTTTGAGATCCAGCCGTGAATCAAGCGGCATTACCTTAACTGCCACAGCGTCGAAACCTGCTGCAATTGCGCGCCTTTCAGCTTCTCTGGCAGCTAGAGCCCCCAATTCGCTATGGGAGTGCTGTCGAGCCGCGGCGCCCGCCACTTCGGGTATTCCAATTAGCAAGATTAATAAAAGTACCGCTTTCATACTATTACCGTCATTTATTTGGCGAAAGTGCCGATGACCTGTTTCAAGCAATAACGATGCCAAGTTTTAACTGGCTGCGATATATCTCTTCTTTTAATAGCCACCAGAAATCTTCCGGACGCCATATCGGTTCAAAGAAATTTGAGCGCGAGGGGCGGCAAGGTTTGCCGCGATTTTTGCCGTCTTGCCTTGTCAAAAAACCGTTGTACGCACCCAAAATAATTGTAAGTTATTGTTTTTATTAAATTAAAAAAGTTGGCACGGCTTTTGTATGTACCAAGGCGAATACGACACGATACGGCGCACTAATGGCGGCAAATGGAATTGACAAGGCACTCGGTATTTCGCCTCAGGTTTTGGCTCTGCGAATGAAGCGGATGAATCTGCTCACCGCAAATATTGCCAACGCTGATACACCTGATTTTAAGGCTCGAGATATTGACTTTCGTACGGCATTGGCCAAAGCGACGGCTAGTCAGACTCGAGTCGATACAACAAAGCCTGGACACATAGCGTTGTCTGGCGGCGTGAGCCAGCCACAAATTCAGTTTAGGCAGCCACTTCAAGAGTCTGTTAACGGAAACACCGTGGATGCGCAGGCAGAGCATGCAGCATTCATGGAGAACGCGATGCGGTACCAAGCAAGCATTCAGCTTTTGGATAACCGGATTAGTGGAATTAAGAAAGCCATTAAGGGAGAGCCCTAATGAGTTTGTTTGATGCAATGGATATAGCGGGCACCTCGTTAAGTGCCCAGACAATCAGGCTAAACGCAATCGCATCGAATATGGCGAATGCCAATACGGTTGCGAGCACGCCAGAAGAAACTTATCGGGCTCGTACGCCCCTTTTCAAGGCCGTGCTCGAAGCTCAATTCGCAAATGACGCCTCGAAAATGGGTGTCCAAGTCGATCGAATTGAGGAAGTGGGAGGTGACCCCCGTGCTGAGTTTAATCCGGGCCACCCGCTAGCCGACGAAGAAGGCTACATATACAAGCCCGATATCGACGTTGCCACTGAAATGGTGAGCATGATGCAGGCGTCCAGATCTTTTCAGAATTCGATCGAAGCCATCAATACAGCAAAGCAGTTAGCGATGCGCACCCTGACGTTAGGTAAGTGAGGATTTGAAAATGTTGAACACCAGTAGCATCGATAACTTTTCAGCAGTCACAGCGTCCCGATCATCGGAGACGAGCGCCAAGGGTGTTGAGGACATGGGCTCTCAGGATTTTCTGGCGCTGATGATTGCGCAGATGGAAAACCAAGATCCAACACAACCAATGGATCAGCTTGCCTTCATGAGTCAGCTTGCTCAATTCGGCACGGTCTCAGGTGTACAAGAGTTAAACGGCGCGATGGCTGAGCTGGCCAGTAGCCTCACTGGTAGTCAGGCCATTCAGGCGTCCAGTTTGATAGGTCGCAGCATCGCCACTGAGTCGAATACTGGCCACTTAGCTGTTGCAGGCAATGACGCTGACGGAAATACCGTATTAGCGATGCGTGCATCCGTTGATGTGGGCCCCGGTGCAGCGGGCGGCAGATTTTATGTTCACAACGTGCAAGGTGACATCGTTTTCTCAGGTGAGTTACCGCCTCGCAGCGGTGTTATTCCTGTGGTTTGGGACGGAGTGGATTCAGAGGGTAATCAGCTGCCACCCGGCCAATATCAGATATCAGCCGAGTCGAACATCGGAAATACCACTCGCACGGCAAGAGTCTTTGGTCATGACCAGGTGGTCTCTGTAGCGATCGGCGCAGGCAACGCAATCACATTAAACCTTGCAAGTGGGCGTTCTATTGACGCCAGCGACGCGAGAGAAATTTTCTAACCATTTCGGGAGAGTGGGACATGGGTTTTAGTACTTCTATTTCAGGGATCGACGCAGCGCAAGAACGAATGAGCGTCATCAGCAACAACATCGTTAATGCGGGAACCGTTGGATTTAAAAAAGGAGAGGCGCAGTTCGGCGACCTTTTTTCTGCAGCGCTTCAAGATACTGGAGCCTCTGCGGGCACGGGTGTTGAGCTTACTCGCATACGATCTGACTTCACTCAGGGTGAGTTCCAATTTACTTCGAGCGACCTTGATCTTGCGATAGATGGTTCCGGGTTGTTCCTTTTGAAGGGCAATGATGGGACAACAGAGTTTACTAGAGCAGGGTCTTTCCAAGCTGACAACAATGGTTTCATTGTAAGCGATGGAGGTCTGCGAGTTCAGGGCTACCAGGCTGATGCGAACGGGGTTGTATTGCCCGTTCTTGGCGACCTTCGCATCGATACTGGCCTCCTAAATCAAAAGCAAACAGATCAGATATCGTTTGAGGGAAATATTGACTCTCGAGTGGCGGCGCCCGAAAACGCTTTCTCGATTGACGATCCAACCTCATTCAATACCACGAGTACAACCACAATTTATGACAGCGCGGGTAATGCTCATGAGCTAGCGCTGTACTTTGTTCGCGATGCCGCAGCCGAAAATACGTTTAATGTTTTTGTGGCAATTGACGACGTAGTTCAGCCTGGCACGACTTCTTTAGCGTTCGATACTGCTGGCCTGTTAACTGCTGAGTCTCCTACAGACTTGGCGATTGACGGTTACACGCCGGCTAATGCTGAAGTCATGAACATGACGGTTAATTTGGCAGGGGTGAATAACTTCGGTACTGAGAGTGCGACCCTGGACTTCTCACAAGATGGGTACCCCGCGGGCGAATTGCTTTCATTTGCATTCGACGATACAGGAACGCTGATCTCCAGTTATACCAATGGCCAGCAACGTGCTCAGGGTCAGATAGCCCTCGCGACATTTGTAAACCCAGAGTCATTGCGACCGCTGGGCGGCAATGGCTTCGCGCAGACTGATGAGTCTGGAGAGGCTGTGATTGGATCTCCCGCTACGGGAGCACGAGGATCGATTCGTGCATCAGCACTAGAGCTTGCGAACGTTGATATCACCTCGGAGCTGCTGGCTCTGATCGAAGCTCAGCGTAATTTCCAGTCTAACGCGCAGTCCATCCAGGCCTTGAACGAGGCCTCAACATCAATACTGCAGCTTTAATTACTGAGAGCACTGTAGGCAACTAATTATGCAATCAATATTTCAAACCATTACTGAGGCTAACCGGCAGATTGATTCGGCTCAGTCGTTGGTGAGCAATAATCTTGCAAATGCTGGGACCACGGCTTTTAAAGCCGATCTTTACGCCGCACAGGTCAAATATCGTGGCGACTTTAATGTTGATGCTGGCGCGCTACCTAATGCGCTTGAGTCAGCCGTTGATTTCAGCGTCGGAAACATTTCCTTCACTGGTCGAGATCTCGATATAGCCATTAGTGGCGAGGGTTGGATGCAGGTTCTTACACCAACAGGCGAGGAGGTTTTGAGTCGCCGGGGGGACCTACGTATTACCACGGAAGGCCTCCTGGTCGACGGTGTGGGCCGTCAGATCATGTCAGAAGCGGGCCCAATTGCTATCCAGCCAGATGCGACATCTATCGCGATTGGAAGCGATGGAACGATTTCTTTTTCACCTCCTGGTAACGCAGGAGCGGCGCGGGTTGCGCTTGGGCGAATCATGCTCGTCAACCCAGACCCGGCGACCCTGACAAAGGGTTTAGACGGGGAAATTAGAGCAGAAGCCGGAGCTAACGTGCTGGCCGATGCAGGAATTCAGGTTGTCGCGGGCGCTCTTGAGAGCTCCAACGTCAACCCGATAAGCGCGATGGTCGAAATGATCTCGCTGTCACGGGCTTTTGAAGCCCAAAGCAAAACCTTGAAGTCAGCTGATGAGATGCATGAGTCAAGTGCGTCCCTGATGCGAGTTCAAGCAGGTTAATACGACCATCATTAAACTAAATAGGAGATAGTCATGCCTTTATCAATTAATACAAACATCGCCTCGTTGACCGCTCAACGTGCCATGTTGAATACGGGTCGGGAACTGGAGACTGCCTTCGAGCGCTTGTCGACAGGTAAACGAGTAAATACAGCTGTTGACGACGCCGCAGGTCTAGCTATTGCTGAGCGCCTAACGGGTCGAATCAATGGCTTAAATCAAGCTATTCGAAATGCAAGTGATGGCGTTTCAGTGGTGCAGATCGCTGAAGGCGCACAGGATGAGGTTACGACCATCATTCAGCGGTTGCGTGATCTTGCGGTACAGGGCTCAAACAGCTCTTTGAGTGCTACTGAGCGAGGATTCTTGGAGACTGAAAGTGACAAGCTTCTCGAGTCACTCATTCAGGCAGCCGGTATGGCCGAGTTTTCTGGCAATGAGCTCTTGTTAAACGACACGGGCAGCAATAATGCCGATGGCGACGACATTGCCTTCTCGGGTGTTTTTCAAGTCGGTCCAAACGAGGGCGACACCGTAACTATTGAAACGGTCCGTTGTCACCCTGATTCGCTATTCGATGCCGGCAAAAAAGAGGTGGTTACCTTCCAGGTATCTGATGCGAACGCGTTGGCTATGAATAATTCAACCATTACTCTCAATCTTGCTGGCACCTCTGCCAACCTAGTCCTTGCAGACGGTGATGATACGGTTGCAGAGATTGTGGCTAAAATGAACGCTTCAAATGACGGTACGATTTCCGCATACACCTATGCAGCAGTTGGCAACACGATTACTGCAACAAAAGATGCGGTAGGCGTTGTAGCGAATACAGGCAATACGATCACGATGGCGAACTCTACCGTTTTGACTGGTGAAGTTACAACTCAGGGATCGGCAGCCGACGCAACGGCGGACTCTATTCTTGACTTTTCCACCCAAGCTGGATGTCAGGATGCGATCACGACGATTCAGAATGCTTACGATAAGGTTGCTAAGAACCGTGCTCAGTTGGGTGCCGTTCAGGCCCAGATGGAATCAACTATTCGTAATTTAGCTAACGTTGTTGAAAACACGACGGCGGCGCGTTCACGAATTCAGGACGCTGACTTTGCGGCAGAGACGGCAGCGCTCACGCGTGCGCAGATGCTACAGCAGGCGGCAACCTCTATCTTGGCTCAGGCAAATGCACAGCCCCAGTCAGTTCTGGAGCTCATTCGTAACTAAATCTAAAGGTAGAAAGTAGTTACAAATAATGAGTTTTGAAGAATTAACTGATTAGGAGTTGTTATGTCACAGTCATTGTGGATTGCGAAGACGGGCTTAGACGCCCAACAGACGAAGATGGCGACGATCTCCAATAATTTGGCGAACGTTGGGACCAATGGCTTCAAACGTGGCCGTGCTATTTTTGAGGATTTGCTCTATCAAAATGTACGACAGGTTGGTGCTCAATCATCTCAGGACACAGTCCTGCCATCTGGTTTGCAGGTTGGTACGGGCGCTCGCGTCGTTGCTACAGAGCGCCTATTTACCCAGGGCAATCTGGTAAATACCGACAATGCCTTCGATTTAGCTATTCAAGGGCGTGGCTTCTTCGAGGTGTTGATGCCCGACGGGACGCCTGCATACACCCGCGATGGTTCGTTTCATCTGAATGATCAGGGGGTCTTGGTGACGTCTACTGGTTATCAAGTTCAGCCTCCAATCACAGTTCCGCAGGACGCTTTGAGTGTCACTGTGGCAGGTGATGGCACCGTTTCGGTCCAACAGCCGGGTACCGCTCAGGCAACGCAAATAGGCCTCATACAGCTAACGGATTTCGTGAATCCCGCGGGTTTGCAGGCTCGTGGCGAGAATCTTTACTTAGAGACAGGTGCGAGTGGCAACCCTCTGCCTGGGAACCCTGGCTTGAACGGCCTGGGCACACTTCAGCAGGGGTTTGTTGAGGGCTCGAATGTCAATGTTGTTGAAGAGATGGTCAATATGATCGAAACCCAACGCGCGTACGAGATGAACTCGAAGGCGATCTCTACTGCAGACCAAATGCTGCAGTACGTAACACAGAATTTATAAGGCGCTAATGATGATTAGGTCTAGGTTCTTGTTTTTGCCCTTTATCCTATCGAGTCAAATACTCGCGGGGTGCGCTGGTATTGAATCAAAGAGTCATCCGGCCTACGCACCCATGGAGCCTATCGTTTACTCGGTACCTCCAGAAGGTGTTACTCCCTCAAGTCTCTATAGTGAGCAGCGAGGCTTGTCCTTGTTTGCTGATACGCGTGCTCGCTCAGTGGGAGACATCATTACCGTCATGCTCATGGAGTCTACGCAAGCTTCCAAGAACGCTGACACAGCGCTAAGTCGTGATTCAGGTATAAACGTGGCGCAGCCAACAATATTTGGCCGCGTTAACCCAGGATTTAGCGTTGAAAAATACAAGGACATGACGCTTGAGCAGAACATCGCTTCAGAGTCAGAGTTCGCTGGTACAGGGACTAGTAGTCAGTCAAATTCGTTGAACGGCGCCATCGCGGTTCAAGTAGCGCGGGTACTTCCCAATGGCAACCTCATTGTTCAGGGCGAGAAGTGGCTGGCCCTCAATCGAGGTGAGGAATTTATCCAACTGAGGGGAATTGTTAGGCCAGAAGATATTAGCCCGTCTAACACGATTGCCTCCACTATGGTTGCGGATGCGCGCATTTCATACGGTGGGACGGGCGTGATTGACAGGGTAAATACGCCCGGGTGGTTCTCGAAATTTTTTAACAGTCCCCTTAATCCCTTTTAGTGAGGCCCAGCATGATTATTCCTAAATTCGCCTCACACACCAAATCAAACACATTTTTGAAAGTGGTGTTCGCAATCTATGCAGCCATGTCATTCGTCCTTCTGTTGTCTGCCGAAAGAGCTCATGCAGAAAGAATAAAAGACATTGCCATGGTTGAGGGCGCGAGATCCAATCAGCTGGTTGGATTTGGCTTGGTTGTGGGCCTTGATGGCACCGGTGACCAAGTCACTCAGACGCCATTTACCATTCAGGCGGCACGCAGCATGCTTCAGCAGTTTGGCGTTAATCTCCCGCCCGGTGTTAACCCCCAGACCAAGAACATGGCGTCGGTCATTGTCACCGCAGAACTGCCAGCCTTCGGCAAGCCGGGACAGAAGTTAGATGTCACGGTCTCGTCACTCGGTAATGCCGGGAGTCTTCGGGGCGGTGAATTGTTACTGACGCAGCTTAAGGGCGGTAATGGGCAGGTCTATGCGGTTGCGCAAGGCTCTCTCGTGGTCTCAGGCTTCGGAGCGGAAGGTAATGATGGCTCGCGCATTCAAGTCAATACTAAAGCCGCCGGGCGGATACCTAACGGCGCGATTATTGAGCGCGAGGTTGCGAGCTCATTGTCTGATGGCAGTGACTCCGTTCGTTTTTTGCTTCATGAGGCAGATTTCTCTACGGCCAGAAACCTGGCATTTGCGGTTAATTCAATTATGGGTCCGGGAACAGCGAAGGCCCTAGATGGGGTCTCAGTAGAGGTTCGAGCACCTACCGACCCATCAGAGAAAGTGGCTTACCTCGCAGAGCTTGAAAATATCGTGGTTGATCGTGCAGCACCAGCCGCGAAGGTCATCATTAACTCTAGAAGCGGCACCGTGGTATTTGGATCAGAGGTCATTGTCGGGCGTGCGGCAGTGGCGCATGGAAACCTGACCGTGACCGTCGATGAGAGTCTTTTGATTTCTCAGCCAGGCCCTCTCGCGCGCGTGGGTGAGACCGTCGTGGCTCCTGATTCAGAGGTCGCAATTGAAGAGGAAGAGGTCCGGATGTTTGCCTTCGAGGGCGGCGTGGACCTCCAAGAAATTGTTACCGCGGTCAATCGCGTGGGCGCTGCGCCCGGCGATTTGGTTGCCATCTTAGAAGCCCTTCAGAAAGCGGGTGCAATCAGCGCTCAGCTAATCGTTATCTAGGAGTGTCAGGTGAGTAACACGATATTCAATGACATCGGATACCTGGCGAGTCTTCGGGCGGATGCCGTTTCAGCGCCGTCTACTGCAATCAATGAGGTTGCTTCGCAATTCGAGGCCCTATTCATACAACAGATGATGAAGTCGATGCGTGATGCGGTCCCGAAATCAGATCTGATGAGCTCCGATCATCTCGACACGTACCAGGCGATGGCTGATCAGCAACTGTCTGTCAATTTGGCGCAGCAGGGTGGCATTGGTCTGGCGCGGGTGCTGGTTGAGCAAATGCAAACCAAGGGCTATGTACCACCTGTGACTGAGCAACTTAATCAGGGTGTTCGGTCGCCGGATGGAGAGTCGAAGACTGACCCTCAGCCTCTTGAATCAGGAGTAGGAGGACAGCATGGCTAGTATTTATGATGTGGGCTCCTCTGCCCTGACCTCGATGCAGCGAGCGATCGCAACGACTGGTCACAATATTGCGAACGTTAACACTGAGGGTTATAGCCGTCAGGAGGTCCGCTTTGGCACTCGGAACCCAGAGCGTGTTGGCCTAGTCGAGATCGGTACAGGAGTTGAAGTTACAAGTATTAGGCGAGCGCATGATCGCTTCTTGGTTAGTGACGTCCAAATGAGATCAAGCTCGAGTGCCTATTATCAGTTACACGCGCAGACCGCCCAAAATATTGATGGGCTCCTAGCTGACCCTTCTACAGGCATAGCCCCCGCCATCGATAAATTCTTCGCTGCGATGGAAGCTGTGGCAGCTAACCCCAACTCCGCGCCAGAGCGCAGAGTCATGCTGTCAGAGGCTCAAATGCTGGCACAGCGCTTCAACTATGTGGATGAGCGCTTATCCGACTATGCCCAAGAGTTAAACACGCGCATGTCGAATATGACTGACGACATAAACGCATTGGCATCAGAGATCGCGCAATTAAATCAGACGATTGCAACCTTTGGTGGTCAGTCGGGCGATATGCCGAACGATTTGCTGGATAAGCGTGATCAGGCGATCACAGATTTAAGCCGAATCATTAAAGTTCAGACGACCACTCAAGACGATGGGTCAATTAATGTCTCGATTGGTCGAGGCCAAAGACTGGTTATTGGGCACAACGCCGAGCAGCTGCGCATCGATTTCCCTGCCGCACAGGATGGCCCCGCTCGCCTGTATCTGTCAGTCCCAAGTGGTGCAGAGTCAGAAGTGACCGCGCAACTCACGGGTGGTGAATTGGGGGGAGCACTTGAGGCTGGAACCCAGATGATCAATAACGCCCGCCGAGACATTGGACTGCTGGCGGCAGGGATCGCTAGCACCTTCAACGCTCAGCATGCTAGCGGTGATGACCTCAACGGGGACCCTGGAGAAGCATTCTTTAGCCCTCTAGATATCACCGTAACTGGTACCAGAACTAACAGCGGACAGTCGAATGTAACCGCAACCATTACGGATGTAGGTCAGTTGACAGGGGAGGGGTATTCCATCCGATATGAGGGTGACGGTATCCGACTCACTAATCTCAGCACCGGGGCGACAGAGCTTGTGCCCGAGGGTGTGCTTGAGCTTGAAGGTCTGCGGTTAGAGCTTCCACCGGCCAGCCCTGAGATTAATGGTGACACATTCTTCATAGAGCCAACCCTGGGGGCCGCCGGCCAGCTGTCGGTTTCACTGACCGACATTAGCAAGATAGCCGCAGCAAATCGTGACGGCGCTGTGGGTGATAACAGAAATATGTTGTCGCTTATCGCGCTCCGCGATGCCAACGTGCTCAAGTCGGGCGCTCACAGTTATTCCTCGCTTTACGGCAGCACTCTGTCAGGTGTAGCAGTGGAGACTCGAAGTGCATTAAGTAATGCCGAGACCGAGATGGCCCTGTTGCAATCTGCCGAGGGTCGTCTGGAGGGCCTGCGGGGGGTCAACCTCGACGAGGAGGCCACAAATCTTATTCGATATCAGCAGGCTTACCAGGCAGCAGCTCAGGTGATTTCGGTGGCCAACGATATTTTTGACACACTACTTATGGCGGCAAGACGATGATTGGAAGAATGTCTTCAGCCCAAATGCATCAGGGCAGCTTGAATGTAATCTTTGATGCGCAGGCGCGACTACAGAAAACGCAGGAGTCGCTTGCGACGGGTAAAAAAGTCAATGCAGCTGCAGACGACCCAGTGGCATCGGCACAAATTACGGCGGTTCGTGCTGAGCTCAGTCGTCTCGAGGTTATGCAAAAAAATGTCAACGTCGCTTATGACGAACTGGCTATGACTGAAGCGAGCTTGTCGTCGGCGGAGGACCTTATTTCAAGGGCTCGCGAAATTGCTGTTCAGGGCGCCAACTCGGTACTTGGTCCGGAAGATCGCGCAATCCTCGCGACTGAAATTGAATCCATCAGGGACCAACTCTTTAAGCTGGCGAATACGCAATCGTCTATGGGCGACTATATTTTCGCCGGTCATGCCATTGATCAACCAGCGTTTGTGGATGTCGAAGGTAACTTTGAATTCCAGGGCGACAATGGTCAGCGCTCACTCAATATAGCCGCGGGCGTAACTATAAATGTTCGGCAAGTTGGCACCGACGTATTCGGTGAGGGTGAGACGGGCATTTTCGCCGTGCTGCAAAATTTGGCGGGCGGTCTGCGCAATGACGACGACGAGATTATTGGGCGCTCCATTAGCCAAATTGATAACAGCCAACAGTTGATGCTCGAGGGTATCGCGGATCTCGGCTCTCGAATGGGCCTCGTAGAAGATCAGCAGCTCCTTAATGAATCCTTCAACATTCAGCTCAAGGAAAACCTGTCGGGCCTTGAGGACATTGACTACGCCAAGGCGATTAGCGAGATGAATTTACAGATGGTTGCGCTCCAGGCAGCGCAGCAAACCTATTCACAAACCAGGGATCTCAATTTGTTCAATTATCTATAAATATAGTTGAAAGAATAGCTAGATCTCGCCGGTCTGTTCTCCAAAAGACCGTTTATTTTTCCTCCGACTGGAGCGTAGCCGCGTGCGCGCTATTTTATTTTAAGTTGTTGATTTTTAACAATTTTTTTTAAAAATAACTCTAAAGAAGTTCTCAGAAAGGTCGCTAATAGGGGTGTTGTAAATACACACACTTATGTAAGGAGGCGACCATGCCACTTTCTATAGCAACGAACCTTGCGTCGATGACGGCACAACGTTCTTTTTTAAATAGCAACTCGGATTTGGAAACGGCGTTCGAGCGTCTTTCTACAGGCAAGCGCGTTAACTCCTCGGTAGATGATGCCGCGGGTCTTGCTATTGGGAAGAGTCTGGAGTCGCGAGTCCGTGGACTCAATCAGGCTATCCGCAACGTGAATGACGGCATCTCAATGGTGCAGATTTCTGAGGGTACCCTTGATGAAGTTACGACGATTCTTCAGCGCATGCGTGACCTTGCTGTGCAAGGAGCGAACGGAGGTTTGAGCACGACCGAGCA
>Ga0075480_10001453_pt1 | contig 15031 bp, 9 predicted proteins | sample DEB08_DNA_7_FD_81590 | JGI IMG/M metagenome (GOLD analysis project Ga0075480, IMG submission 81590) | Aqueous microbial communities from the Delaware River and Bay under freshwater to marine salinity gradient to study organic matter... | ecosystem: Environmental > Aquatic > Marine > Coastal ... | reverse complement strand
GAGTCCAACATGTCAGAACACTGGATAAAGTTCTCGAAAACCGATGTATTTTTTGCTGAAGGTTTAAGTTGGAAGTTTTTTGCAAACGCTGATTTCGACCAAATAAATTCTGTCAACACGACAGATTTTTCAAATAATACAGATGACAGAATAGAGTGGTATGAGTATGATCTTTCGGTTCATCGAGTAATTCCAATCGATGGAATATTTGTTATCCAAAACGGAGAATCACTGTTCAAAGTGCAATTTATTTCCTATTATAACTCGGATGATGAAAGTAGATTTCCAACAATAATGATTGCTTCAATTAATAATTCTGATTTTCCAGCACTTGAAAACCCGGATTTGGTAATCCCCTCCCCTTGTAAGATTGTAGTAAACGATTTGGATGAGAACAATTGGAACTACAATGAAACTGTAGTCATCAAAGAAAACAATGTGAATATATGTATTTCAGAGTGTGACTTGGAGATATTTGTTCTTTATGAGAAGCAAAGAGTTACCGTGAAGTGACATGTTCAGTGGACAGGATCTTTTATTTGGTTAATCAAAATACTCAAATCGATTTGAGCACCGCTCATTGGAACATTCAGGTCGAATGACTCTGAAACATGGGGGTTTAATTCACCACATTCTCCCACCTTAGTATTATTAACCAAAATATTAGCTGACCTTCCTTTTAACCACGGACCTGAATTGTTTTCTTCCAAATGCCAGTTTTCACATCCTAAGTCTCGCATCAACGCTTGAATCCTTCCTCGAAGTGAGGCAAAACCACCAGAATTTTCAGCGACTAAGAATGCGAATCTGTCACGGTTTTTGTGGTCGATAACAACACTGCCTAGTTCATACACGCCCTGAGGAAGGTCGTGATGCCTATTTGCTGCAAGCAAACGCAATAACCCAGGAAGGATGTTCTGTCGTAGAATTGTATGTTCCGTTGTTATGGGATTAGTCATACGAGTAATTTCTCCGTCAGGTGACCAGTTGACCAAATTAAACTGGTCATCATCATTTGAAAGCGTAAGTGATTGGATCTGCATCAATCCCAATCCCTGCAAAGCATCCCTAATCCTTCTTCGTAAATGGCCATCACTTCTTGGTAATCCGGTAAGTGGGGCTTTTGGTACATCATGTGCTAAGTCATCATAACCATGGCCGATTGCGATTTCCTCAACTAAATCTATTGGATGTAAAATGTCAAATCTCCACCTTGGCATTGAAATAGAGAGGCCAAGTCTATCCTCGCCATTAAAAATACCACCCATTCTTCTTATTGCGAAATTTATTTCCTCATCACTGAATGAGTTACCTAATATCGATTCAACCATATCTCTAGGGACATGATGTTCAATTGGACTACCATTTAGATGCCATTCTTGTCCTTCACATGTGTTAACTCTTACAGATTCTACTTTTCCTCCTAGAATTGACAATTGTAAACATACCAGCATCAAAGCGGATTCACACGCCCTGATGTCGAGGCCAGTTACATCGATGAATATGTCCTTTGTTTGGGTTGTGACGGTAGTATGGTCCCCGTTTATTATTGGGGGAAATGAAAGTACTTCCCCATTTGAATCGAATATGATTGGAACTTTATCCATGCCGTTCAAAAGATGGGCATAATCTATTCCTTTGGGATGGTTTGTTAATATCTCATCTATCGTCATTTCATTTTGGATAGATAGAGGAGTAAATTTGTAACTTCTGTCAACAGCTTGTACATTAAATGGTGGAGATATTTTCTTCAGGTCATGCACTCCAATTGAGGCTCTCTTCCGGCCTCTACCTAAGGCAAAATGTAATTTTTCTTGGTGGTCCATTAAGCGTTTTATTACGTTATCATCTATGTTTAGACCTCTAACTACAGCGCCTAAGATAACTGGCCTGATGTTTCTTAAATCTTCAGATACAGTCATTGAAATCGTGCCTGGCTGAACATTCAGTCTTGGTCTAGGGGGGGCGTCATGCAAAAATGGCAACATTCCGTGAAACAAAGTTTCAGCCGATAGCAAATCAGGTCTATCGGGAAAAATTTCAATTTCAAGTACTTCATCGTCACATTTGTCAATATCTGTACCCATAAGTGGAAGCCGAAATGCTAGATCGTCAACGTCATGTTTTCTTCCTGAATTTTCAACAAACTCTCTAAGAAGCTCTTGGTCGACGCTTATTGTAGGAATAATCTCACCTCGCAAACCAGTGTGGCATTGGCCTGTCATAACCTGCAAGTCTTAGGCCACTTACTGCCGCTGTATCTTGGTCACAAGCTCTTAGATTTCCTCTAGTAAGTGAATCAATCGAATTGACTCCTATTCTGTTTAGATGAGCAGAAAGGTCTGCTGTGATTTGGTTAAGCCATCCCGACAAATTATCATCTGGTGGCTGGCAAATAACAAAGGAAATGTTTGAGCTACATGCTACGATTAAATCTTCACTTGTTGCCGACCAAGGTAACCAAATTGAGGCGAGCGATTCTTCTGTGAGGGACGATGCTGATTTACCTATTATTGGCAAAGATGCGGCGGCACTGATTCCACTACCATCGTCTAGTACAGAAATCGATGCATCACAATCGTGGTACTTCGCTTCGTTATGCAACGAGAGAGTTTGGTTTACACTTCGGATAAGTAATGCCTTTGCGTTAGATTTCGCCATACATCGCAATGCCACTAACAAACCATCAAGTTCAGCGCTATCCAATCTGGGTAGCGAGTCTAAATCAATCGCAAATCCTGCACAATTTTCGACAAGTTTTGCTGCATCTGGGAAGTTTTCACAATCGAGCAAGGCAATGTCACATTCGCGAGGGCGCTTTCTGACTAAGCAGGGATGAAATAAATCATCTGTAACACCTTCTGGCACATACGGCAATAGTGGAGTTGGTAATGCCAAGCTATTTTCCTTTCCAATAAGGGTTACAGTATCACAAGTAGAATGTAATGGATTGTGATTGGTACTTGCTGGAACTATTGAAATTCCACTGAAGTCTTCCGTGCATGAAGCCATCCGACCCTGCAATAAACTACCATCTGATTCTAGGCATACTGCATCGGCAGGAATATGGAGGTCTTCCTCACCAAGTAGTTTGTTAATCTCCTTTAGTTCATCTTTCTCGAGTGGCCTAAGATTTACGCCGGGAGGGGGAGTTGGACACCTACCGTTGATGATAATTCTACCACCATTCATTCCAGCACCTGGGTCACTACCAACATCGCCGTGTACAATAATGTCACCACCGGACATTCCACCGCCAATTCTGATTCCAGCACTTCCTCTCACTATCAGTAATCCACCACTCATCTTCGAACCCGCATCATCACCTACGCCATCAAGGACTGTTATACGTCCAGAGCGTTGAGCAAATGCAACGCAATCTCCGGTTCGACGCTCGCAAGTAATTTTGTTTCCGTCGTTTCCAGCACCGAGGAATGAATCGGTTTCGCCTTGGTGAGTAAACGAACCACCACCTCCAAAAGCGGCTGTGAATGATCCTAGATATCCCAAACTTCTGACCTTGGAACCATCGGGTAGATTTGGGCACAATCCCAACTCTCCTTCTTTGGGAACAGGTTCGCCACTAGTTGTCCAACCTATTCGTAGCACTATGTTTCTTTCAAGAGCTTTCTCAAGTTGAGCAGGGAGTCTTGAATTGATACTCATCGAGCTCGCTACCAATTCATCCACGCTTGCCATATGTCGCCGGTGAAGTTCTCTTTCATCAAAAGTTTGCTTCTTTTTCCCGATATTATTCCATGACAAGGTTCATTTGAGTCACGCGTAGGGGCAAGATTGAGAGACATGTCAATTAAGGTTGCAATAAATGGTTATGGGACAATAGGAAAGCGAGTTGCAGATGCCGTTGCATGTCAAGATGACATGGAGATAATAGGAGTAACAAAAACAAGGCCTTCCTTTGGTTGCGACCTCGCTGTAAGAAAAGGATATCCTTTGTATTGCACATTTGATGATGAAGACAAAATCTCTGCATTCGCAAATGCAGGGTACCAATGCCAAGGTGGATTGAGTGATTTACTCTCAGTAGCAGATATAGTCATAGATTGTTCCCCTGGCAAACTTGGCGCTGAAAATAAAGCAAAATATCAGAGTGCTGGAGTAAAGTGGATATTTCAGGGAGGGGAGAAGCATGAAATGACAGGATTGTCTTACACTTCTTGTGCAAACCATTCTGAGAATTTGAATAAAGAAGGAACAAGGGTTGTTTCTTGCAATACTACTGGATTATCGAGAACACTCGTTCCGCTTTATGATGCATGTGGCTCCCTGAAGGTTGAATGCACAATGATTAGGAGAGCTGCAGATCCAGGAGATTCAAAGAAGGGGCCAATCAATGCAATCAAACCTGTTTTGAAAGTTCCAAGTCACCATGGACCTGACGTAATGACGGTGAAACCGGAGATTGAAATCAATTCATTAGCAGTTGCAGTTCCTACAACAATTATGCACGTTCATTCTATTGTCGCAACCTTACCCGAAGGCCATGGTTTGACAACTGAAAGCATCATATCTATGTGGAAATCAAGCCCGCGAGTTATAGTAATGAATGGTAATGAAACTGGAATTACAACAACAGCAGAAGTCATGGAATTTGCAAGAGACATAGGCAGAACTTGGGGTGACCTGCATGAGATATTTGTATGGGAGGATGGTGTGAAATTAGTTGGTAACACTCTATACTATTTCCAAGCAATCCACCAGGAATCAGATGTTATTCCTGAAAACATTGACGCCATAAGGGCATTGATGGGCACAGAAACAGATTGGGAAAAATCAGTTTCCAAAACAGATGCAGCAATATCTGCAATGTTCAATTGAGCCTTCATAATCAAATCATGCTTGCATTGAAGTATGGAAAGTATTTCGGGATTATTATGTTGGCAAGTAAGAGAGCATTATTCTTGGTCTCTATCATGCTTTTATCTCCTCTTGCAAGCGCTATTCAAACCGAAGATAAATCCCAATCCATTGATCTGGCTGAAGTAGCATCTAACTGGCGTGTAATTGAACCGATTGATACCTTTGAATCTGGACTGAAACCGGTTGATTACAATATATACTTCCAATCAGCATCTTTTGACCCTGTAAATGATGAAATACCAAAATCAAATTTTGACAAATCAAACGATTATTTGGATACGGGGATGGCTCTTATCCAATTCCACGACCATACACAGATTACTTTTGATAACGTGGTCAAAAAATTCAATCTATTCATCTTAGATAATCTAGGTTCATCAACTTGGTTAGTCCGATTACAATCTCCCAGCGATTTGATGAAGATACAGCATGAAGAGGAAGTAAGATGGGCCGGTCAAATGATGCCAGGATGGCGAATTTCTAACGAGATAGATTCTCAGACTGAGTACATAGCCGCTATCCCTGCTCCAGATTTGAAGGAAGATGCATTAGACGGTCTAGCCTCAGACCTTGTTCTGAAAGGTGCAGACGAAGTTTGGTGTGGCTTACATTTGTGTGAAATCAAAGGAGCAGTAGATATCAATTATCTAGCTCAGGACGGACGAATTATTTGGTCGCAACCCACTGTTGACTTACGCCTTACTAATGCAGTGGCGGGGGCAATAGTTGGAATACCTGCAGTTCTCAATTCATCTCTAGGATTAGATGGCTCAGGAGAAAAGATATCGTTTATAGACACCGGAATCGATCAAGACCATCCAGACATATTTGGAAGAGTCGCTGGAGTATATACGCAATTTGGACTTGACCCAAGCCCCGCTGATTCTAATTCAGGACATGGTACACACGTCGCTATAACTTTGGCCGGTGATGGTTCAGGAAGTTCAGACGGAAAGGGAATTGCGCCTGGTGCATACATTGTAGCATATGCACTCGAACATGACCCATCAGGGGCATTTGGTAGGTTAGGTTCGATATATGATATGCTAAAACATGCAGAACAGGAAGGTTCCCGCGTGTCTGTGAACGCATGGGGCCTGAACGGTTATTATGGGCAATATACTCCTGATTCAAGGACTGTTGATATTTTTGTAAAAGACAACCCTGAACTTCTACCTATTTTTACAGCAGGTGATGATGTTAATCAGCAATCCTCCAAGGTCATGGCACCTTCAACTGCGAAAAATGCTCTTTCAATAGGTGCGTCAACGACTAATCCATCTGGAAGCGTTGCTAATTTTTCTGCTAATGGATTATCCGTTGATGGAAGAATTAAACCCGATTTAGTTGCACCCGGAGTAATGATTTGTTCAGGGCGTGCACAAGAGGCTGCTATCGCATTAGGTGGTTCCTGTGGTAGTGGGACTCACGCAAATGGCAACGGTATGTACATGACCCTGTCAGGAACTAGTCAAGCAACCGCTGTGGCAGGTGGGTCCATTTCACTGATAAGGGAATTCATCAGAGAAGAAGTGGGTATCAGTTCACCATCCGCCTCTCTATTGAAGGCGGCGAGCATAAACGGGGCGATAGATTTGGGCGCCCCCGATATTCCAAATGGCGTTGAGGGATGGGGACAAATTTCAGTATCTAATTCCGTAATGCCAATGAATGACGGCAATCAACTGCAGACTTATTTTGAAAATTATAGAGTCATTTCAGCCGGATTTTCAATGCTCTATCAGTTTGATCTGAATCCAAACTCAGGATTGGATATTACCCTTGCTTGGACAGATATCGCAGGTAGCGCAAATGAGGACCAGAATATTTCTAAACTGGTCAATGACCTTGACCTTGAACTGATTTCACCAAGCGGAGTGGTCTTCAAAGGAAATGTATTCGCTTCAGGAGAATCAATTCCAAACGGGGTTAGCGATTCACTAAATAACGTTGAAAGGATTAAATTCTATCCCAATAATACTCTCAATTCTGGTAAATGGCAGGTTAAGGTCTCTCACAAAGGAGGTCTTGACCAATCGTTCTCACTCGTAGTTACTGGCGATGCAACTATTGATATGAAATCTGATTTGACCACCTTTGATGGGTCGATATATTCATCATCAGAATCTCCTCTTGTTGATGACTTGATTGTCTTAAGGTTGTCATGGTTAAACCAAGGTAATACTGATACTGGACAATTTAGAGTAATTCTTGAGGATTTGACAGAGGGAACAACTTTGTTTGACGGATTAAGACCATCGGTAGGTCCAGGAGAAATAGATTCATTCAATCTCTACCATTCATTTGATTCAACTGGTGATCATGATTTACGATTATCCGTTGATGTAAATGATGATGTTACGGAAATTAACGACGAAAATAACGGAATAAATAACAATGTAAAACAAACAACGATTGTAGTTTCAGCACTTGGAGTTAGGTTGGTAGCATTAGATGAAAATGGTCAAGAAAATAGTGATTACGTAAACCAATCTATTAGTCCAAACCAAGCTGAAGGATATACATGGCCTGTAGTTTTGAAACATGAGGGCACTGGCAATCAATCCGTTAGTTTACACATTTCTCAAGTGCAGTCGCCAAGTCCGCTAAGAGATGATGTCTTACTTCCAACAATTGACACATGGTCAAAATACTCAGACCAATCAGGGCCTTTTGTAATGTCGCCAATGGGCGAAGAGGGAGACAAATTATATCTCAACATTACAATGAATGATGACGATGCAGACCTCTCTGGTCAAACCCCGAGGTTTGCTATGGCAGGAACCTTTGTCATGGATGTAACAGCAAAATATTCGAATAACCCGACTGTCAAGCACGTTATTCGATTGAGATTAGTCGTTGAAGAGGTCAAGGATGCTCAAGTAGCGCCAGCAGGTACAAGCGGGTTAGAAGCTCAGCCTGGAGGATTCACCTCATTTTCAATTTCGGTAAGGAATGTTGGCAATTCTCCAGCGATTTATGATTTGGATTGTTTTAGTGAAAACAGGTGGCAGGTCCAATTAGGCCAATCAAATTCTTCTTCATATTCGTTTGAAGCTTTAGATATTCTTGAATATTTACCAATGCAGGTTCGACTTTATGTTCCGTCAGTAAATAATGGGACACCTATAGCAGGAAGCACCGATTCAATTAGTTGCTATGTAACAAGCGAAGCCGACCCTAGTTTGAATATTAGTGAAACGGTGTTGCTAACGGTAAAGGCGCTAGAATCGTTTGAAACCCACCTATTCGACCAGCGTGGAGTCCCCGTAGGACCCTCATCTACTGCTAGAGATGTAAATGTGGAAAATTCTGAGCGACTAAATTTAAGCTTGGACATAAAAAATACAGGTAATGCTCAATTATCCTTGATTGTCCGTATCTCTCCAGAACTTACAACATGGACTCTACAAGTTCACCATGATGAAGAAACCAAAAGTAGAGAGGTAGAGGTAATCCTACAACCTGGTGAGCAGTCCTCAATAAAAATTGAAGTGTTGGTGTCACCAGTCGCCGAACGCAATGATGAGAACCATTTATCGATTAAAATCAGCCAAAGTCCGTCAAACTTCATTATTAATCAAACAACTATGGTAGTTAGAGATGAACTTAGCATCTCAATCAATAATCCCAACGACGATCGTTTGGATGTGAATGTGAATGGTGACTTTTCCTACACCACTCTTAAAATCGAAAATACAGGTAATTCTCCGATCAGTATATCGTGGTCGAATTCCATCGCTCCTGACGGTTGGGAAATCGGTTTTTCAAATCCACCTTCATACTTGGAGCCAAGAGAGGAAGTTAATCTCGAAATTGGAATTAAGCCACCGGTGAATCAACCTGCAATTGAAAACGCCTTTGAATTGGGAATTTATGCTTCGATTGACAATACTTACGATACACTGCAAGTATCGCAAAATTACATTATTCGGGTGTTGGAATCATCCGAGTGCCAAATTGAATATGATGAGTCAATCAAGCCATTGCTAGGGATAAAAAGAGGAGAAACATCGTCACAAGATATTGTTGTCACGAACGTAGGGAATGTTCCATTAGACGCCGTATTCGGATTAGGAACGGACGCCTCTGATTGGAATTTAGATCTCGATACTGACTCTGTGAGCGGACTTGTACCAGGTGCATCAGAATCTGTTACCATATCAGTTACTTCCGAGGAAAAAACCAAAGCTGGAAAAGAAAATCTACTCTTTTCCTGTGGGAATTCTACAGTTTCACTAGATATGAGTGTTCAAAATACTCAAACTCAAGGAGGCTTATTTGGAGTTTTACCTCCTGCCGTGGCCTATTCAATAGTTGGGGCTATTTTGCTTATTGTAGTTGTAATAGGTTATCGCGTGAAACGCTCATCGCCTAAGGATTATTCTGGAGAAGAATTGGTATCCCCTAATGCTCATGTAATTCCTGATGATGGAAAAAGGATGCGCGATGTTATGGATTCAGTTGTAGGTCAGGAATCCCTTGCTAGTGGTGCTGTTTCTGCGGACGAGATAGCCCAAGCACTTGCGAGTTCAATGCCGAGTTTACCGCCTGCTCCTGCGCCAGCGACTATACCACAAGGTCGACCACCTTCTGCTGTGCCAGCTGGGACTCCACCATCTGTTGCACCAATGGGAAGACCCCCTGCACCCACTCTTCAATCTCAACCAGTTCAAGGGCCACCTCTGCCACCTGGAGGATTACCTCCCGGATGGACCATGGAGCAATGGCAATATTACGGACATCAATGGCTTTCGCAACAAGGCCAACAATGAAATCTAAGACTATCAACGCCTCAATATGGACAGCATAGTATTGTTCGGACCTCCCGGTGCTGGAAAAGGCACACAGGCCCAACGAATTATGGATATAACGGGTATGCCCCAAGTTAGTACAGGGGATATGCTTCGTGCTTCGGTTGCTGCTGGGACTGAAACCGGAATTAAAGCTAAACAGTTCATGGATGCTGGTAAATTGGTACCTGATGATGTGATTATTGATCTCATTAAGGACCGGTTGTTACAAGCAGACGCCTCCAATGGAGTAATGTTTGACGGATTCCCGAGGACTATTCCTCAAGCCGAGGCCCTGTCACAAATTTGTAAGGTCAGCCACGTCATTGCAATTGAAGTTCCTGACGACATAATAGTTGACAGAATTTGTGGAAGATTTACTTGTAGTGGTTGCAGTTCAGTATATCATGATTCTTTCAAACCAACTATGGTTTCAGGTGAATGTGACAATTGCGGGTCAACAAATTTCAATAGAAGAGATGATGATAATCAAACAACTGTGTTAAGCAGATTAAATGCTTATCACAAACAAACGTCTCCACTTGCCTCATGGTATGAATCCAAAGGTATTCTACATACAATAGACGGCGACCGTGCGATCGACTTGATTACTTCAGACATATTATCAGCATTAGAGTGAGTTGAAATTATGGGGGCTAGAAGAAATCGCTCCAAAGCCAAAAAAGTTCGTAAAAACAATGCTATCATGGCGCAACAGCACCTATCTGATGTTGTCAACACAGTTTCTAGTCCACTAATAGTTAGAAAAAATGCGGTCAAGCACTTGGTCAGGACTTCATCAAGAAATCGACTTAGGCTACCTAAAAATACTTCACTTAGAATTTGTAAAAAGTGTAAAAATTTACTGTTAATAGATGGCGCCTCACGTGTGAGGATTAGAGATGGTCAAAGGATTATCACATGCCTAAATTGTAATGCTATTAGGCGATACGGTGGTGGGCCGAAGTACAACGGGGGTGTTCTCGATGACAAAAATCCCAGATAAGGTGAAAAAAATCGCTCTTGATAGAGATTTTCAACCTAGCGTTAGAATCGGTAAAACTGGAGTTACCGAGAGTATTATTCAAGAAATAAAGGATCAATTGGCAAAACGAAAAGTTGTCAAAATAAAAATAAACAAGGGTATCTTTGAGCGTTCTCAAAAGGAAGAGGTTTGGAGTTATATTTGCAGTGAAACAAAATCTACCCTAGTTTCCGCAAGGGGAAATGTTGGCGTTATTTGGCTTGAAAAGTAAGCGAATCCTCATAAGTTGGATTCAAATCCATCAAACATGGGGACTAATAGGCTATTTCTGAGGAGTAATTCAAATCGGATTGCTTTCATTTCTTTGATATTTGCTGGTGTAATGGTTTTCATCAATAGTGTCAATGCAGGTGGTGGTGCCACAATCGACCTGGGAATAGAACTCAAGGATGGATTAGGAAAAGAACCGGTTTGGGTTGGCTTGGGGATTTTACTATTCGTATACGCCTTAATTATTTCAGAGGTAGTTCACAGAACATTAGCGGCTGCTATCGGTGGTTTATCCGCATTGGCAGCCCTGAATTATTACAAGAAGGGCGCAGCGTTAAGTCTTGCTGAAACTACTGCTTTGATTGAATGGGAAACTATTGGACTACTTCTTGGTATGATGATAATGGTTGGAATTATTGCTCATACTGGTATCTTTGAGTGGTTTGCAGTACAAGCGTACAAACAAAGTAAAGGAAATGTATGGTCATTGGTAGTAATCCTGTGCGTAGTTACTGCAGTCCTTTCTGCATTTTTGGACAATGTAACTACAATGCTTTTACTAACCCCCGTTACGATACAACTCGCTAGGGTGCTTGATCTAAACCCAATACCTCTGTTAATATCAGAAGTTATATTCTCAAATATTGGTGGAACTGCGACTATGATTGGAGACCCGCCAAACATCATTATTGGTTCCACTATGAGTGAGAGTGCAATAGCAGGCAATTCAGACCCAGCAATTGCCGCATTGGCATCTGAGGGAGTTTCCTTCACCGACTTTATTATCGAATTAGCACCAGGTGTTTTGCTGACAGCAGTACCTTGTTTGATGATGATTAAGTGGATGTATGCTTCCGAATTTGCTGGTGAAAGAATTCGAGATGTAAAGGAACTCGAAGCAAAGTACGGAGTTAAGGACGCAAAAATGCTGAAAATTTCAGGTTCCATTCTCGGTTTAGTTATTCTTGGGTTTTTCCTTAACCCAGTACTCCACATCCCCGTATCTTGGGTCGCATTGGTTGGTGCGGTTTTGATGGTTTTGGCTACTGATAGACATGAATTAGAAGAACCACTTGAAAAAGTAGAATGGACAACATTGATTTTCTTCGCAGGTCTATTCGTCTTAATTCATTCTTTGATGGAACTTGGTGTAATAGATTGGATTGGTGAACAGGTTAAATCTGGAATTGAATTTTTCAGCGAAGAATACCGCTTGGTTGCTGCACTAGTAATTATTCTATGGGTTAGCGCAATTGCGTCCGCCTTTATTGATAACATACCTTACACTATTACCATGGTTCCCGTTATTTTACAACTATCCAGTAGCCTTGATCTAGAACTAGGTCCACTTATCTGGTCACTTGCTTTTGGAGCATGCCTAGGTGGAAATGGAACTCTAATTGGTGCTTCAGCAAATGTAGTGACAGCAGGTATGAGCGAAGAAGCAGGTTATCCAATTTCGTTCAACGAATTTTTCAAAGCAGGTTTCCCTGTAATGCTATTATCTGTTGCAATTACCACAGCGTATATAGTAATGGTCTACTGGGTTGGAGCTGTTTGGAAGTTTGCTCTCTTGGCAGTAGCACTAATGGGAATCATATGGCAGTACTCTAACGGAAAAAAGAAGGGAAAGACCTGGTCTGAAGCATTAGTAGATGATGAAAGCATCATAACCTATTTCGAAGAAGAATGACATAATCATTCGAGCGGTGTCTTCAAAGACTTGACCTCATTGTGCCATATGGGGAGAGTATGCAGGAGTGCCAAGTGTGTGGACTAATGTTCCTTGGAAAAGGTTCCTGTCCTTCATGCGGTTCAAAGGTCGCAAGTGACATAATTCTAGATGATGTAAACTTGGATGATGATTATATTCCTGGTCTAGAAGATGTGGTTGAATCATTAGGTAGTACCGAAGATGAAGTCACAAAGAAAGAAACCCTTCCTTTTGGTCTCGGCGCTGTAGCGGAGACAATTGAATCTAGCCTTCCTTTCGATGTGGGCTCGTTCACAGATGAGAGAGTGGAGTACGTAAAACATGAACAATTAGTAACCATTCAAGAAGATTTACCCCTCGAAAGTGAACTTCCTGTCGATGAAGTATCCCTTCCAGAGGAACAAATTTTCGAACATCAACCGGAAGAAGAAACTCAGTCTGAAGAGTTGTCGGAGTTAACATCTGTACACGATAATGATGATGAATTAATTCCCGAAATTACAATTCCAGAAGTTCAGATTCCAGTGGCCGAGGTTCAGATTCCAGTGGCCAAAATTCAAGAGAATCCCTTGGTTCGCCTCGACGCAGAACCGATATCTGAGGGTGTAACAACTACAGAAGATACATTACTCAAGGATGAAATACCTGATATGTGGAAAATTGATGCAGCTGAGGTAGATATCGATGAGATTTACTCGCAAGAAGAAAGAATTGTAGAGGTGTCATATGATGATGACCAGTATACGTCCGATATCGAAGTTTCATTTGACGACTTCCATTATTCACCTAATGAAGAATCATCAATGTCTATGGATGATTCTCCTCAACTCCATCCTGCCAAAGCATTAGCAATCGATTCTAGCGCATCTCCAGAGTTCCAAGATTTAGTAAGTGAAGGATTTGATATGATGGCAAATCAATCATGGATACAAGCGGCACAGGTATTTTCAAGATTATCAGCCGGAATGCAAAACGATGCTAATGTTTTGAACAATTTAGGATTATCAATTCTTCAATCAGCCCTCGAAATGGATGCAGACGGGGACGCGATGGCAGATTCTCAATACGAAGCTTCGATTATGGCTTTAAGACAAGCCGCAAAAGTAGATCCAACAAATAATGTAATTCTTCTAAACCTCGCTCACAGTCTTCTTGTAAGTGGTAGGGCAGAGAAAGCTCTTGGAATAGTTAATGTTGTTCAGTCTAGATTGAGTGGTGAAATCGAGGTTGAAAACCTGAAAGCTTCATGCTTCATTCAACTTGGTAGAAACGAAGAAGCAAGGGCTATTTTGCAACCTTTTGCACATGACGCTATTGTAGCAGGAAATCTGGCTCTTATTTGAAAATACAGATTATCAATAAAATATAGATTTTTTTAATTACAAAATTTTGTCTAAAAGGCCATACTGAGAGCAACCGAACTTCAATCTATGAATGGTAAGCGCATCCCTTTAAACCCGATGCCTTGATATATGGGGGGTAGGTCGGGTGGTTGCTTATGCACTTGGGCATGCCTATGTCTGAGGAAGATTGACTAGAAGGGTCGCCCTGCGGGGAGACGATCTTTCAATGATGTCTAAATTGGCATGACTGGATACCGAAGGGTTACTCGCACAGGTGTGGTACATACACATTCTGTTGCTACAACCCATCTGGGGGATCGCTCGGCTCGAGTACCGAAGAAGGTCGTGACAAGCTGCGATAAGCTGCGGGGAGGCGCATGAGTGCCTCGGATCCGCAGATAGCTGAATGGGACTTCCTATCCCTTAGGGGATAATCGCTTATGCGATAGGGAACCCCCCGAATTGAAGCATCTTAGTAGGGGGAGGAAAAGAAATCAAAGAGACTCCGTGAGTAGTGGCGAACGAAAACGGACTAGGACAAACCGAATCTCGACTGGAAACTGAGAGACATGTGGTGTGATCATTTTTTGCCTAAATCATTGAAGTAGAAGTCGTCTGGAACGGCACAGCCATAGAGGGTGAAAGTCCCGTATACGTAAATGACATGGCCACGTAATGAATCGAGAGTAGCATGCGTTGGATATCGCGTGTGAATATGGGAGGCAGAAACTTCCAATCCTAAGTATAACTCGAGACCGATAGTTTACAAGTAACGTGAGTGAAAGCTGAAAAGAATCCTTGGCGGGATGTGAAAAGAACGTGAAACCAGATGGGTACAGGCTGAATAGGCGTGAAAGCGAAGATATGAGCAGCGTCTATTCGTGCGTTTCGAAAAATGCCCCAGGGAGTCTTGATCATTGGCGAGGTTAAGGAGTTGATCTCCGTAGCCGAAGGGAAACCGACAAGTCCGCAGCAGTTTACTGTGAGGGACGAAGTGTGCTCGCTTGGAGTCAATGGTGGAGGACCTGAAGCCCGACGATCTATG
>Ga0075480_10001452_pt1 | contig 15041 bp, 11 predicted proteins | sample DEB08_DNA_7_FD_81590 | JGI IMG/M metagenome (GOLD analysis project Ga0075480, IMG submission 81590) | Aqueous microbial communities from the Delaware River and Bay under freshwater to marine salinity gradient to study organic matter... | ecosystem: Environmental > Aquatic > Marine > Coastal ... | reverse complement strand
ACTCCACAGGATCTCAAGCTTTCCCTCCTAACTGCAGGTGAAGGAAAAATTGGTTCTCTGTTAGATAACATTTTAGTTCGTTGCTATAAGTTTGATCCTCAGAATAAAAGATACGTCCGCAATTCGATGATGTTAATGTCGATTGCCGGAGCCGTAACTCTTATCGGCCTTACTATCTTTCTAGGATTCCTTTGGTATCACGACATTAAGAATAATAAAAAACAATCGACAACATAAAGTAAAATTATGGCAAATATGATTCACAGATTAGCGTTCACTTATCCGCCGGATGCATCGACATTCGCAAAGGATACTGACTCTACATTTACATTCATTACTTGGGTCTGTATCTTCTTCTTTGTACTAATCGTCGGTCTCATGTTCTACTATATGGTAAAATATAGAAGAAGAAGTGAAGACGAAGTAACTCCACACATCAGTCACAATCTCGCTCTAGAAGTTGTCTGGTCTGTTGTCCCGATCATACTTGTTATTTACATGTTCTACGTAGGTTACAAAGCTTACGATAAAATGATGGACCCGATTGCCATTATCGAAGAAGTTGGTCCAGATGGTAAATACATCGACCTTTATGTAAACGGCAAACAGTGGTCATGGGATATCACTTATCCTAACAGTGAAGTCGTAAATAGTATTTCCTCTTTACGCGCCATGGAAAATGGTAAAACAGGTTGGAAATTTAAAAGGCTTAAAGAAAGACTTCCATTACTAGATCTAGTTGATGCTTCTGAAAATGGTCTTAACGATGCTTTTAAAGCTAAAGTCGATGAGGTTCTTAAAGATAAGTCTATCTTTTCTCCAGAAGGTGAAAATGCTGATTTCCTTAAAGAAGATCTTCCTGGATTAAAGAAAGACTTAGAAGCACTAAAGACATATAGTGGTGATGAATTTAAACTTGAAGTTAAGTCACTCTATAAGAAGTATTCTACTTTCAGTGACTACATGACTGTTCCACTGGGCATTCCAGTGAGACTAAACATGACTTCTAACGACGTTATCCACAGTTTTGCTGTTCCTGCTTTCCGTGTCAAGAAAGACGTTATCATGAACAGAACATCTGTTATCTGGTTCAAAGCTACTAAACCAGGTCTTTACATCTATACTTGTAATGAAATGTGCGGTGTAGACCACGGTCACATGATCGGTTACTTAAGAGTTGTACCTCAAGACGAGTACTACAAATTCGAAAAATCCCTTGTTGGCCCTAAGGATCCATGGGAAGAAGGTAAGAAACTATACGCAGCTTGTTCTGCTTGCCATAACCTTGATGGTGCTAATGATGGTAAATCTGGTCCAACTTGGAAAGGTTTATGGGGATCAACTAGAGAACTTTCAGACGGTACTACTGCAGTAGTTGATGAAGAATACATCAGAGAATCTATTCTTCAGCCAAACGCAAAGAAAGCTAAAGGATATGAAAATGGTGTTATGCCTCCTCAGCCTTTAACATCTGCGCAGATCAAGTACATAATCAAATTTATGCAAAGTCCAAATCAAAAGCCTGAGAAAAAATAATGAGCGAAGCAGGAACAAACTATATCAATCACGAAAAGGGTCTCAAGTCCTGGCTGACTACTGTTGACCATAAGCGTATTGGCCTTATGTACCTTTGGTCAGTAATCATCTTCCTATTAGCTGGTGGTTTATTTGCTTTGATGATTCGTTTCCAGCTGGCTAAGCCGGAACTGGATTTCATCTCTAAGCAGACCTATAACCAGGCTTTCACACTTCACGGTGTGATCATGGTATTCTTATTCATTATTCCGTCCATACCGGCGGCCTTAGGTAACTTTGTTCTACCTATTCAAGTAGGTGCAAAAGACGTTGCCTTCCCAAGAATGAACCTTGCATCTTTCTACATTTATGTGATTGGTGCCCTTCTAGCTCTTGCAGCTATCATTCTTCCTTACCTACCTTCTTTCCAGGAGGCTGGGTGGAAACCACTGGATGCGGGGTGGACATTCTATGCTCCATACTCCAAGCATACTCAGGGACCTGTAATCATGATGACTACAGCAGCCTTTATTCTTGGTTTCTCTTCAATCTTCACAGGTCTTAACTTTATCGTAACGATCCACAAACTGAGAGTCAAAGGAATGACTTGGTACAAAATGCCACTTCTTCTTTGGTCTATCTACGCTACAAGTATCCTACAGGTTCTTGCTACTCCAGTTGTTGGTATCACACTACTTCTTCTAATCATGGAAAGAACACTCGATATCGGGATATTTGACCCCGCCCTCGGTGGTGACCCAGTATTGTTCCAGCATTTCTTCTGGTTCTACTCTCACCCTGCGGTTTACATCATGATTCTTCCAGGAATGGGTGTTATCTCTGAACTGATCTCAACATTCTCTAAGAAAGTTATCTTCGGTTACAACGCTATTGCTAACTCATCAATCGCGATTGCTGTTATCTCTTTCTTCGTTTGGGGTCACCATATGTTCCTGAGTCAGCAAACTACTTACTCAAGTATGGTATTCTCATTCCTAACTTTCGGTGTTGCGATTCCATCTGCTATTAAGATCTTTAACTGGGTTGCAACTCTACATAGAGGTTCTCTGGATTTTAAAACTCCAATGTGTTATGCCCTTTCATTCCTATTCCTATTCACAATTGGAGGTTTGACTGGTCTTTACCTAGGTACACTTTCAACTGACGTTATGCTTCACGATACTTACTTCGTAGTAGCTCACTTCCACTACGTGATGTTCGGTGGAACAGCAATTGCCTTCTTCGGTGGTCTTCACTACTGGTGGCCAAAAATGTACGGTAAGATGTACAACGAAACTGTAGGTAGAATTGCTTGTTTAATTATCTTTGTAGGTTTCAACATTACATTCTTCTCTCAGTTTTTCTTAGGATCAACTGGTTTCCCACGTCGTTACCACTCATATGCTGGTGACTCACACGTTGCTGAAACCTGGAGAAGTATGTCAGGACTTTCAACAATTGGTGCAGTAATACTTGGTATTGGTATTGCTATCATGTTCATCAATTTAATCATCTCCCTAAAGACTGGTAAGAAAGCACCTAAGAATCCTTGGGGAGGTACTACATTAGAATGGGAAACTCAATCACCTCCTGTTCACGAGAACTTTGAAGGGGACGTTCCTCCACTGGAAAAAGCCCCTTATACATATTCTTAAGAGGAAGTTTATAAATTATGAGTACTCACGATTCAAACATAGAAGTAGATAAAAGCCAGTTCCTGGAGAGAAATGTTTCTCACCACTTCGAAACTGCTGATCAGGAAATGGATTCCTGTAAATTGGGCATGTGGCTTTTCCTCCTTACTGAAATTCTTCTTTTTGGCGGACTATTCGTTGCATACGTAGTTTTCCGTAGCTGGCACCCTGAAACCTGGGAAGCCGGTGCTGAACACCTAGACTGGAAAATGGGTGCAGTTAATACTGGTATCCTAATTACCAGCTCATTAACTATGGCTCTTGCTATTCGTCAAGCTCAGCTTAACGATAAGAAAGGTACAGTTTTACTCCTACTCGCAACAGTTATTTTAGCAGCAGGCTTCCTGGTTGTTAAGTATTTCGAGTATGGTCATAAGTTCCACATGGGTATCTTCCCTGGAGGTGAGAACTACATGTTCGCGGGTAGGCATTTATCCAATGAACATATTTACTTTAGTATATACTACATGATGACCGGACTACACGTACTCCATGTTATCTTTGGTATGATGGCTATAATCTGGGTTACATTTAGAGCCGCAAAAGGTCACTTCTACAGTGCGTACTACACTCCCGTTGAAAACGTGGGTCTGTACTGGCACTTGGTTGACTTGATCTGGATCTTCCTATTCCCATTACTTTACCTGACTAAATAAGGAACACGATTTATGAGTGGACACGACCATCACAATCCAGCTGACCATGTTCCGCATGTCATGCCTCTTCGCATGTATTTTGCAATCGCAGGAGCATTGATCGTTTTAACAGTTGTTACAGTTTGGACTGCTAAGTTCATGCCTGAACTAATTCTTGAGCATACAAAAATGCAGATCACTCCAACTATCGCGATCATCATCGCAATGATCATTGCATTTTTCAAAGCGGCTCTAGTTTGTCTTTACTTCATGCATCTGAAATATGACTCACCACTGAACAGACTTACTTTTGTAAGTGGTCTATTCTTCTTGTCTTTGTTCTTCATCTTTACATTGGGTGATACAATGACACGTAAAGAAACGCCAACTGCGGCTCAGACAGACTACATGCCTGAGAACTTCAAGTTCATGACTGAGAAGCCACCAAAACCTTACTGGATCCCTGCTTGGCACGGATGGACAGATATGGGCTATAAAATTGGTGCTGAAGGCCACGGCCATGACCATAGTGATCACGATCACGATCATGGTGAAGGTGCCGACCATGACCACGCCGAAGACGGCGAAAAAGAAAAGAAATAAATTTTATAGGGAGCTCACGCTCCCTTTTTTATTATGTCAAAAGGTTTAAAAGTTGGTCTCGCAGTATTATTAATCGGAATTTCGATTCCTGTAGCGACCATATTCCTCACATTACGTAACAAACCTACCTACCATACCATTCAACCAAAAGTTGAAGACTGCTTTGTTCAGTTCACCTGGCAGGAAAAACCTGTTAACAATCTTGAGCATTTACTTATCTTAATGGATAAGCCCGAGGATTACAATGCTATCAGTGGCTTAGACATGATGCCTCCTGAAATTACCAAAGGTTATTACATCCTCCCAAGAGGAGTTTTTCATAACAACGGTAATATCCTTAAGTCTAAACAAAAAGTCTTCCGCATGGCTAAAAAGGACATGAGGACTTGGATCTTAATCAAGGGAAAAGCTTTTCCTGCAGAACTTGAAGATGCTCAATTATCTGAGATTAAAGCAATCATAGATACTTTTAAAGATCATAAAAACGTAGATAAAGCAGAACTTGGTAAAAGCCTAGCCTCAACTAAAGCTTGGGCTACTCTCATGAAGCTTCTCACTGAGAAAAAAGATCTTCTCTCCAAAGGTAAACTAGACCTTACTCCAGATCGCAATAGATCTGACTTTATGAGATAATTTTCTCATTCCTCGTAACCTTTCCTAAATTTTCGGTACCTTATAAAAGTTTTAACTTTTAAAAGGCTTACCATGCTCAGCGTTTTCTTTTCCCTGATTACAAAGAAACATGAGTAAGAAAGTTAGTCCGCCATTTATCAAAAGAATTTCAAAGCCAATCTGATAACCTCCAAATAGATCTTTTGAATAATGGTTCAAAATAAAGGATATAATTGGACAAGTGACACCGATTACAGGAATGAATATATCTGAGACCTTATACTTTGTGAGCATTCCAAAGGCATAAAATCCTAAGAGCGGCCCATATGTATAGCCTGCGGCTTTAAAAATAAGCCACATAACACTCTGATCTGAAAAACTGTTAAATACCAAAATTACAGCAAAGAGATTAAAGCTAAAAACGAGATGGACGATTTTTCGAAGCTTCTCTTGTTCTGCGGCAGGCTTGGATTCTATCTTTAAGAAGTCTACGCAAAAAGAAGTCGTTAAAGAAGTAAGAGCTGAATCTGCACTTGAATAGGCTGCTGCAATCACCCCCAACAAGAATAGAACAAACAAAAACTTTGGAGCTTCTTTTGCTACTCCAATAAATAGTTTGTCTCCCTTGAAGTCCCAGCCATTATTCTGAGCATACACTGTGAGCATAGCTCCTAGAATCATGAACAAAACGTTTACAATTAGGAATACCACACTTAGTGAAATTAAGTTCTTTTTTGCTTCATCAACATTCTTACAAGTTAAGTTTTTCTGCATGATATCTTGATCCAAACCATTCATAACGAGTGTTATAAACATTCCAGAAATAAAGTTCTGAAAAAAGCTTTTGGAGTCCGAGAAATCAAAGAAAAATATTTGCGATAAACCTTGTTCATTTATCGTTTTAAGTGATTGACTAACTCCACCTAATTGACCCGTTAAAAATATCAAAAAAGCAATTAGTGCAACGACCATGAAAGAAGTTTGTAGAGTATCTGTCCAAACAACGGTTTTTATTCCACCCCTGTATGTGTAAACCCATATAAGGAGAATCGTAATTCCAATTGTTACCGGAAAAGGAATATTATACTGTTTAGCGATCAGTTCCTGTAGAACAATGGCAACTATAAAGAGCCTAAGCGAAGCTCCAACGGTTCTCGAAATAAGAAAAAATAGCGACCCAGTTTTTCTTGTATTACTTCCAAATCTTGACCCCAAATATTCATAAATAGATGTTAGATTCATTTTGTAGTATAGCGGAAGTAAAATCTTAGCTATAAATATGTATCCTACGACATTTCCTAGAACCATCTGTAGATAAGAAAACTTTTTATCTTCAACCCAACCAGGAACTGATAGAAAAGTAACTCCAGAAAGTAAAACGCCTACCATTCCAAAGGCGACTACATACCAAGGCGATGATTTTTCAGCTGTAAAAAATGTCCTATTATCTGCTCCTTTAGAAGTGAGATGAGAAATAAGCATAAGTACCCCAAAGTAAAGAACTATAATCAGTATTATTTGCCAACCAGCCATTAAAACTTATCCTTAACTTCTTGGACTAATTTAAAGAGGTGTGGATATTCACCTTTAACTATTTCAACTTCACTTACTAAATGCTTTAAAGCATTCGGGATATTTTGGAGAAAATCTTCTTTCCCTTTTATTTTAGAAAGGAAACCATACGCTCCTAAAGCCTGCATATGTCTTTGTAATCCACACAAAACATAGGCTCTCTCACATGCATCTTTGGACATTGATAGATTTTCCCCAAGGAATCCTAAGTACTTATCTTTATGTTTTGAGACTAACTTATTAAGTAACTCTGTATATGGGTCTGCAAGTAAGGAAACTAAATCAAAAAATGGTGGGCCTTTATGGGCAGCCTGAAAGTCGATAAACCAAGCTAGTCCGTCTTTAACCATAATATTTTCAGATTGAAAATCTCGATGCATAAGAGCCTTAGGAAGAGCGTCAACTTCTTCGGCCAGTTTATGAAATTCATTTTTCAAAAGGCTAAAATCCTTCTCAATTCCACATAAACGCTGAACAAACCTTTGTAAGAAATAAGAAGTTTCCCATCGTAGCACATCGTAGTTAAAAACTTTATCTTCTATGTCGATACCACTAAATTGAAATGCCTGTAACTGCTCAATTATTTTCTCCAGCATAGAATCGACTTCTAAAGCTGATTTTCCATTTAACCAAGCTCTGAAAGTAGTATCTCCCAAGTCTTCAAGTAGAACTTCTCTTTTGTGTGGATCAACTGAAAAAACCTGGGGCACTTTCACTCCATTTCCTAACAGCTTTTCTGTAAGATCTATTTGCCGCTCTATATTCTGTTCAAATGCAGAGTAAATGAGTTTAACCTTATCCCCCTCACGGCTATAAATCCGATCTGATCCACCATTACCGATCTTATCTGGCTTTGGACAATTCTGAGAGACTTGAGGCCAATCGATAGGAACCGTTCCATCTTTACAAAGTATTACATTTTCCAGATGTGAATCTTCTTCCACTTCCACATTCGGTAAAGCTATAATGTTTCGCAGTGCAACATTTGAGCCTAGTTTAACATTCCCTTCAAGAACGACAGTTTCTTCCAGAATCGTATCTGTTGGCGTGTTTAGAGGGTCACTTAAAAAGCGTTTTTCATTTAAGAGTGTATCAACAACTGCTTGAGCGTAGGACTGAGGGTTTCCTATATCCAGCCAATACGTTTTCCGACCGATATCGAAAACCTTGACCCGACCTGTTTCTTTCGATGCATCGACCCAAAAAGGAACAACATGACTTTCGCCTTCTGGCAAATACTCCAAAAATTCTGGTTCATAAATGGCTGCACATGCATAACCATACCAATGATCTACATTTGGATCTGAACATATTTTATCGATACAAAGCAAATTCATTTGAGAATCGGCCCCTACTCTTCTTTCATGTTCCCGATCTTGAACTGCTAAAGTTACCAGATTATTATTCTCTTTGTGAAAGCTAATTAACTCGGCCCAGTTTACTCCATTTATCACATCGCCATTAGCCAGTAAACAAGGACCTTTACCAAAGAGATCTTTAGCATTTTTTAGAGCTCCACCAGTTCCAAGAATTTCGTCTTCATGATAAAGCTCAATCTTCTCTGAATAAGGACTTCTTTCAGCCCAGTTTCTAACAACTTCAGGTAAATAATGTGTGTTTATTCCGATTGTCTCGATATCGATCTGGCTTTGAACAGACTCGATAATTCTTTGAATAAGAGGGATACCGCAGATCGGCAAAAGAGGTTTGGGGAAAGCATTGGTCAGAGGTTTAAGCCTTGTACCATATCCAGCTGCTGGAATAAACAGATTTATTGACATTAAATTCCGATCAATTTTGCTTAGTTTTCCTGATAATCTTTAAACTAACAGACCGGATGGCCTTTGCAATGACTCTTTCGGTGATAATTCGCTCACAGAGAAAATATTTTTTCTTAATTATCACTTTCGATAATAATTCTGTTTAACTCTTCATAACACTCAATCAACTTCATACGAATAGGAGCTGCTTTTTCTTTGAGTCGGCTTTGTTCTTTGACATACTCATCTCGACCTTCAGGAGTCTCAATTTTAATGGGCTCGTAGCCCAAATGAAGAAGATCATATGGACTGGCTTTCATATCCACCCTTCTACAATCCATGGCAAGCTCAAATGCCTCAAGTAAGAGCTCACTGCTAATCCAGGGGTACATCTTGTACGCCCATTTATATAAGTCCATGTTCGAATGCAGGCAGGCGCTTTGTTCAAAGTCTTCCTGTGTATCACGAGTAGGAGCATGGCGATTTAATGGCAATGAAGCTTCAGTGTAGAAACGGATGGCGTCGTAATGAGTACAAAGCAAAGGTTTTTCTTCGACGATATTTTCTATTTCTTTATCACTCAAACGAAAAGGAAAAAGCTTATGCCTAATGTCATTAGTTTTGTAAACCATCGCCCATTCATGTAAGCCGTAGCAGCTAAAACAAGCTTTATTCTCAACTGTCTTTTTCAGTAGTGAAAGTGTCCATTTGATTGCCTTAAATCGATGCTTGGGAAAGAGGCTTTCTTTAATCTGTATTTGGCCATTTTTTATTTCGAAACGGTTTTCAGAAATGAGATCAGTTATTGGTGCTTCCAAAGATACTCCTAAACCAGGAGTCCAAGACTTTAAGCGATTGTATGGGAAGGAAAAGTATTTGAAAAGGAAGTCAATCACAGGATGACTTTTACCATCCTTCTTGGAGTCCCTCCAAGTTTGGGTTAATTCCTCAACCTTCTCTTTATGCTGCTGAGCTTTTTCATTCCACTCAGCATGCAGTAACAATTTGTCCTTTCCAATCATGAATCATCATCAACTACTTTTAATTGAAAAAGGAATTTACTTACTCAATTTTATTTAGAAAGTTTCAAATAGAGAATAGTTCTATTTCTCTGATTCATTAATAATAAGTTTTCCTGACTACTCAGAGCCTTCTAGACGTTGTTAAAAATAAGAACTTATGTTACACAAACCCTTACAGGGTAAGTTTCTTGTTTGAAGAATTAATACCCAGGCATTTCATACCTGGCTAGTTAAATCCTTTTAGGATATTAATTCCCTGAAGGGGAAAATATTGTAGCCCAGTGTGAAACACTGGGTAATAGTGAGTTAAAACACTCTTTACTCTGAAGGAGTTATCGTTTACAAACTTATGGGAAGACTATTTTTGCTACCCAGGGTAACATATTATTTGCCTTGGGCTTCGTATATTCTTCAGCTTTATTATTTAAGCAGTGACGGACTCATTTCCTTTCGGTTCATCTTCAATGCTCGGCTCACCTTCTTCTGGTTCGTTCGGTTCAACATCTGGGGCCTTTTTGTTAATAAACGCAACCACCGCAAGAAGAACTAGACCAACAATATCGAGCCATGAAACTGAAATCGTTTCAGAGATCTGAAATCCAGGAATCAGAAGCAGAGTCGCACTAATGAACAAAACAGTCCTTAGACCTTTCGTTAGCTTCTTGAAAAAGTATCCCGTTAAAGCAAGAGAATAAGCATATAAACCGGCTATCGCTAAAACTACTGATGGAATTATGATCATAGCCGAGGCTAATTTACCATCTGGTGTCAGCATCAAAAGTTCCGGTTGCAGAACAAACATGTATGGAAGTGTAAAACCGGCAATAGCAATCTTAAAGGCTGTTACACCAGTCTTCATAATATTGGTACCCGAAATGGTAGCGGCTGCATAAGCTGCCAAAGCTACTGGAGGTGTAACCATGGACATCATTCCAAAGTAAAAGATGAAGAAGTGAGCTGCTAGCGGAACAACTCCAAGCTTAGTTAAAACTGATCCCAGCATTGTTACAATCAATAGGTAACAAACAGCTGAAGGAAGCCCCATTCCCAGAACAATGGAAGTCATCATAATAATGAAAAGTGCTCCTAGTAATGAGATTGTCTGTGGATCAATAAAACTGATACCTGAGGCCGCACTTTCTATATTTTGCATCATAGGTTCTATAGCAGCAGGAAGTTTTGTACCGAAGCCAGTCAGGAAGACAACACCCATTATGATACCAACTGCTGCCGCAGCCGTAACAAGTGGGATAACATCTATGGCTGAGTCTTTACAGGCATCAAGAACTTTCTTTGTATTCAGCCTGGTTCTCTCATTAAATGAGGAAAGAATGACAATTGCCAGAATAGAATAACTGACCGCTCTGAAAACCGTTGTTCCGCCGACAAGTAAGAATAGCAAAAAGGTTGCAAAGGCAACAAAAAAGATTATCCCCTCAAAAGTAATCATTGGACCTTTAGGAGTATCTTTTTCTCCTGCCTTTTCCTGAGTCTTAAGACCTTTGCTGTAGTAATGAACAATAAAGAAAAGAGTCAGGTAATATAAAACTGCGGGAATCAAAGCTGCACGAATGATTTCCATAAAAGTAACAGTTGGTTCTACCAGCTCCAGCATCATATAGGCGCCTGCTCCCATTACTGGAGGAACAAGGGCTCCGCCTGAACTCGCTGCAGCTTCAACACCTGCTGCCATTCTAGCTGAAAATCCACCACTACGCATAAGTGGGATGGTAAAAGTTCCTGTTGTCATAGTGTTGGCGACAGCAGAACCAGAAAGCGAACCCATTAAACCTGAGCTTAATACAGAAACTTTAGCCGCACCTCCAGTACTTTTAGCAAACAACCTATTTGAGAAATCTATAATAAACTGAGTTGCCCCAGTCGCTTTGAGAAATGCCCCGAATATAACAAAGAGGAATACATATTTGAACATGATCTGTAGAGCTATTCCAAAGACTCCTTGGTCTTGTAGAAAAGACTGAGCTACAACTCTATCCAAATTGTAACCTCGATGAGGGAAAAGCCACTCTGGCAAATGTGGTCCAACGAAGGCGTAAGTCATGAAAATCAAGGCCAGAATAGGCAAGGTCCAACCAATGCTACGACGCGTAGCCTCCAAGACAATAACAAGGCCTATTATACCTAAAATGATTTCAAATGAGTTTTCTTCACCAGCTCGTTTAACTAGCATTTCACCACTGACCCAGATTCCCTTGAAAGCGGGTTCTGACTGGGTAATTAGATAGGTGCAGATTCCAACAGTAACCAAGGCTAAAAGAACATCAAACCAGCGCAGATATTTATTATCTTCGAACTTTTTGTGAAGAGGCTTGTTAACCAGGCATAGCACGAGTCCGAACATTGCAAAAATCACATATACTGTATGTGGTTTCAATGTTACAAAGTTGACTTCAAATATCGTAAAGGCGCAGATTAATACGCCTAGAACGACATTAAATTTCTGACGAAGAGAGTCGCTCACTCACTCCAAATCCCAGCTTCTTTGAAGTACTTGATAGCGCCAGGGTGGAACGGAGTTCCTGTTTGACGAATAGCATTTTTCTCATTGATTGCCTTACCAGCAGGATGAATTTCAACAACTTTGGCACGGCTCTCGTAGATGGTTTTAGTTACTTTATAAACTGTTTCTTCATCCACTGAAGCGTGAGTGATCAAGTGCATATATCCAACACTCAAACCTTTGAAGTCTTCTTTAAGAGCTTTGTATTTATCAGCTGGAACAGTCATCGGAGTGAAGAAAGGATACTTTTCAACGAGCTGCGCTTTAGCTGCTTCATCATAAGGAATGAACTTAATATTTAATGTGGTTGAAGCCTGAACGATAGCCGGAGTTGGAATAGCTCCACCAAGGAAAGCGGCATCAACTTGCTTATCTTTCAAAAAGCCTACTGCATCTGAAAATTTACCATTGATCTGCTCAAAGTCTGAGTATTTCACGCCATGAGCCTCTAAAAGTGGAGTCAAAAATTGATCAAATCCAGCTCCTGCTGGACCGACATAAACCTTTTTGCCTTTGAGGTCAGCTATTGAATTGATACCTGACTCTTCAGTAGTTACAAATTGACCAACGTTTGGTGCCATAGTGACAACAGAGCGGATATCCATTTTCTCTTTCCAACCGCTTTCACCTTTCACTGCAAAGTATGTGATAGCGGCATTGGACATACCGAAGTCGACGTCCTTTTTATTCAGGCGAATGATATTTTCTCTTGACCCTTTAGTAGATTCATTCGTCGCATTGATTCCGATTTTGGCTTCATTTATAACTTTTTCAAAAGCTCCACCAATAACAAAAAATGTTCCACCAGTTGGTGCTGAGCCAATACTGATAAATTTCTTAGCTGAAGAACTTCCTCCATCTTTATCGGATTTGCCACATCCTGAGAAAAAGATAGCTGTAACAAGGGTAAAAAGGGCGAATTTACGCATCATTAACCTTTCAAGATAAAATTTTAAGTAGACCTAACATTGTGCCCGGAAACGTTTTTCACAACATTATTAGATAGGATAGATTTCACATTTCTCTGTTGTCTAATCTATAAATAACAGGAAGTTTTCATGGCGTGACTTAATTTCACATCCACTTTGACCTCTAAAGAGACCAGTGATTGGCAATTTCTTTACCAAACACCTAATCGTAACACTCCCTTCAAGATTTGTCAATTTTCTCTTTCTCATTTCCAGTTTTTTGGAAAGAATTATAAAATCCATCGAAAGCCAAAATGAGTAAATTTGTAATGCCCCAAATTACTGCAATCAAAAAAACATACCTAAAAACAACTTATATCAAACAATCCACAAATAATAAACCTCGAAAATTCTCGCCAAAAGCTAAAAGTTTGTTATTAGCGGCTAATAAAAAATCAATCGTCATTTTTTAATGTCACAAAGTATTGAATTTTAATTTTTCACAACCACTTTTAAGTCGTCAATAGGAAAAATGTACCATGCTAAATGATTTATCGCGCAGGTACCTTCAGGAGCTTAGGACCGCTCAGCAAAACATAGACAGCTCCAGTCTCAAGGAAGAGACTCAAGATGGCACAGACCATGAAGTTCTAGAAACTCATACGTCTGAGTACGATCTCGAACTTGGGCCGTTAAAATTAAAGGTTAAAAAGTCTAAGACTGTAACCGGTAAGTCCTCTGTCCTCAAAAAATCTACTCAGTCGATCGACAAAGGCGCACTTAGCGCTAATGATAACTCCTACACCAAAGATCAGCTAGACCAAATGCGCAACCTTCAAGCTCCTGAGCCTGAAAATTCTACAGCTATCAAAAGAATCAATTTCACCATTTAAAAAATTTTTCCATTTAATATAAATTATTTTTATCAAAATGAGAAATATATAATATATAAAAATTATCATCAAACGAGATTACCTTATAAGAAAAAGGAGAATGAGATGATAAAAATTCGTAAATCAGAAGATAGAGGCCGCCATCAGAATTCATGGCTAAATGCCAAGCATTCATTTTCATTTGGCTCATATCAAGATCCTGAAAACACCAGCTTTGGTCCCTTACGTGTAATAAATCAAGACATTATAGCTACAGGTGCCGGATTCCCTGAACACCCACATGATAATATGGAGATCATTACCTACATCATTAAAGGAGAAATGAGTCACAAAGATAGTACCAGTGGAGGTTCAACTATCTTTCCAGGCCGAATTCAAAGAATGAGTGCGGGATTTGGAATTACTCATAGTGAATTTAATTCTTCTTCACAAGAAACTGAATTATTGCAAATTTGGCTTTTTCCAGAAAAGCATAATATAGAACCAAACTATGAAGAAAAAGAGTTTGAAGAGACAAAAAATGAACTACAACTCTTAGTAACTGCAGACAATGATAGCAGCTCTTTAAGTATAAATAGCGAGATTAAGCTTTTCCGTTCATTTCTTGATAAAGGTCAACAGATCCCCTACAAAGCAGAAAAGAAAAACCAATGGCTTCAGTTGATTACAGGATCTTTAAAAGTAAACGGCTCAGAAATATCAGCTGGAGATGGTTTAGGGCTCAGTGATATAGAGAAAATTTCTATTAAGGCTTTAAAAAATGCCCATTTTCTACTTTTTGACATGAATTAAATGAAGAAATTTGCGTAAAACAGTACAGATTAAAAGTCTTAAGGGGTGAGGAAACCTTACCTGCAATACTTTAGGGATACTTTAATGCATCGATTTATATTAAGCTTTTCTGTACTGTTTTGTACTTTTTTTACATATTCTGTTCTGGCAGAACCTTCTGAGCTCAGAACTCTTAACGAAATAACTGCCATCATGGGCAAGCATTATTACGACACTTCATACCATGGCCTTGAATGGAATAAAATGGTAGAGAATACGAAAAATAAAATAATTAAGGCTAAGAGCTCAAAAGAACGATATGAGTATATCACAAAGCTTCTCAAATCACTCAAACATAGCCATCTGGAATTTGTTCCACCTGGAATGAAAAAGGAAGATGGACCGCGTATACCAATGGCTTCTCCCAAAGAAATCAACTTTGAAATCGAACAAGTAAAAAGTAAATGGACTGTAACAAGGCTCAAAGAAGATTCAGATGCTGCGAAAGCTGGTTTAAAGCTGGGAAGTGTCATTT
>Ga0075480_10001450_pt1 | contig 15048 bp, 11 predicted proteins | sample DEB08_DNA_7_FD_81590 | JGI IMG/M metagenome (GOLD analysis project Ga0075480, IMG submission 81590) | Aqueous microbial communities from the Delaware River and Bay under freshwater to marine salinity gradient to study organic matter... | ecosystem: Environmental > Aquatic > Marine > Coastal ... | reverse complement strand
CGCTTTCCTACATGAACGAAAGTGGCGGTCCAGTGAAGGCTGCTATGTCCTTCTATCGCATTCCACCGGAGCGACTCGTGGTCTTGCACGATGAACTCGACATCGATTTCACCGCTCTGCGTCTGAAGAAGGGCGGCGGCGACGGTGGCCACAACGGCCTGAAGAGCATCCGTAGGTCTATCGGGACGGGCGACTATTTCCGGGTTCGGCTCGGGATTGGGCGTCCGCCGGGAAGGCAAGCGCCGGCGGATTTCGTCCTGCAAGCCTTCTCCGGCTCGCAACGATCCGAGCTTCCGTCGTTCCTCGACCGCGCTGGAGACGCCACGGAGACCCTCGTTCGTGGTGGACTCGAAGTGGCCCAGAATGAGTTCAACGCGAATCCGTCCGGCGGCGGAGAAGGTAGTGGAGGAAACCCATGAGCGACCCTCGCTCCGATGCTGAGATCTCCCGGGATATCGCGCACCAGGCCGGACAGTTACTCCTGCAAATCCGTCGGGACTTCTTCGCCGAACACGGTGAGGTCCAGGACAAGGAGACGGCCAACAAGCTTCGCGACGCAGCCGATGCCGCATCAAACGATCTGATCCTGGACTTTCTCGCTACCGCGCGTCCGGGTGATGCCGTCCTGAGTGAAGAAGCCAAGGATGGCGAAGCCCGCCTCGACGCCGATCGGGTGTGGATCGTCGACCCGCTCGACGGGACCTGGGAGTACGGCCAGAACCGCCGGGATTTCGCGGTCCACGTTGCGCTGTGGGCGGGTGGCGAATTGCACGCGTGCTCGGTAGACCTTCCGGCCCAGGAATTGGCGCGCACGGTGCTCGACTCAATCCAGGAGCCTGCGCTGGATTCGTCGCGGCCAGTGCGGATCGTGGCATCGCGGAGTCGTCCTCCGGCCACGCTGGAAGCGACGTGCTCGGTGTTAGCCAGGATCCTTTTGGAGAAGGGGATCAACGAACACGGTGTCGAGATTGTTGACGTTGGCTCCGTCGGGGCCAAGGTGAACGAGATCCTCAGTGGCCGTGCCGATGCCTACGTTCACGACACCGGCTTCTACGAGTGGGACGTTGCCGCGCCGTATGGAGTCGCAAGGCACTACGGACTTGAGTGCTCCAACATCGTCGGTGAACCCATCACCTTCAATCACATGCCGCCGTACGTCAACAACCTCGTCGTCGCCCATCCGACTCTCTACCCACACCTGATGAACGCTCTGTCGGAGGCCTCTTCAACGTGAGCCTTCAAGGGCTGAATGAATCCCTCGATCGGTACCCACCGATCATTCGCATCGCTGAACTCGCTGCGGACTCCGCTGCTGAACTCATCGATGTCCACGCACTCGCTGCCGCCCACCCGCTCGTTGTGGCGGCAATCCGTCGTTCTTCGGATGCACCGGTCCTCCTGCTCACCGCAACAGGATCCGGAGCAGACTCGCTCGCGGCCTCGCTGTCGGATTTCCTCCCGGATAGTCGCATCGCTACTTTTCCGTCGTGGGAGACGTTGCCCCACGAACGGCTGTCCCCGTCGCTCGACACAGTTGGCCGACGCACCCGGGTGCTGCGTCGCTTAGCCCATCCGAACGAGGACGACGAACTCCTCGAGCCCATCGACATCGTCGTTGCATCTATCCGAGCCGCACTTCAGCCGGTGATGCGTGCCGTCGCCGAGGCCGAGCCTGTGCGCCTGCGGGCGGGTGACGCCGCAGTTCTCACCGATGTCGTCGACAGGCTCGTCGAGTTGGGTTATGAGCGGGTAGACCTCGTCGAGCGTCGCGGGCAGGTGGCCGTCCGCGGTGGCATCGTCGACGTCTTTCCTTCGACGGAGGAACATGCTGTTCGGGTGGAGTTTTGGGGGGATGAGGTCGACGGGATTCGTTACTTCGCGGTCGCGGATCAACGATCACTCGAGACTGTGCCCCACGGATTGCTGGCAACCCCCGTCCGCGAATTGCTCCTTACCGACGAAGTCCGCTCTCGAGCCCGGGAATTGGCCACCCACATTCCTGGGATTGCGGATATGTGTGGGCAGATCGCGGAAGGAGTCGCGGTCGAGGGCATGGAGTCGCTCAGCGCCCTCTTCGACTCGCAGATGACCACTCTCGTGGAATATCTCCCGCGCGGATCGCAGGTGGCGGTCAGCGAACCCGAGCGCGTCTCGTCGAGGGCAGCCGACGTTCTGAGGACGGCCGAGGAGTTCTTGGAAGCCGGATGGCACAGCGCCGCTGTCGGAGCCGATGTCCCGATCGATATCGAACTGGCGGCGTACCGAACGCTCCCGGAACTGCAGGCGATCGCTGTTGCGCGGCGTTGTGGGTGGTGGGAGCTCAATCCACTGCGCAGCCCCGACCCCGATGTCGACCTCGGCGCTTCGGCGCCAGAGGACTACCGCGGGGAAGCCGAAGCAGCCTTTTCCGACTTTCGCGGGTGGTTGGCCGAAGGCCGGACCGTCGTCGTTACCGCCAACGGCAAGGGGCCACTGGAGCGCTTGGCAGAGGAAATGGCCGCAGTCGATCTCCCCGCGCGCGTCGAAGACCACCCCGACCTCGGTTCCCCCGGCGTTGTGCATCTCGTGCGCAGTCACCTTGTGCGTGGATTCGTGCTGCCGGAACTGGCTGTCGTCACCGAGACAGATCTGCTGGGTCAGCGATCCGCAGGAAGGGACACGTCCAAACTTCCGAGCAGACGCCGCAAAACGATTGATCCCCTGACCCTCAAGGCGGGGGACTTCGTGGTGCACGAGCAGCACGGCGTGGGCAAGTACGTCGAGATGATCCGCCGCACTGTCCAGGGTGCGGAGCGGGAATACATGATCATCGAGTACGCACCGAGTAAACGTGGGCAGCCAGCAGATCGGCTGTTCCTGCCGATGGATCAACTTGACCTCATCACCCGCTACGTGGGCGGCGAATCACCCAGCCTGCACCGGCTCGGTGGCAGCGACTGGGCGAAGACCAAGGGGCGTGCGCGAAAGGCGGTGCGCCAGATCGCGGGCGAGTTGGTGCGGCTCTACGCCGCCCGACAGGCAAGCACCGGGCATGCCTTCGCCTCGGACACTCCGTGGCAGGGAGAACTCGAGGACGCGTTCGAGTACGTCGAGACACCCGATCAACTTGCCTGCATCGATGAAGTGAAACGAGATATGGAACGCATCACGCCCATGGATCGGTTGATCTGTGGCGACGTTGGCTACGGCAAGACAGAGATCGCCGTGCGGGCGGCGTTCAAAGCGGTGCAGGACGGCAAGCAAGTCGCCTTCTTGGTTCCGACAACCTTGCTGGTTCAGCAACATCTATCGACGTTGTCGGAGAGATATGCGGCGTTTCCGATTCGGGTAGCCGCCCTCTCTCGATTCACCTCGGACAAGAATCGCAAGGAAGTCCTCCAGGGGATTACCGATGGTTCCGTGGACATCGTGATCGGCACGCATCGACTGCTCACTCCCGAAGTCCGGTTCAAGGACCTCGGCTTGGTGATCGTTGATGAGGAACAGCGATTCGGGGTGGAGCACAAGGAGCATCTGAAGGCTCTACGTGCCAACGTTGACGTCCTAGCGATGAGCGCGACCCCCATCCCTCGAACGCTCGAAATGGCGGTGACGGGAATCCGTGAGATGTCGGTGATCCAGACGCCTCCGGAGGAGCGGCATCCGGTTCTCACCTACGTCGGGCCCTATGACGATAAGCAAATCACCGCTGCCATTCGCCGAGAGTTGCTCCGTGATGGTCAGGTCTTCTTCGTCCACAACCGAGTCGAGTCAATCGATCGTGCGGCCACGCGGGTTCAGGATCTTGTGCCCGAGGCGCGCATCGCGGTCGCCCACGGACAAATGCCCGAGTCGCGTCTCGAGCAGGTCATCGTCGACTTCTGGAACAAGGACATCGACATCTTGGTCTGCACCACGATCGTGGAATCCGGCATCGACATCGCGAACGCCAACACCTTGATCGTCGATCGAGCCGACACCTTCGGGCTGTCCCAACTTCATCAATTGCGTGGTCGGGTTGGACGGAGTCGGGAGCGCGCCTACGCGTACCTGCTCTACGACCCCAACAAGCCGCTCACCGAGACCGCCCACGAACGCCTCGCGACAATCGCTCAGCGAACGGACCTGGGCTCGGGCATGCAGATCGCACTGAAGGACCTCGAGATTCGAGGGGCGGGGAACCTGCTCGGTGGCGAGCAGAGCGGTCACATCGCTGACGTCGGCTTCGACCTTTACGTCAGATTGGTGGGCGAGGCGCTCGCCGAGCACAAGGCTGGAACGGGGGATGGTGAGACCGAGGTGGCCGAGGTGAAGGTCGAGCTGCCCATTACTGCTCACATTCCCGAGGCTTACGTCCCCGCCGAGCGGCTTCGGTTGGAGGCCTACAAGCGTCTCGCCGATGCGCACACCGAGGACCAGGTGGATGAGGTCGCTGCCGAGTTGGTGGACCGCTACGGGCCACTACCGGTGGAGACACAGACCCTGGTGGCTGTTGCTCGTTTCCGGGTGCACTGTCGACAGGCTGGAATCGAGGAGGTCATCGCCCAGGGAAATGGAATTCGACTCCATCCGGTAGAACTCCCCGAATCCGCGCAGATGCGGATAACCCGGCTGTACCCGCGCACCACGGTCAAGCCTGCCGTCCGTACGATCATCGTGCCGCGTCCGACGGCGGGAACCGCTATCGGCGCAGCACCCTTGAAAGACCACGATTTGTTGACGTGGGCAGACGATCTGGTTCAGGCCGTTCGTGGTGTCCCCGTACAGCGCAAGGACGCAGACACGTGAGAGTTCGAGTGAGGATGGATCGACCGATGGTGAACAGTCGGAAGTTGGGTCTCGCCGGCGCTGCCCTGACGGTCGCGCTGGTTTCAAGCGGCTGTGCGTCAGCCACGCCCGGGGCCGCAGCGATCGTGGGAGACACCCGGATCACCGAGCGACAACTCACCTCCCAGGTGGAACAGGTTCTCAAGGCTCAGGGTCGGCCCGTGGATTCGGCATCCGAGGCGCTTGTCGTGACCACCCTCGACCGGATGATCACAGCGCTGTTGGTTGAGCAAATCGCGGAAGAACAAGGCATCACGATTACTCAGGGTGAGTTGGACGCGACCATCGCGAATTACGCAGAGGCGTCCGGCGGGCGGCAAGCCTTCGAAGATGCGCTCCTCGCCCAGGATCTCGCTCCTGACGACATCGAGGAGCTGTTCCGTGTGAACATCCTGGCCCAAAAGATGGGCATGATCTTGGATCCCGGCGGCACCCCCGATTCACAATCGGCGTCGATCTTCGCTGCGGTTGCCGCGTACAGCGAAGAGGTGGGAACCGAAGTGAGCCCGCGCTATGGATCATGGGATCCGGCGGGTCTGGTCGTCGGACCTCCTCCGAACGATCTGTCAGCTCCGATCCAGATCTCCTAATCGGCGAATGACCAAGCGTGGCGAGCGGGTCCTTGACCTCGTGGAGGTCATGGATCGTCTGCGTTCCCCCGGGGGATGTCCGTGGGATGCCCGTCAAACCCACGCGAGCCTGGTCGAGTATTTGGTCGAGGAGGCCTACGAAACGGTCGAGGCTATCGAAGAGCAGGACGACGCCGGCTTGCGCGAGGAACTCGGCGACCTCCTCCTGCAGGTTGTCTTCCATGCCCGTATTGCCCAGGAGGGCGAAGGCTGGGACATCGACGATGTCGCCCAGGGCATCGTCGACAAGTTGATCCGCCGCCATCCACATGTCTTCGCTGACGCGGATGCCGATACCGCCGAGAAGGTCGAGGCGAACTGGCACGCACTCAAGGCTCAGGAGAAGGGTCGCGAATCAGTAACGGACGGAATCCCTGAACACCTCCCGGCGCTGCTTCGGGCATCGAAGGTTCATTCGCGCAGTGCGTCATTGGGCGAAGACCTACCCGAGATCGCGCGGATGGCTCAGGCTGAACTGATTCTCGACCCACTAGAAACAGAGGACGAGTTGGGTGACCTGCTTCTGGCCGTCGCTTCTTTGGCCCGCTTGCGAGACTGGGACGCTGAGGGTGCACTACGGCAGGCCGTCCGGCGTCGCATCGATGCGATCGTCGAGGTCGAACGCTCGTGAACGACGCGACAGTCGAGTTCCGTGCACTAGCCGAAGCCTGCATCGACTCCGCACTCGAGGCCGATCCGGTCGCCGCCACCTGGTTGGGTGACCACCGCTTCGACGACCGTCTGCCGGACTACACGGTTTCAGCTCAAGACGACCGTGCTCGGGAGATCGATGACCAGTTGACGGCGATCGACGCCATCGATGACGTCGAATTGGACGTTACGGACCTAGTGGACTTGGAGATCCTGCGCTCGAGATTGCAGCGGGAAGCTTTCGAGATCGCTGAATTGCGATCGGCGCAGTGGAACCCCATGCAGTGGAATCCCGGAACCGCCCTGCACCTGCTGATGTCCCGAGATTTCGCACCCTGGCCTGAGCGACTCCTGTCGCTCGAGGCTCGCCTCCATGCTGTTCCGGAGTTCTTGGCGCAAGCCCCAAGGGCTCTCGGCGACATGCCGCAGATCCACGTCGAGACCGCGATCAGTCAGTTGCAGGGAACGCGTGCGCTGATCGCGGACGTTATCCCCACCGAATGCGATCGCCATGAGTCTCCGGTTCCCGAAGCCATCCCTGCGGCGCTGGACGCGGTCGATCAGCAGCTTGCATGGCTCGAAGAGAAGTTGCCCGTCAGCACGCGAAGCCCACGGCTCAATCAGCGGGTGTACGCCGGAGTGCTATGGCACGCACTGGATGACGCCACGAGCGCCAACCACCTGCTTCGTGATGCAGAAGCGCACCTCGACATCGTGACCGAGCGGTTGCGTGAGGTGGCCGCCGAGTATCTCGATGAATCTGTGCACGCTGAACGGGTGGTGCGTCGTGCGCTGGAATCGGTTGCGCTCGAATCGCCGGTGACGAACGAGACCGTTCTGCCACTCATTGAAACTGCTTTACGTCGTACCACCGACTTCGTGCGCGAACGCGACCTTGTCTCCATTCCGGAAACCGATACCCAGGTAATCGAGATGCCCGAAATTCACCGTGGCGTGGCGGTGGCGTACTGCGATGCACCCGGGCCCCTTGAAACGGCGTCGGTTCCGACGTACGTTGCGGTGTCACCAACACCTGCTTCCTGGGATGCCGAGCGCGTCGATTCCTTCTATCGGGAATACAACGGAACCTTGTTGCACGATCTGACCATTCACGAAGCGATGCCCGGTCACGTGCTCCAGTTGGCGCACGCCGCGCGCCTGGAATCACCGACGCGGGTTCGCCGATTTGGATTCAGCGGAGTCTTCGTCGAAGGGTGGGCGGTGTACGCCGAGGAGTTGCTCCTCGATCACGGCTATGCCCCGGAAGACTCACATCGGGCAGCGCTTGCCATCCGCCTCCAGCAGTTGAAGATGCAGGCGAGGATGTCGATCAACACGATCCTCGATATCCGTGTTCACTCGATGGACATGACCGAGGAAGAGGGCCTTCGACTCATGACCTTCCGGGGATTCCAAGAAGAGGGCGAAGCAGTGGGGAAGTGGCGTCGCGCTCTTCTGACCGCAGGGCAGCTTCCCACCTATTTCGTCGGATATCGCGCGGTGAAGAGCATCGCCGACGATCTACGGGTTGTGCACCCGGACTGGAGTGATCGCCAGGTGCATGATCTGATGCTGAGTTATGGTTCGCCAGCGCCCCGCCACCTGCGGGCTTTGGTCGGGATCTAGTAACGAAGCCGATACTTCTGTGAGATTGTCAGCACGTGCCTGACGCGGATCTTTGTATTGTGAACTTCGAATGCCCTCTCCTGACTGAGGATGTCCGCGCTGTCGGGATCACCGACGGTCGGTTTTCGCACTTCTGGAACAACCTCGACGATGTGTCGGCCAGAGCGAGCCTAGATCTCGACGGCTGCACGCTCTTGCCGGGAATCGATGATTCACACCTGCATGGATACGAGTACGGACGCTCGCTCACGGCAGTCGATCTGGGTCGCACTGCGGCGGGAAATCTCGAGGCCTTCCGCGAAACCCTCCGATCAGCCATGCCAGAAGGGAGTGGTTGGATCCGGGGAATCGGGTGGGACGGTACAGATTTCATCGGTTCCGGACCCAACGGAACCCTGTCAATCGCCGATATCGACGATGTAACGGGTGTCGCTCCCGCCATCCTCACGGACGTCACGGGACACCAGGCGCTCGTTAACTCTGCGGCCCTTCGGGTCGCTGGCATCGATGTGAACACGCCCAACCCCTCGGGGGGAGTCATCGTGCGAGATGAGTCGGGCGCTGCGACGGGTTTGATCATGGAAGCGGCAATAGGTCTCATCAATCAAGTCATCCCGCAGTTAAGCCCTGACGAGCAGCGGCGGGCGATTCTTGTCGCTCAGGATGCCTTGGTGCGTCAGGGAGTCGTTGCGTACACCGACCCCGGGCTTGGCCCTGGTGCGCGAACTCTTATGGACGGCACCGGTGATTTGGGAGCAGTGGAGGCCTATCGACGGGTCGTCGATGACGGCCTCCTCGCGTTGCGGGTGAATGTCATGCTGCTCTTCGGTGGGCTGGGTGGTACGACGGCACGTGAGGTGAGTGAGGGGTTAGCAGACTTTGGCGGACCTGCGTCCATGAGTCCGTTCGGACAGCTTGGCATTGCCCAGGTCAAGGTGTTTGCAGACGGAATACCTCGAAGTCGAACTGCGTGGATGTCGGAGCCGTATGACGACTGCACGCACGGAAAACTTCAGATTGCAGGCGAGACCGATGAAGACCGTATCCGGGAGCTTCACGAAATCGTCACTTGTGCTGCGTCACAGGGATGGCAGGTCGGCGTTCATTCCATCGGGGACGAGGCCATTGAACACGTGGTCGATGCTCTGACGGCCGAGCAGAACATGCCGCGCGAACTGCGTCACTATGTGATCCACGGGGATTTTATTCGCCACCGTGACATTGGTCGGATGAGCCGAGCTGATGTGACGCTTAACGCGAATCCAAGTATCCGATGGCAAGTGGGGGGCAGCGTTGCCCCCATCATCGGTGACGAGCGGAACGCTCGCCGTCAGCCCCTTCGTACTGCAGTCGACGAAGGTGTCAACGTATGTCTATCGTCCGATGCACCTGTTGCGCCCCCTGACTGGCGAGTCATGTTCGCGGCTGCGGTGACCCGCTCCTGGAGGTCCGACCCTGATCGGACCGACAGTCAGCGGCTCTCGATCCGTGAGGCCCTTCACGCCCTGACGCGTAACGCCTCGTGGCAGAGTCACGCAGAGTCCTGGCGTGGGTCCCTCGCGTCTCATCAATCTGCTGACTTCATTGTTCTCGATCAAAGGGTGGACTGGAATGAGCCGTGGTCGCTCGTCGATGCATCGATTGTCCGTACAGTCATTCACGGTGACACCGTCTTCGAGAAGTGAGGCGCCATGAACATAGTTGTGATCTGCGCTGATCAATTACGTGCCGACCACCTTGGCCATGAAGGCATGTTGCCGGTGAAGACACCATGGATCGACTCGATCGCACACGAAGGCCACAGTTTCGCCAATGCCTATGTGACTAATCCGGTGTGTATGCCCAATCGGGCCAGCATCATGACCGGGCGCTGGCCTTCCGCCCACGGAGTGCGAACCAATGGATTGCCTCTCGATCCGAACGCGGATACGTATGCGCGAGTGCTTCGCGGCAAGGGATGGAAGACCGCAGCCGTCGGAAAGCTCCACCTGCAACCCATGGGCTATCCGTATGAGGAGTACCAGCTCGACCAGATCAAGCAGGCCCTTCCCGATCTATGGAAGCGGGCGATGGAAAATTTCTCCACTGGCTTCCAATCATGGGAGGACTTCCAGCTTCACGCTGAGGGGCCGGTCACCGTCCCTGAGGACTACTACGGCTTCGATGACGTATCGCTCGTGATCGGCCACGGTGATCGGGTGTCCGGGAATTATCGCGAGTGGGCTCGCTCTCGTGGCTGGGATCCTGAGGTGCAATCGGGGGTGGATGCGTCCTCCAACGTTCTCGCGTCGTGGGATCACGTCTATGAGAGTCCGGTTCCCGCAGAGCTTCACCCGACCACTTTCGTTGCTGAGGAGGCTGTCAACCGACTTCGGGCCTTTGCCGAACTGGATTCGGAATTTCTCCTCTACGTCTCTTTCCCCGACCCGCACCATCCCTTTGCGCCACCTCGCGAGTACTTCGGGAGGTACCGCCCAGACGAAGTTCCCATGCCGGACAGCTTCTTCGATGAACACGAGTCGTCTCCGCAGTACATCCGGGAGATGGTTGCTCGGCGTGGAACGCAAGATATCGATCCAATGATGTTGTGGTCGCCCAGCGAAGAGCAGTTCCGGCATGCTTTGGCGGCGGAGATGGGATCGATCGAATTCATCGACGATGCGGTAGGCCGGATCCTGCAGTCTCTGGAAGATCAGGGTTTGGCTGATGACACGGTGGTTGTCTTCACTTCGGATCACGGTGATGTCTTCGGAGATCACGGGCTGATGCTCAAGCACTTCACTCACTATCGCGGGGTCATTCGGGTGCCGCTCCTCATCCGAGGCCCGGGATTCGGGCATGGTCGACACGAGGGTCTCGCAAGTAGCGCAGACATTGCACCGACAATCCTTGATCTCGTAAATGCGCCAGCCCTGTCTCAGGCACAGGGCCAGTCGTTGACCCGCATCATTCGGGGTGAGGCACCTTCCGTCCGCCAGGCGCTCGTTGTGGAAGAGGATCAGCCCTACGGCCTTGTCGATCTTCCTGGTCCGGTTCGGATGCGGACACTCGTGACGGAGGACGTCAGGCTGACTGAGATTCCAGCCAGGGGCATCGTCGAGCTGTATGACAGGCGCACCGACCCACAAGAGATCAAGAACATTGCGGAAAGGGACGAAGCGCTTCTGGCCCAGTCCAGAGAGTTACTCCTGGCCGAAGTCGTCGCTCTCCAGGACGGCTCCCGGGTTCCGTTCCACGCCGCGTAGGGTTCCTTCTGCATGGGGAGTTTTGGAAAACGTGGATTTTCGATGAACTCTGGATATATCTTTCGCTAACGAAAGATTTCCCCTAGTGAGGAGTATTCATGGGAACTCGCAAGAAGTGGGTGGCCGGCATTCTGGCTACCGGCGTTATGGGAGCGATGCTGTCCGGAGTTGCCTCGCCCGCCCAGGCGCTGACCGATATCAAGGTCGCCCTCGGCCCTTACAACTCAATCGGTGCGATCCAGTATGCGCAGGACTCGGGAATCATGCGCAGGAACAACCTGAACATCAGCGAGTTCGTTGTGCTGCCGGCGCCGCCCCCGGCGATTGCTGCTCTGGCAAGTGGTCAAGTGCAGTTCGCCTACACACCGACTATTCCCGCGATCAACTCCTACGAAAATGCCGGGATCAACCTTCGCATCGTGGCACCCGCTGATGGCTACAGGCGGTCGGACTTGGTCAAGGCCAAGAAGGACGATGCATTCGCAGCGGGAATGGACGACACGGGCGTGTGCGTGAATCCATCCTCGGGCATTAGGCGTTGGAAGAACCTCGAGGGCAAGACCGTCTCGGTCCCCGCCCGCGGCGCCCAGGCGGAGGTCACCATTGCTCAAGCGGTCAAGGATGACGGTGGTGACTCAAGCAAAATTAACTGGGTGACTCTCACTTTCCCCGAGGTCGTTCCGAGCGTTAAGAACGGCCAAGTGGATGCCGGCTTCACGGTCGAGCCCTTTGGCGGAATTTGCAAGTCCGAGGGCATGAAGAACCTCGGCTCGCCGGGTATCGCGTTCTTTGACGTTGAGCAGGCCATCGGGGTGTGGGTCACGACTGCTGAGTACGCCAGCAAGAACCCGAAGGTAGTTGCAGACTTCCAGAAGGCGATGTACCAAACACATCAGTACGCCATGAAGAGCAAGGCGAACATGCGCAAGATCATCCTGGCGTCGACCAAGATCACCGAGTTGAGTGCGAAGGATGCGCTTGCCGCAAATCCTCCGTATTACCCGATGCAGGTGACTCGCGTGGACGTCACTCGCCCGGCACAGAAGATGTTCGAACTCGGCTTCCTCGATAAGAAGGCCGACGTTGCCGGATTACTGCAGAAGCAGTACCGCAAGTAACGCTAATGAAATGTTGTGGGGCCGCTGCGCTAAGCAGTGGCCCCACAACATTCGTAGTGACACTCAAAGAGGTGAGGTAGTGCAGCGGTGACGACCATTTCGACCGAAGGGTCGCGGAAGAGCGTCTTTGCGCTCATTCCGCCCGCGGTTGTATCCACTCTGGTGTCACTAGCGATTTGGCAACTGGCCGCCACGGTTGGGCCCATCTCGGAATCGTCAATTCCAACTGCAACCGCGACCGTTGCAACCCTCGCCGCGATGATGTTTGAGGGAGAGACCTACGCTCTCATCGGCGAAACTTTCGTTATGGCGGGAATCGGATTCCTGTTATCCGTTGTCATTGCCGTTCCCGCAGGATTTGCGATCGGATTGAGTCGATTTGCCTACAGATCCACCAAATTCACATTCGACTTCTTCAAAGTCATCCCGCCCATCGTCCTAATCCCGATCACCATCTTGGTGCTCGGACCATCAATGCAGATGGGTATCTTCCTGATTGTCTTCACGAACGTGTTCGCATTGGCGATTCAGACGTCCTACGGCGTTCGAGACACAGACCCGGTCCTACTGGAGACCCTGCGGCTGTATCGCCTAGGACTAGCCAAGCAGATCCTCTACGCTCGCCTCCCAACAGCTCTGCCTTTCATTGCGGTGGGACTGCGACTTGCCGCAGCGGCATCCCTCATCGTGGCGGTGGTTGCAGGTCTCCTCGGAGGTGCCCCTGGTCTGGGTAACGCGATCCTCACGAGTCAATCCAGCGGAAACTCTGAACGGACCTTTGCCATCGTCCTACTTCTGGGCGTCCTCGGAGTCGCGGTTAGCCGAGCCATTCAGTGGTCGCAGGCTCGCATCGTTTTCTGGGAGTCCCGATGAAGGCGTATTCGAAGGTACTCCTAATCCTGACCGGCGCGTGGCTACCGGTTGCTCTGATCATCCTTTGGTGGAATGTCAGCGCAGACTCCTCGAACCCTTTCTTTCCGCCCCTGAGTGTGATCTGGCAGCAGTTCACGACCATCTGGTTCTCTGATCAGTTCGTGATCAACGCGGTTCCTTCGTTGAGGAACTTGCTCATCGGCTATGCGATCGCGGTTGTCGTAGGGCTCGTGTTGGGCGCCTACATCGGCGCGAGTAGAACGTTGGGGTCGTATATCGAGCCTGTGGCGGACTTCATCCGTTCCATTCCTCCTGTTGCGACCGTTCCCATCTTCATCGTCATTTTCGGCCTCGGAATGCAGATGAGAATCGCCGCCATTTCCGTATCGGCTCTTTTCCCGATTCTGTTGGCAACGATTCAGGCCGTTCGGTCTACCGACCGAGTCTTACTCGATACGACTAAGACCATGCGTCTGACTCCCAGTCAGGTGTTATGGCGTGTCAGGATGCCGGCGGGATTGCCGATGATCTTCTCGGGACTTCAGTTGGGTTTGCAGGTTGCCTTCATCGTCACGATTGCCTCGGAGTATTTGGGTGCTGGGTTCGGCATGGGTGCATTCACATTGATAGCAGCCGACAGCTTCATGATCCTTGATGCCTGGACCGGCGTGATCCTGATGGGGCTCCTCGGATACGGGATCAACCTGATCTTTGATGTTGTTCAACGAATCATGCTGTCGTGGTACGTCGGCCAGAAGAAGCTGGCATAGAGGAGTATGGGTATGAGTACGGAAATCTCTATTGAGAACGTCAGCATGTCTTTCGCGACGCCTGAGGGCCTGAAAGATGTCCTGGATGGTGTCAACTACAAGGTGACACCGGGTCACTTCGTCGCGATCGTCGGTCCATCAGGAGTGGGCAAGACGACGCTCTTGCGCATTCTCACCGGGCTGACCAAGCCGGTGAGCGGCACCATAAAGATTCAAGACCAGGAGATTTCCGGACCACCGGAAGGCCTTGCCGTTGTTCTTCAGGACTACACGCGGTCGCTGATGCCGTGGCTCACGGTGGAGAAGAACATCGCGCTCCCGCTTCGACGATCAAAACTGACGAAGGATGAGCAGCGAAGGCGCATTTCCGAGTCGCTGCTGGAGGTTGGCCTCGAAGGAACCGAAAAGAGTTACCCCTGGCAACTGTCTGGCGGTATGCAGCAGAGAGTCGCTATTGCTCGCGCGCTTGCTGTTCGCCCGGGACTCTTGATCATGGATGAGCCGTTCGCTTCTGTCGACGCTCAAACCCGGTTTGATCTCGAGGATCTGGTTCTCAAGGTTCGGTCGGATTTCGGAATCACCACATTGATGGTGACGCACGATATCGATGAGGCGGTTTACCTCAGCGACGAGATCGTCGTCCTTTATGGCAAGCCGGCGAGAGTCCGGGAGGTGGTTACCGTCGACATTCCTTTCCCCCGATCCCAGATCGAGACGAGGAATGACCATCGATTCGCAGAGCTCAGGACTCATGTCTACGCCCTCGTCAGGGGTGTCGATGAGTCTTCCCTATAAGTCGAGTCAACTCACCATGACGCTGAAAGCCGTCGCTGCGTGTTGCGTTGTAGTGATCGGCCTTTCCGCGTGTTCGTCGTCGCACTCTGATGCTGAGTCCGTAGCCACGCTGGCACCGAGCCCGGAGGTAACTGCGCGAACGCTGACCGATTGGGCGGGAGAGGTGTGCCAGGCCCGCGACCTCCTGGAATTGCAGGTGGCGAGCGTGGCGCTGGGTCTCGACGTGGATCCGCAGGCCGGTCTTGATCAACTCCCCGAACTCAGGGCTCAGGTCGAAGGTGAAGTCGAGGTCATCCAAAGCGCGGTCGACGACCTCCTTGCCGTGGTGCGCGCGGTTCCCGAGGACTCACCCGAGGTGAGCGCTTTCGTTGGCGAAGTCGATGGACTTGTCGAATCCGCCCAGGCATCTGCGAACGAGGCCTTGGAGCAACTGCGGAATGCGACGGAGGCGGACAACGTCCTTCTTGCCGGGGTGGCTGCTGTCCAGGCCGTCGCCGCAGCGCAGTCCGCCTACAGCGATGCCTCGGAAGCTCTG
>Ga0075480_10001448_pt1 | contig 15064 bp, 10 predicted proteins | sample DEB08_DNA_7_FD_81590 | JGI IMG/M metagenome (GOLD analysis project Ga0075480, IMG submission 81590) | Aqueous microbial communities from the Delaware River and Bay under freshwater to marine salinity gradient to study organic matter... | ecosystem: Environmental > Aquatic > Marine > Coastal ... | reverse complement strand
TATCATTAACATCACCATTTATAGCAACAATTTCACCTATATTAACTTTACAAGGCAATGCTGATGGTGAAAAAACTAATTCTTTTGATATAATATCAAGACCTATATTTGCATTTTGTGTTTTATATCCACTACTAAGTGTTGAACCATTTAATCTAAATTCTTTTAATGCATCATTACCTGAAACTGCCCTATCAATTGAACGTCCAAATTGTAATATCATTGGTGTGTTATCTAATAATATGTCACCAACAAGAAATGTATCTTGATCTGCTCCAGTAAAAGGAGATTTTCTTGTATTAAAATATACATTTGGATCAATATTAGTAATCGGACAATGTGAATATAAACTAAAATTATCTTTTGATCTAAATAATATACCACTCCCTCCACTAATATTTATAGCTGATAAATCTGGATATTTTAAAACAAAGAATAAATGAAAATTTTGTAAATTTTCATCAACTGTTTTAAAAAATCCTGCATCTGACTCAATAAAATCAGTATCATCTGTAAATTGAAAAGTATCACTTCCATTAATATCACTTAATATAATTTGTGGTTGATCAGCTACAACTGTCTGTACTAATTTTTGTGAACTAACACCATCAACTTGATTTAATACTTCACTGACGGAGCCTGAACTTTGTATAACTCTTGATGAATCTTTAGAATTAGAAACATCATATGACCCAACTAATTTACTTCCCAAATCTTCTAATTTCCAATCAATAATACCATCAATTAGTCTATTCATTTGTACTGCAATTCTTTTACCAATAGTAACATGACCTTCTGCTGACCAATGAAAATTATCTATCATTAAACTAGTAATATCTGATGTTATTATAAAAGCATTTTTAGAATCAGCATTTGCAACTGTTCTTTCTGTTTGTTGTACAATCTCAACATCATTTGGTGTACTCATATTTTGTGTTTCTACTATACAAAATGGTAAATCAATAATATTTGTAAAATCTCTTATATTTGATATAAAATTAGTTAATCTTACTTGATAATTACTAGCATTTGGTTCATTGGAATCTGATTCACCTTGCCACCATATTATACCTTGGATATTATATCTAATATTTTTATCTGTAAGTGATTGTAATGCTGTATTTATGGACCTAGTTAATCCATCCCAACCATTATTAGGATTTAATGGATCAACTGAATTACTACTTAATTTATCAAATTTAGAAATTTCAGCACCATTAATGAAATATTTTATTATCGCTGGTTTTATGTCTCTTAATGTATTCATACTATCACCAAATGATATTTCACCATTAAATAGATTAGTATTTACAGTTGTTTCACCTGGTGTCATAGATTTAAATTCACCATTAAAAAGTGGAGTAGTTGGATTAGTATTTGAACTTCCTTCATGATAATTTAATGAGAAAAAAACATCATCCTGTATTCTATCTAAAGATAATCCACTATCACCAGTAAAACCAGATAAATCTGCTACTAAACCATTTCCTCCAGCATTACTTTGACCAGTAATTATATATATATCATATAATGTTGTTTTAACAATAGTATCATCTGAAACTTTATACCAAGCATTGTCTTTATAATAAACATATATTTCAAGTGTTGTATCATATGCTAATGTTCCTTCTTTTTCTTCTGAAGGTAATTCATCTGTTGTATAACGTTTTATAAAAAATTCTTGTCCATCAGATATTATTTTATTTAATGTTGTTCGAATACTATTTACTTCTTCAAATAACTCACAAACGCAAAATTTTAATTTATTTACTGTATTACTTAATCCATCACTCATTTTTTTTATAAAATAATATATATTTATATATTTGTCTCTCTCTATATATATATTATTTTATAATTTTATATTTTTTAATTTAAATATATTTATTTATAATTACTCTCTCAATTTATTAAAAGTCTAATTTATAGATGATAATATATTTTCTAAATTCATAGTATTTACACTACTATTTACTGTTATTTTTTTATTTTTTTTATTAGCCTTTTTATTATTTATTTTATTATTTGTCTTATTATTTGTCTTATTATTTGTATTATTAGTATTATTTTCAGTTACCTCACCATTTAATTCAATATAACCTTTATTGTTATTCTCCTTAGTATTTTCTGCTTCATTTTCATCAGACTCTGATTCAGAACTAGACTCATCATCTGTATTTTCAACTAATGTTACATTAACCAAGTTATATTCTGGTTTTGTATTTATTTGTGTGTTATTTTTATTATTTTTATTATCTATTTTTTCTGATTTTTTAAGATTATCATCAATGATATTCCAAAATTGAAGAATTATTCGTGATTTATATTTAATCATATCTTCGTATAGACTGATCAAGTCATCTTTTTCATAATATAATGAACAAATATTTTTACGAAGTAACAAAATAGATATTAATATTGACCATTCTACACAAGTTTGTTTATCAAAACATTTTTTTAATTTTTCTCCTTTTTTATCTAAATAATTTAATACATTATATGGATTTAAATAAATAATACCATTATATTTTTTTGGATTAGCATCAATTGCTATACCATTAATTATTGGCATTAAACCAGTAATACTATTTAATATAAAAACTTTCTCTTCATCTTTTAAATTAAAAAAATCTTGAAGATATGGAATTAAATGTATCATTTTTACAATATTATATTTTAAACTTACTACTAAAACATGTCTTACTTCTGTGTTAGTATTATTATTTTTATTAATTACAATATCAAATAATACTGTTTTACGACGATTATCTTTTGATACAGTTTTTTCTATAATTGATTTAAATCTACTTTCATCATATTTTAATATATTTTCTTTATCTGATAAAGCTATATTAATAGTCATATCTGATACTACATCATTATAGTCATTAAATGTTTCAATACCGTTATGTAATATTTTATTTATACGTCTTGATTGCATTGTATATAATTTATTTAATACATCTGTCTTGACTGTATTTCTATTAAACTTTCTATCATCTATATCACGAACCATTCTTAATTTACGTAATACACTTTCATATGTATTTGTTTTATTAGAATTATTTGATTTTTTTCCTCTATTAATATTTAATCTAGATATTAAATTAGTGTCTTTATTAATTAAAATTTTTTTAGTATTAATTATTATATCATCATTATTTCCAATATTATTTTTTTCTTCTTTTTGATATATTATAATATTTTCATTATCTTTATTTATATTATTATTTTTATCATTTAAATCATTATCACCTCCATTTTTAATAATATTTAAAATTTTAGTTAAATCATCTTGGTATAAAACTTCCATTTTTTATATAATATATACTATATAAGATATATTATGATTTTATATTATTAATATATATTATTTAATTTATATTTCTTTAAGATTTTACTATATAATTTTATATATATATTTATAATATATAAGAAAGAATTTAGATTATTCAAAATGAATCCAAATAGAAACGTCCAAAACTGGCACTGTAATACGTGTCGTATGTGTAATCGTTATGATTCACCTGATTGTCAAGAATCATGTCGATTATGCGGTGAATACTTATTTACAGAAGATAAGAGAAATGTTTTCTCAAATCCATTTAATCCATATCGTTATCAAAGTTATTATTATTATCCTACTAATATTCATCGTCCATTTTACTACTATATACGTCCACGTAATTTATTAAATCGTATTTTTTATAAAAAACCAAAAAAATATAGTTATAAATATTATTTATAAATTATAATTTATCCTACAGTCATTATATAAAAATATACAACATATATATTTTTATATGAATAGAATTATTAATTAATATATTAATATATGTTTAAATATTTAGATAAACTCTTATTATTTCTTGGTATTTATATAGATAATACATTTATAAATGATGGATTATCTTATGATGAAGATTATAATGAAAAAAATCAATCACAAGATAGTAGTAGTTATAAAATAAATATTATCAATGAAGAAGAAAATAAAAATGAAGAAATTGAAATAACAGAAATAATAGAAAAAAATATAAATGACAATGATAATAAACCTAGAAATAGTAGTATTACTGATTATGATATAAATTATAATAATGATACTGATGAATTAATTTCGATGAATTGTTTTTGTAATAATTTAACTAAAAAAAATATTTCGAATGATAATAACACAAATCATGATAATACTAGTAGATGTGGTAAATGTAGTAATTATATTAATTGTAGTAATAGTAGATTATATATTTATTTTAAAAGATGGAAAGATGATCTAACATATAAAAAAATATTATCACTAGCATATTCCCTTTTTATATTTATTGTTTTATCATCTATTCCAAGTATATATCTTTATGATATTTTTGTAAATAATAATAAAAGTGTTATAGCAAATGCATCTTTTACAATACTACAACCAATATTGTATCTTATAATTCGTGATGTTTTTAAATCAAATTATTTCCAAAAAATATATAATCATACACATAATAATAATTATAAAGAAATACATTACTGTTTACCTAATGAAAAGAAATTATTAATCTCAATACTATTATTTACAATTGTATCGTCATCTATATCTTTTTATTTTCATCTAGAAAATGATAATCTTTATATAAATGACTACATACCAAAATGGGGTGAATATATATTAACTATAATATATGTATTTAACTGGTTATATGGTAGAACAGTTATTTCATTAAATATACATATTTTCTTTTATGTATTTCTAAAATTAATCAAAGATTTAAAATATACATATTATAAAATTAATCCAGATAATCTTAATAATATTATTAGTTCTACACCAGTTGCTGATTTATTACAAGATATAATAGCCGTAAGACATAACTTCAATAAAGCCATTTATATGTTAGAATATATTTATGTTAGTGCTACAATTTGTGGTGCTATTAGTATAGCATATATGATTGACTATAAACTTTATACATCTAGTAATTTTGTTGCTACTGGATTATATATATTTATACAAGGATTATTTATAACAATAATATCAATTCTTGAAAAACAACGTCAAAAACTTTTAATATTAGTAAAAAGCACGCGTTTTTCCGAAAAATATATATTACGTAGAGATGAAATTTGTAGAACTTGTATTGAAATTGAAGATGGTTTAATTGATAATAATGATAATGATAATATAAATTCCAATTTTGATAAAAAATACAAAAAGCTTAATGATGATTGTAAAGAGTATATAAAAAATTCTAATGATATTGCTTGTGGAACAGATGATTTATTTTTTGATAATATAAATAATAATCATTCATTAATATTAAGAAAAAATATAAATAAAAGAAAAAGTATTATAAATCAAAAATTAAATTTAAAAAATAATAAAACAAAATCTTTCCAAATTAAAGAAATAAATAAGCAAAATGCTTCAATACAAAAAAATGTATTAAACACTTTTGATTATGTTAAATGTTCATATGAATGGGTAAAAAGTACAGGTAGAACAATTGATTGGATGGTTTTAACAAAAGCTTTAAGTGAAGAATGGGATGCTTTCAGTTTATTAGGTATTCGATTTGATAATGGTTCTGCATTTAAAAAAGGTATAGCTACTACTAGTGCAATGGTTACAATAATGAAATATTTTATTGACTATCTCAATCTATAATTTAATTTTATATTAAATATAAAAATATATAAATAAGAAAAAATATATATTTCTATATTATTTATAATGCCTCGAATTGATAATGAATTAAAATTATCTTTTAAAGATGTATTAATTCGTCCAAAAAGATCTAATTTAAAATCTCGTTCTCAAGTTGATTTAGTTCGCCCATACACTTTTAAACATAGTAAAAGAACATTAACATCTATTCCAATTATAGCAGCAAATATGGATACAGTTGGGACATTTGAAATGGCTATAGCACTTGCTAAACATAAAATGCTTGTTGCTATTCATAAATGGTATAGTATTGACGAATGGGATGATTTTGCATCTAAACATCCAGAAATATTATCAAATATAATTATATCCAGTGGTACATCTGATGAAGATTTTAAAAAAATAACAACAATACTTACTAAATATAAAGAGATTGTAAATATTTGCTTAGATATAGCAAATGGTTATTCAGAACATTTCGTTGATTATGTTAAAAAAATTAGAAAGAATTTTCCAAATCATACAATTATTGCTGGTAATGTTGTTACAGGTGAAATGGTAGAAGCATTAGTATTTGCTGGTGCTGATATAATTAAAATCGGTATTGGTGGAGGAAGCGTTTGCACTACTCGTAAAAAAACTGGAGTTGGATATCCACAAATTAGTGCTGTAATTGAATGTGCTGATGCTGCCCATGGTCTTGGTGCTCATGTAATAAGTGATGGTGGTTGTACAACACCTGGGGATATAGCAAAAGCATTTGGTGCAGGTGCTGATTTTGTTATGATTGGTGGAATGTTATCTGGACACGATGAATCTGCTGGTAAAATTATTGAAAAAAATGGAAAAAAATTAAAAGAGTTTTATGGTATGTCAAGTGAAAAAGCAATGGAAAAATATGTTGGTAAAGTTGCTAATTATAGATCTGCAGAGGGAAAAGTTGTTCAAATTCCATATCGTGGTAGTGTTCATTATACTTGTTTAGATATTTTAGGAGGATTGCGTTCTTGTTGTACATATGTTGGAGCTGATAGACTTAAATCTTTGAGTAAAAGAACAACATTTATTCGTGTAAATATTCAAACAAATGAAGTATTTGCTAATTATGAATAGTTAATTATTAATAATAATGAGATCTTAATATTCTCATTATTATTTATAAAAATTTAATATTTAATATTTAATAATATTTTTATGACAAAGATATTTATAATATAAAAATTCTTCCATTTTTTTACTATTTTTATTTTTTCCATATAAATCAATACCTTCTGTATAAATATATGATCTCTCTCTATTGTTCATTATTTGATTACGTTGTAAATAATACTGAAACATAGTAGATACTATACTCATTAATATACAATCTTCTGATACACGATGTCCAAAATATTTTTTTATATTTTTTATAAGATTTATAGGTATTTCACTATAACTTATTTTAATAACTTCTAAATCAGTATTTTTCTTTCTATCTTGATTACTTTTATATTCTAAATATGATGAATTAGTACTTAAACAAATAATTAATCCATTATTTTCTTTATTATCATTGATAAAACTACTAATTGAATATGACGATTGTGAACCATATAAATAAATATGTGTTTTTTTATCGATATCTATATTAGTTGTTACTGAACTAAATATATAATTAAAATATGACTGAAATTGCACTATTATTCTATTATAAAAATTTATATATTTTTCTAATAAAATACTTTCTAATATATCATCAACTTTTATTCGCTTATCTGTTAAAAAAAGTTGTCGTAATAAATCTATTTGTGGTTCACGCTTATGAATTGGTCCATTTCTTACGGATTTCATTTCATCACGACTTCTTACACCATATGAACTATGATAATTATATTTAAAAAAATCTAATCCAGTAATGTATAAAACTTTAATATCATATTTTAATATATCTAATATTGCTAACGTTCCAGTATATGGTCGTGTATTAATTTTTTTTACAATACTATTATAATATTTTGTATCAATATGACCAAATGGAAATCCATATGAACGATTATGTAATTTAAATCTTTCTATATCTTTTCTAAAAACCCCAATTGGTGGATAAGATGCCCTTAGATATTTTACATTATTATTTTTTAAAAGATTTACTGATACATTATTCTGACCACTATCAGAATAACAACTATTATATAATATATCGGTTCTATATCCTATAAATTGTTCCATATTCAAAGCTATCGGGAGACTTTTATTTAATCGAACAACTAAATTAAATGAATGAATAAAATCTGAATTTTTTTTACGTAAAACAGTCTTGGATGGACCAACAATAATTATACTTTTACCTTTTAATAATGATTCATAATCATGTATATAATATGATTTATATTCTAATTGTAATTGTTTTCTTGGATTATATAATTTATAATTATTATCTGTTTTATTACTCGTACTATAAAGTACTTTACGGTTTGAGTTATAAGAATTATATATAGATGATGGTATATTATATGATGATTTATATGATGATTTCGTAAATGAAATATTATTTTTCATTAATTTTTTACGTTCTATATATTTTTTAACTAACATAGATTGTTGATATATAATTTCTTTCATTTTCTCCAACATTTTATATTTTTTTTGTAAGTCATTATTATCGTATTTTACTATTGTAGTTGTAGTATCATTATTATTTATATTTTTTGTATCATTAGTTTTTATATTATTGTTTTTTTGTATTAATAATTTATTATCATCTATATATTTTGATTTATTATTCATAATATATGAAATATTCTTTTTAATATTCTTTATTGTATTTAATATTCTTTTTAATTGCCTTTCTTTATTTAATTGTTCCACATATTTTTGTTTAGGTGTATTATATATTTTATAATATAAATCTTTATGTTTTGAAAGTTTATAATAATTAAAACATAGTGTTACATGAAATTTATAATTATAAATTATATTCTTTTTACAAATAATGCATTCTGGCATATCAAATAAAAAATAATGTATTTGATATATTAACTATAAATTAGAATAATATATATTATATTAAATATAAACCTATTTGTAATTATATAAATATATAAATATATATAAATATATATTACAGATAATTTATATATATTTCTCTTATATTTTTAATAAATACTTACACTAATATAATTAATATATACCTAATATGAAATATACTATTGATTTTGTATTATCATTAAAAGATAAATACACTGAAAATAAGAGTGAAGAATATAATTTACTCAATAACTTTATAATTTTATATAATAATATTAATAAAATACAATTTAAAAATTATACTCTAAAAAATAAAAATCATATAAAATCACATAATACAGAGAGAAATAAATATATAAATAAAAATATAAATATAAATCGTGGTAAAAATTACAAAAAACAAAAAAATAAATTTCATGATAATTCAGAATGGAGAAATAATATAGATGAACTATCAAAAAGTGAAAATGCATGGTGTTCACATAGTAGAAATAAAAATATAAATGATAATAATGTAGAAAATTTATTATTTATATATAAAAAAATCATAATAAGTAATTTAAATAAAACTACAAATAAAAATATAGATAAAATAATAGAAATTATGACTAAAAAATTATTAGAATATAATGATATAACTATATTACATATTTTAGCAGAAGAATTACTTAAAAAAATATGGTTTGATAATTCATATTATAGTCAATATGTAAAAATTTATAATCATTTCTGTAATATTAAAGATTGGCAAGAAAATTTATTTCTAATATATAATGATACTAGTGGACAATATTTTTGGAAATACAATAAATACAATGATCAAAATGAAGAAACAAAATCAATAATTTTTGGTCCATTTAGTGATTCAATTGAAGCTAATTTAGATGCTTTAAAAAAAAGTAGTTTTAAATATATATTTCTAAATCATTGTCAAAAAGAATTTAAAAATAGAAATACATATATTGAAAAAATAAATTATTATTATAATTTACAAAGTGAACAACGTGAATTATTAGAAAAAAATGAAAATATTGATGTTGATGTTGAAATACATAAATTAAAACGTAAAATATTTGGAACTACTGAAATAATAGGTTATCTACTTAAACATAAAAAAATAAATAGTGATATTATTAAGATTATTTATACTGATATTATAGGTGATTTATTAAATAATAATATAAATGATATATTTAATTTTTTATTAAATGAAATTACTGAAGAAACTAATATTATTATTTATAATAATGATACTAATGACGAAAAAAGAAAAAAATCATTATTATTACAATGTCTATTTGAATTATGGTATATAATTGATAAAAAATTTAATAATAAATCTATTAGAAAACATACAAATATTTTTAATAATGATATATCTAGAGAATTTATATATCTAATAATGTATATTACAGAAAAAAATACCTGGAAAACAAAAACTAAATTTATAATTGAAGATTTCTATGAATTTATTAATAATAGATATAAACGATTAAAAATATATAAAATAAAATCTATTATACAAAATAAAATAAAAAAATATAAAAATATAAAAAATAATAATCAAAATGATAAACATATAAATGAATATATTTTTGATGAAGATAATTTTAATTCATTCCGCTCTACAATCGATAAAAATATTTCTTCTTATTTTAATAAAAAAAATTATAAAAGTTTTACTGATAATTTAGATAATATTATACCAGGCGATATTTCAACGATTGGAGAAGATATATATAATAAATATATGGATGAATTAGTATTTACTGCTTTCGTTCGATGTTTTGAATATAGTAATGAACAAGACTGTTTAATAGATGGTCTAATATCTGGATTATTAACAGATAAATTTATAACAAATAAAAATATAGATAATACGTATAAATTAATTGATGAATATTGGAATGATTTTATAATAGATTTTCCATTAATGAAAACACATCTTGATAATATAAAAAAAAAATTATCATAATAAATTAAGAGTGTATGCTAATTTTATAATTGTAATATTTGTGTTATGATATTTAATAATAATTATTAAAATAATATTATTTTTTTATCATATCACAAATATTTTTAATTTCAGTATCACGACCATCAAGTGGTGTCTCTAATACCATTGGTATAGCTTTATCTGTAGCAAATTCTAATAATTTCTTTAATCCACTATTATCATCTTTCCAAATAAAACCATCACATATGTTTGCGTGTCTATCTACGCAAGAATTACAGCCTTTTTTACTATCATTTAAGTGTATTAAAGCTATATTTGACCAGTTAATATGTGTTTCAACTAGATCAATAAAAGATTTCATATCTTCGTATGTGGTTAATTTATGACCAGCAGCAAAAACATGACACGTATCAATACAAACTTTTAGTTTCTTTTTATCTTCATCACTAAAACGATGATAAAAAGCACCAAATTCTTGTATAGTAGTAATTAATTCTGTTCCTTGTCCAGCAGCAGTTTCTAAAATAAATACACCATGAGTATCTAATGATATTTTATCTAATATCGCTTTGATATTGGTATACATATTATTGATTGCTTCTTCTTTTGATAATTTTAAATATTTACCAACATGAAATACAGAACCAACACCACCCATAGTTTTCACTATTCGTAAATCATCAAGTGCTCTTTGGTATATTTTAGCAACATAATCCGCATCATTTTGTGAATTTTTAGCTAAATTTAATACATACGGAGCATGAGAAAAAATAGTTATATTAAATTCATTAATACAAGAATTAAATGCACCTTGCTCTTTTAATGAGATATTTGGTGAATATAAACTTCTGGGACTACCCAAAAATACTTGGAATAAATTAATTGGTATTTCATATATACCTAAATTAGATTCATGCTCTTTTACTATATTTTTGGCCTTATTACGACCACTAATACTAGCATGATATCCTAAAAATAAATTTTTCTTTCTTTCTTCAGAAGACATTTTCGTATCCTTTTTATATATAATCACAATTTAATACATATTTATATTTTATTTCATTTTTATTCCCCAAAAATTACTCCCAAAAATAGCGCCGCGTATCGAACGAATAAACACGAGCGAAGCGATGTGTTTATGAGTGAGTTGATATATAAAAATGATAATATAAAATTATAATTAACAAATATTAACATTATATTTAATAAATCATAAATATTCTAATCTAGTTACTGATAATGAATTTTTGCTATGATAATCGTTTAAAAAATAGAGAAATAGATGTTGAAAATTTAAAATTATTTTTTTTATTATCTAAATTAGGTAATATAAAAAACATATACACAATCAATATTGATTGGGTAAAATTAATGAATTCATATGGATTAAAAACATTACAAAATATTTGTTCGTATATTTTAGATATACAAAGACAACATCCTAAATGTAAACACTGTAAATTACGTATATGTAATTGTGAATATAATTTAGATGAATATTATACTGTAAATATGAAAACATCATATTTATTAAATGAAGAACAAATTATTAATTTTTTAAAATCTGTAACACGTGAATTAAAAAACCCTTATGATGATAATGTTTATGGTTCTCTTATTTTAGAGATAAAATTACTTGAAATGGACTTATTAGTAGATACTCAATTTTTTAAATGTACATTAGAAGGAAGAGATAATCCTTGGGAAAAAATAGATTTACACGTTAGACTATGTAATATTCATTATATCACTAAAGATTTTGCTTTAGATAGATTTATGAAATTATGGAATGTTCCCAAAACAGATGATATAAATAAAAATATAACATCAATTATTAAAAAAGAATATTCTGTTATCAAAAATTTAGTTTATCATAATATGATTGATTCATATTGGTTAGATGTATTTGATGATTCATGTGTAATATATTACTATGATGATACAAATAATAATGATGATATATTTATGATTGATGTTTAATGACATCAGACAATTATAATATTTTAAAATTTAAATAAAATAAAAATAGAAAAAATATCTATTTTTATTTTATTTAAATTTTATTTAATTTTATTTAATTTTTCTAATTAATTTAATTAGTATCACGATAGTATTGATTTGGAATACCTAATCCAGCACGAATATCATCTTGTTTTAATGAATGATCAAATGTTTGTTTATCACAACCATATTTTCCTAATGTATCATATAATGAATAATCACTATGTAATGTATCAAATCCAGTTACATTTCCAAAAATAATTCCACCATTCATAGTTCTTTCATTATCATATATCCATTGATGTTGTGCTACTTTATCAGATTTAGTATCATAATAACAAGGCTTTTGTGGTGTAGTTTGTTCTTTTACTGAAATAAATGGTTCTATATTATTTTGCTCAAATTGTTTAAAATATGCTGGTGTTGGCATTACATTTGATTCAAAATTTGGTGTATTATAATCTGTAGTATAATAATTACCTTCTTTTATACCTCCAATTCCTGGTTCATAATATCTATCTATTTTATAATCACCTGTACCTGCTCTAGTTTCATTATTAAATTTTTTTTGGATGTTAGCTATATTATCATATTGACTACTATCATTTTCTTGATGAAGTATAGAATTTATTGATACATCATCAATTTTCATATTTCCACCATTCTTTTCTACATTTTCATAATGTTCTTTACCTTTAAAAATATTTAATCTATTCATTGGTATTGTAAGTTCTATATATCTGTTAATTTCTTGAAGTATATAATGTATTACTAAAATAATTAAAAGTGTATTTATGATTAATCTCATTATACAATATATTATATACAATATATAATATTTATCTGATATATTACTAATTTAAAATATTTTATTATATTTTAAAAATTATAAAAAGATAAAAATGAAATTATAAATTATATAAATACGAATCTGTTTTATATGATATAGTAGTAATCTATAATGATGGAAACAAAAATTGATGATTTTAATAAAATTAGAGAAAAATGTGTAAATAAGCTTGCTGATTTATTTAAAAATAATAAAGATGATATAAAAAATATATATAAAGATAATAAAATAAAAATTAGACTAACAAATAAGTTTTTTATAGATGTTTCAAATGATATTGAAAAAGGAATATATAATTTTACAATAGATAAATGTGGAGGAGAATATAATAATTTAAGACAATTTAAAAGAATATATATGAATAAAATAATATCTCTATATCTTAATTTAAATCCAAAATCATACATTAATAATAAAAGTTTAATATCACGAATTTTTAGTAATGAAATAAAAAATGAAGATTTAGCTTTTATGACACCACAAGAAATTTATCCAGAACATTGGAAAGAAATAATTGATAAACAGACAAATATTGATAAATATATTTATACTCGTAAATATGGTGCTATTTCATCAACTGAACACTGTAGAAAATGTAATGTTCCTAATACTGTTACATATTATAGTCTTCAAACTAGAAGTTTAGATGAACCATCTACAACATTTTTTATCTGTACTAATCCAAAATGTAAAAATACATGGAAATATTAATATTTTTATTTTATATATTTAATTTATTACTTTAAATTGATTATTTTTCAATTTAAAGTAATAAATTAAATATATAAAATTATATTACTTTACAATTAATATATGAATATAATTACACATATATAATGAAAAATTATATAATACTTTTTCCTATAACATTATATGTAGTTTATAGAGCTATAAAATATATATATGATGATGAAAAATGTAAAAAAATATATAAAAGTAATTTTTGGAGAAAACAAATAGATATTAATGAATTTAAAACAAAAAATAGTAATTTATTTACAAAAAATCTAATTCCAATACCAGAAAAATATATAGTTCATAATTTAAATATATTTGATAACTATGAAGACAAATCTTTAGTATATTACTTTATAAAAAATAATTATCTTAAAAATCAATATTATACAATTGATTATTTACAATGGAGATTTAAATATTCTAATAAAAAATTTATGATAGGTTTATTTAAAAAAAATAAAAAAAATAAAAAAAATCTAATTAAGAATGATTTACTAGGTACAATATTTGCTTGTCCAATTACATTATGTATTGGTAATGATACAAATGTCAATGTCTTATATATATCTTTCTTATGTGTTAAAAAAGAATTAAGAGGAACTGGTATTGCTCCAATATTAATATCGGAAATGGTTAGGAGATGGAAATCAGCTAAACAGTATTTATTCTCATTCTTCATAATTGATGATAAACCATTACCTAATATGAGTATTGAAAAAAAGATATTATATAATTATTTACCTATAACTAGATTAAATTCAAATAATAAACATAATAAAAATACTAGTAAAAATATTATATTTAAAAGAATAAATGATTCTGATGATAAAAATATAAATATAGCACATAAATTATTTTT